>Ga0214923_10006519_pt1 | contig 13087 bp, 9 predicted proteins | sample LL1510_MetaG_FD_177993 | JGI IMG/M metagenome (GOLD analysis project Ga0214923, IMG submission 177993) | Freshwater microbial communities from Lake Lanier, Atlanta, Georgia, United States - LL-1510 | ecosystem: Environmental > Aquatic > Freshwater > Lake | place: USA: Georgia | collected 2015-10-15
GGCTGATTCGTTGGTCGAACGTGGATTTTCGTGGGAGGACTGCGAGTCGTTGGTCAAAGAATTGGCTTGGCGGGATTATTTTCAGCTGGTCTGGAAACATCAGGGGGATGCCCTTGACCAGGACCTGCGTTACCCCCAGGTTGGGGTTCGTCATGATCGGGTGCCCGCGGCTTTGGTGAGGGCAGAGACGGGTATTGAGGCCCTTGATGCCGGGGTGAAGGAATTGTACAGGACCGGTTATATGCACAACCATCTTCGGATGTACACGGCGGCTCTTGCTTGCAATGTTGGTGGATCGCACTGGTTACAAGCGGCCCGATGGATGTTCTATCATTTGTTGGATGCGGATTGGGCGAGCAACGCCTTGAGCTGGCAATGGGTGGCCGGGGCCTTCAGTACGCGTAAATACTTCGCCAACCAAGACAACATCAACAAATATGCTTATTCCAACCAAAAGGGAACGTTTCTCGATGTAGGTTACGATGTTTTGGGGAGCCTTGAAGTTCCTTTGGTCTTGCAAGAAACCCTGGAGCCAAATCTTCCTTGTTCTTTACCCGAAGGTCTGGTAACAGATGTTACCGCCTTGCAAGCATTGCTCATGGAGAACCCCCAGCGATCGGTTTTTCTGTATAATTTTTACCATTTGGATGCCCAATGGTCGCCGGTGGTAACGGACGTCCCTCCAATTCGTATATTGTTATGGGAATCCGAATATCAACAACGAACCCCTGTGTCTCCGCGGGTCATGGCCTGGGTTAAGGCTTTGGCGGACCAAATCCCGGATATTCTCTGGGTTTCTGCTCCTTTTGACACCGTTTTTGGCGGTATAGATCCACAGCGCTTGCACTTCAAAGAACACCCCATCACCGCCCATTACCGGGGTCATTCCCACCCCCGGGATTGGTTGTTTCCGGAGGTGGATGGCTATTATCCGTCCTTCTCTTCGTTTTGGAAACGCTGCGATTCGAGGGCGCGGGCTAGGTTTAGGTAGTAAATATCCAAGGAAGTTTAGAATGGATAATTTTACAATTCCTAGTCCCGCAAACAACGGATAGAAAGGCCCAGGCGTTTGAGGTTGTTGTCCCTAAAAAGAGTCGAAGCGTTGAAGGAGGCTCGTCGAAAATAGGCGTTGGAGGGGGTTAGGCTTAGGCCGGTGGAGGACCACCAGTAAGCATGGCTGCCTAGGCCTTCGAAAACTCCGGTTTCGCGTCGGAATCCGGCGGGTAACCCGTTGAACCCGGAACTGTTGCTGCCGTTACCCGAGGATGCCCAACCGGTGGTGGATTTGATGGCATGTCCTGCCACCCCTGTTCCTCCCAAGGCCGTGGTCAAGGTGGTCCATTCGGCATCCGAAGGCAGGTGCCACCCGCCAGGGCAGATTCCCCGGGTATCCGATGCGGCAAACCAATTGTACATTCGGCCATAGAGGCTATCATTCGCTGGATCGTTGTTATAGAGGGCGTGTGCTGGGGTGGTCGTGGTGGTGGACCAGCCGTTCGTCGTCAAGGGAAATGGAATCAAATCACCGTTGGCAAAGCGGTTGGTACGCAGGTTGCTTCCCATCCAACATTGGTTTTGGATGGCCAACGTGGGGTACAAATTCCCTGCGATATCGGTCACGGAGGCGGTTGGACAAGGCGAAGGCGGTGGTGGCACAAACGAACCATTGACATCGCCGGTGCTCAGAACCCGGTGTACAGCAGGTCCTGCCGCGGTATCCGCGACGAAAAGGGCGCTGTCCTGGGTCCAGGGTCCCGCTGAGAAGGTGTTTAGAAGTTGGGCAGACCACCTAGCAATGTTCAAGGCATCGGAGGAGGTCACCGTGCCGCTGCGGTTGACATCAGCCGCCATGGTCTGTAGGCCGGTCAAAGCCGTTGAGCCCGAGAAGGATTGGACCACCCTCAAGGCGTCGGTGGCGTTGATTCCTCCGGGGGCCAAGGTCGGAAAGGCCCGAATTCGGTAACGCCTTCCTTGAATGGCGTTGAACGAAAAACTTCCATTCATGCGGCTGCTATCTCGATCCACCACCGTTCCGTTGCTGTCCACCAGTTCCAAAGGGCAGTAGGCCAGGGCAGAGCCGGCGGTGTTGGCGTATTGAAGGTTCCCGTTGAGGGTCATTGGCGTAGAAGCGTTGCAATTCAATTGGTTGATGGCGTTCCAAATCATGTTATTGAACATATAATCCAAAGGAACCGAAGGGGGTGTTTCCCCCATCCGTATCCAAACCATGTTGGTGGACGGGATAACATTGATAAATTGGCCCTCCGACCCCAACGCGGCGATCATATCCATGGGTGCCGGAGGAAACATGGGCCCGGAAAACACAGTACGAATACGTGGTACCATATGGCTGGCGGTTCCGTTGAGCCACCACAGGTAACCGTAGCCCTGATTGAGGTTCTGAGAACTGCGGGTCATTTGCCCAAAGTAGGCCGTATCGTTGAGAACCGGTACCCCGTTCCATACCCCTCGATTCAACATCAAAAGCCCAAAGCGGGCCATGCTTCTTGCCGTACTAAACAGAACGCGATTGTATCCCGAAACAATAAATTGCCCGTCCATTCCGGTAGGGGCTTTGATTTTCTGATTGAGGTATTGGTTAAGGGTTCGCCCCGTGGCGTTTTCCAATACCGGATCCAACAACGTATACGGCGCGTTGTGGTAGGCCCAGCGCGTCCCGGGGCTAGCCAAATACGTGAGGCAGGTATCGTCGGTACAATAAAGATCGGCCACCCCATCGTTCAGGCCGGTGGTCATGGTCAATTGGTGATGAATTTTGATTTGACCTTCCTGGGCAGGGGTAAGGCTGCTCCATCCAGGCCCCAAGTAGGTCGAGGTGGAATCGGTGATGCTGAGTAAATTTTCCTGCTGGGCAATGCCAACCAGGGTGGCCGTTACCGTTTTGCCTGCCGAAGCCCAACGCCAAAGGCTGTTGGGACCATGTCCCGCAAAGTACTTTTCAAGGACGATTTTCCCGTCCTTAAGTAAAACAAAGGCCTTGGTATCGTTGCTGTCCAAAAGCGCGTAGAGGCTATCAATCCTTGCATTACACCAGCCCAAAGACGAGGGCGGTAGGGTATCCCATACGGTGGAAGTTGTGGGGGGAAAGTAGAGACCCTGAGCCTGGTTCTTGAAGGGTAACAGAACGGTAAGAAAAAATAGCAACGAGCGAACCATGAGACTATTTAGACCTTGCCTTTTCCTCATGGTTTAATGCTTAATTCCGAATGCAACGAACGGCCATTCCGTTGGTTACAAAAGGGTTGCCCTGAACCACACGAGTATTGTTATAGTCTACGCCCCGATACCAGGCTTTTGGGGGTAGAGATCCAGAAGCCGGTATTCTGGCACTGCTCCACCATTGGGCAAACAAACTGGCGCTGTTGTAGGTTCCAGCTTCGGATCTGTAACCGGAAGCTAGGCCAGAGAACCCCGAAAGGTTGGTTGCTCCGGTGTTGGGACTGCTCCAACCCCCGGGCAGGGGTTGGTTACGGTTGGATTTGAGGGTAGCCCCTGCAACAAGACTCTGGTTGCGTACGGTGGTGGTAGGGGTGGTATCTGCCTGTGGGTCCAATGTTTTCATCAAAACATTCCAATCCGATTCCGAAGGAATCCGCCAACCTGTAGGACAAATACCACGGCTATCCAAGACCGCATAATGGTTGTACAACTTGCCCCAAGCCGAATCGTTTTGGGTGGGGTTGGTATATGGACTTATGTTATAGACCGCATAGGCACCGCTGGTGGTGCTTTGCCAGGTAATATCGGGTAAGCCGGTAGGAATAACATTACCGTTGCGGTACCGTGTTGTTCGCAAATTACTTTGCATCCAACATTGGTTTCCGATAAGAACGGTATAATATACGAAGCCATCTTGATCGGTCATCGTAGATTGTCCGGGGCAGCGAAGCCCGGGCCACGAAACAAAACTTCGTTGATTGCTGTAATAAACTCCTTGGCTAGTGATAGCATAGGCCCTAACATATTGCGTGACTGACGGGTCAACACCCATAAAATTGTGGGTAAATCCAAATCCACCGGAGCCCGCCACGGAACGGCTTCCGTTGATTACCGGATCAGGGTTATTGCCCCAACAAATTCCTCTTTCGAGAACCCCAAAACCGGGATCGGTAAAACGTACCACCGCGGAGCCAAGGGGCCCGTTGCCGAAGGCCGTATCCATCACCAAGGCAGGGGCAGAGGGCACAGGTTCAAAACTACCGTTGACATCGCCAACCGCCAACGCTTGCAAGTTCACGGTCTGCGGTGAGCCTCCCGCGTTCCATTGGATGATCGGCCTGCAGTAGGTCCCTGCAGCAAAAGCGCCTGGCAAATCTGCGCCCCTTCGCGCAATGAGCAAAGCATCGGTATTGTTGACTTGTCCGTTCCCATCCACATCCGCGGCAACAAGGGCCCATGGAGAAAGGGAGGTCAATTGCCCAAAATGCCTGGAGGCCAACAAGGCATCGGTTGCATTGGCGCCACCGCCTGTTCCACCGTTGAGGACTGCATCCAGACGGTAGGTGCCGTTGGCAACACCGCCTAAAGCATAAAATCCAATGGAGTCGGTTGTATCCGAGGCCAAGATCGCGCCTGTCAAATTTTTGAGCTGAACAGGTACTCCGGCCAAGGGTTTGGAGGCCTGATTGTTATAGAATAAGCGCCCACTCACCGTATTTTGGCCCGAAACCCGAATGTATCCCGAGTAAAAAATCAATAAAAAGACAGTTAAGTGTAAACCACCCTTAGGGCACACCAAGGTCAACCATTTCATAAGTACAAATTTAAATAATCTTGTGGATAATTGTCTATATTGCTCATCCTAAAACCTCTGCATTGGGACAAGGTCCAAACTTCATTTCGCTAACGATAATCATGAAATTTAAGGATAATCGAATATTGTTTGGGGGTTTTTATCCTAACCTATTCAAGGATTGTTGCCGTATGCTAGGGTTGCTTCTCCCAATGGTCCTAGGGGCCATATCGGATTTGAAAGGGCAGAATTCCATCCAAAACCACGTATTCGGGGAATTGCGTTACGATAATCCCGCAGCGACACCTTTGGCGGGGGTTCCCGTCGTGCTCAAGAGCCTGCTGGGGAATATCGTGGCTGCGGACACGACCGATTCCAGTGGGGCATACAGCTTAAGTGGTTTTGCAAACGGGAACTATATCCTGGATGCCTTACCGGAAGGGAATTGGGGCGGGGTCAATGCTACCGATGCTTTGCAAATCAATCGGCATTTTACGTCGTTGCTGAGCCTGTCTCCGTTGCGCCAATCGGCAGCCGATGTAAATTTAAATCAAGCTATTAACAGCGCCGATGCTCTCCTCATTAATCGACGAATAACAGGCCTGATAACAAGTTTCAACGCGGGCGTTTGGGTTAGTGATCGCCCCACCCTTACTGCTCAAGGATCTGCAATTTCAATGAATCTCCGCATGTTGTGTGTTGGAGACGTGAACGGATCGTACACGCCCACGGTAACGACTCCAAATCTGGTCTTGGATACGGTGATGCCCGGTATCCGTAGCGGGGTTGCGCGGGTTCGCTTTCTTTCGCCAGGCGCTGGCGTTTACGAACGTGGCTTGTGTTGGGGATTGGCACCGTCGCCAACCATCTCGCAGTCCACCGCTACGGCCGGTTCCGGGGGCTATAATTTTGCCCTTGTCTTTGGGAACTCGACTTGGGATACCGCGCTTCGGTATGTCCGTGCTTATGCCCGTACCTCGTTAGGCGTTACCTACAGCAACGAGAAATCCTTTAAACCCTACAGCATTGGTTCGGCCTATGCCGGGGGAATTATTTTGGACCTTGACAGCAGTGGGGAAAGCGGAATCGTATGCGCTGCTGCGGATGTTGGCCTTTATCCCTGGGGTTGTTCAGGCACGTTGATTCCGGGTACTTCTACAACTTTGGGGAGCGGTTCGGCCAATACCGATTCCATCCTAATTTCTTGTGTTACGAGACCCATTGCGGCCTCGGTTTGTTCCGGGCTGGTCGCCAACGAATACACCGACTGGTATTTGCCAAGCCGCGATGAAATGCAGCTGATATACAATCGATTGCATTTTCAGGGACGAGGCGGCTTTGGAAGCGGTTGGTACTGGACTTCATCCCAATCGAGTAGTTCCACGGCTTGGGCATTGAACTTTGGAACCGGGGCGCTCAGCGGTTCTGCTTCCAAAAGCTTGAGCGGTATGGTGAGGCCGGTACGTACTTTTCGGCCTACCCGTTGGGTGGTTGCCAACAATTTGCCTGTTCAGGTTTTGATCCAAAGACCGCCCCAGGCGATCAATCCTCCAGCGCCAAATCCGGTCGTCGATGTTTTGATTGTTTTTCATGGCACCGTCCTTTACGATTCCAATTTAGTGGTCGCCGCGAACCAATCACTCGAAGAGTTCAAGGCGATTTTGAATCGTCAAGATATGTTGCTAGTCAGCGTTGCCTATCCCGGAGAGCAACTTTTGTTTGGCGATAACATAGCCTACGCCGAATCCGCTTTGTTATGGGCCCGCAACCAGGCGTCCTCCCAATTGGGGATCACGGTACGCAAGGTGTTTTTGGCAGGGCATTCCCAAGGAGGGTATTTGGTGACCCGCCTGAACACCATGCACGCCACCAACGGGGTGATTGCCAATGCCCCAGGACCTCTAAACCTGGTGTATCGCTGTGGCTTGGAGGAAAGCGGGGTTTTGGCCTTGGGGTCCACCTGCTCCAAAATTCAGCAGGTTTACGGTACCACCCAGGTTAACCCCAACGAATACATGCAACGATCCCTTCTGTCGTTCACAACAGGTCATCGATCGGATATTCTTTTTGTGCAGGGCCTCAACGACTCACCCATACAGATGTACTCCTGGCCGACCTTCAAACAAAGCATGCAGAATTGCAACAACTGTCAAATCAGGCAGTACGTGGAGGTCCCTAACATGGGACATACCTCCATCTTTCTTGACCCCACTGCCATTGCCCAATTCAATACCTTTATCAATACCCGTTAATGCAGGGATTTTAAAATTTTTTCGTTTATATCTCTTTGACAGATCAAAACCCAATGTCTTTGACACATCGCACAGAATAACCGTCCGATGGGTTTCTTTTTAGCCTTTGAACGGTAGAATTTTGAAAGGTAAGTTTTCTGCATATTCCATACCCTTCACTGGATCCTGATGTCCAAAAAACTGCGTTATATCCTGTCAATAAAAATGTTCCGTCCGAATTTCTCCATCCAGCAGGAAGCACTCGTAATCCACTTCGGTTATTTGCTTTGTCTTGAGTTATCCATAGCAGGGAGTCCTTTAAGTAATCACCGCAGGTTGTACTTTGGATGGCCTCTTGTCCGTTTTTTGCATTTTTATCAAAATGTGAAATTAGTGAATTCCAGTCTGGATCGGTAGGCACCCTCCACCCTGTTGGGCATAAGCCTGATTTCGATATCGCAGCTGGAAAGTTATATAGTTTTCCGAAGACAGTGTCAAAACTGGGGATAAAGTTGTCTACAGCATATGCCCCTGTTTTATCATTTTGCCATCGACTGCGGTCATCAATCTTACGTATTGGTGTTCCATTGGCATATTTACTGGTTTTTAAGTTGGTCGTAAACCAACATAATTTGCCTACCTTTTGAGAGGCATAAATATGTCCATCGGCATCTTTGACTGTGGGGCAGCTGTTAGTCTGAGCATATGTTCGGCCAAAACACAGTAAAACACATAACATTTTAAATATTAAAAATGTTTTTTTCATATCTAAACTGACTTTATTGGATATAAAATATATAAACAACCATCTATTTTCCTTCTTCATAAAATTCAATTTCGTCAATCCTATAATAAAGATACCTGCTAATTCGTGGCCATTCTATTTTAATGGTATACTCGCCTGCTTCAAACGGCCCAACTTCGCATTGTTTCCATAATTGGCTATTGATGCCTAGTCCTTCTGCGACAATATTTGTAGAATACCAGGTTGTATTTCCGTGCACAACAGGCAACATGTTTTCATCATTCCTAATCCAAAAACGAAGGAAACCTTTTTGTTTAAAATCATGCGTCAGCTGAACAGTGCCACCAAGAGCATCACCCCCTGAAACGGTAGGATCATCAGCCCAAAAGCAATTGCCTTTGTATCCCTGGGATGAAATTGTCCATGCCCTGGTTAGATAAGACGTTCCTGACCAATAGATATATTCGCTGCTGCATTGCGTGAAATTATCGCATGCAATAGTTCTGGATGCATCTTGGGCTTTTTGGGGTAAATCCCAATATAGAGCATTAGGATCGCAGGCCCAATGCCCAAGGACAGCAATGAAAAGAAGGGCACACCGGTTAATATTTTTTTTCATGGGGCTACTTCTTGGTATTGTATGACATATTTGCTTTTCCTCATTCTTTGGTGAATTGATCTTGACCTAATTTTGTTCTTTATCCCTCTCTGGAATGTATAAAGCAAATCGTAGGTCAAGATAGAGCTTGCAATGGTCCCGGATACTAAAGCGATTTTGTTAGCTATATCGGCATTCTTATACAGCTGATTTCGCTCATTCAATGAAACTGATTCTAAGTATCTGCTATATTGATGTTGTTTATATAAATAGGCGCCACCGTATATTCCTGCAAAGAGAGTAAAGCTTTTAAACCGTTTTTTGCCTCCATGCGTACCGTAAGAGACACGATGTGAGCCCAAACCTGGAATCAGTGAAAAAATGGATTGAGCAGGACCCTTAATGGTGTGATTCTCAAATGTAATATCATAGTATATATTTTGAGTATTAGTAGAATTTGATTCAAGTCTTACTTTTTTTTCTTTAATTTCAAAATTATAGTTTCCAGGTATATTTCCAAGCGCAATGATTTGCGCTTTAATTTTAGATTCAACGGAGTACGGGATTTCGTTCTGCGAAGAAGGTCTAATTTCTTTGATTCCACTTTGTGGTGAATTTAAATATTTTGCGGTGAATGTTTCCCAGGTAATGTTGCTCTTTATTGAAGATTGACTGGAAATGAAATAGGATTTGAATCGTGTAGGCTCAAGACTGTTGTCTTTGATCCAAAGAGAACCGTATTTTCGGCTTATGTAATCGGGTTCAGAATTATTCAAGAGAAATTTTGATTTTTGAACGCCATTGGTATCAAAATCTATTAAGTAATGCATAGCCCAAGAACCTGAGCTTGCGGAATTCATGGCACTGTTGATCGTAGGATACAATTTAAGGCTTAATTGATTAAAAGCCTTTGGGTTTTCAAGGGCATATACATGTTGTACTGTGCGTTTCATTTGGTATTGATGTTGTTCTTCTAACTCTTGAATTTCAGTTTGAGTTTTGGCGTTATTTGGGTTGATCTTGAGCGCAGATCTCAGATGGGAAATTGCCCCTAATAGGTTATTAATATTTTTTTGTTCTTGGGCTTTGATTAAGAAAGGCAATTCTTTGGATTGAATAATTTTTTTTTCTAGTCTTAGGGACTCACTACTCAATGAAACGTTGCTTAAAACACAGTTCAATGCAATTTCATAATAGAACACAGCGCTATCATAATTGTGTGCTATAAACATATTTTCAGCTTGATTCTCGTAAGCAGTACAAGTATTTTTATCGCAAAGTTTAATCATGTCTTTAACGTCCGCATTGGGATCCAAGCTGAGGACAAGCGTGTAGTAGTCCTTAGCCTTTTGATATTCTTGATTCGCAAAATAAACCCCAGCGATTTTTAATTTTGTTTCGATGTCATTTTTTAGGCTAGCCTTATCAATTGATTTTTTGAGGGAATTCATTAAACTTAGGAATTCTTCACAATCGCTCATGTTTCTCAGGATATGCGCCGCATGGGCATAATCTCCACTGGCAAGAGACCTTTGGGCTGAATCAAGTTCATATAGGCATTTTTGGGAAAGCGCTTTTTTGATTCGCTCTTGAATTAAGACCCGATTTTCAGAATTAGTTAGGGACTTAAGCACGATAATTCCCTGTTTATAATTATGCGCAGTCACCAAACTGTCCCCCAGATTAAGGTTGTATTTAAAGGAATCAATTTTGTGTGCAGATTCCAAAAAATTTTCCTCTTCTTTAATTCTAATATTACGTATATCTTCATTTACAATATTATTATTGAAGACAAGTATTTCATATTTCGAATCTGGATCAATGTATTTCACAAATAAAAAAACATAGTCATTGTAACTTAATTTTTTAATATTCTCGATTAGAAGATTTTTTTGTTTAATGGTTATTGAATTATTTCGAATCCCTAAACTGTTATTAATGTATTCTTTAGCCCTTTTTTCTGAACAGTATAATTTAATTGCCTTTATGTTGTTGTCAAGGTAGTATATAGAAATGGTGTCTTTATTGTTTTTATTTTTACGGATAAAAGTATATTTTAGATAAGGTAAATCAGCATTGAGTATCGACGCCAAACTGTTTTCATTTAATGTAAACTCTTCGTATGTGATTTTGTCCGTAATGAAAGAGCTCGGTTTAATCTGAAAGAGTTCGATGAGTTTATTTACTGGGTTATTAGCATTTCTGGATTGACATAATGACTCTAGTGATGTGCATATTACTACTATTATAGTTATGCAGAATGGATATAATGCCTTTTTAGTTAATTTCATTTTAATAGAAGGATTTGTATGATAAAGATATTATTTTCATTTAATACTTTTTTCTGCTATTTTTGAATTATGCAGCTAAAATACACTTTTAAGAGGGGTATAGTCTATTTACTTTTGTTTTTTGGCATTACCGCGTTTTTAATTTTTTTATATCCTAGGGTCATTTCTGTTATTCTTCCATCACTTGGTAAGCGAAATTTATCTAAAAATGAGCTTTGTCCAGAATGTGAAATTTATTTTCGGGATAAGCAAGCCAAGCAGGAGCGCGCTTATCGAAATGAAGGAATTAAACCGCAAAAAGAACTAAGTGGATTGGATCGGTTGAAGCGAAGGCGTATTTTGATGGTAATTCCTGATAGGAAGTATTTCAAAATAGACAATAATATGATCCATTCGCGTCCATATTTATTACCTAAAGCCATTAGTTTTCTAGATACTTTAGGGAAACGCTATCAAAACAGGTTAGGCTCTTACCCACTAGAGGCCTTTGTGATAACCTCGGCAACACGATCCATTTCCTCTGTTGCCAAACTTAGCAAAAATAATATTAACGCGTCCAAGGCAAGTCTACATCTTCGTGGAAAAACATTTGATATCTCTTACTCACAGTTCAAGAATGATTCGACCCGTAGTGCTTTTATTTTAACCTTAAAAGAGTTAAAAGAGCAAAAGAAATGTTTTGTTAAATTTGAGGAAAATCAACATTGCTTGCACATAACTGTTAATTAATTGTCATGAGATTGTCTAAAAAAATTTTCACCTATTTTATTTTTATATTCTTTGCTCAAAAAGTTGTTGCACAGAAATCAGATTATTTTGTAGAAAACTGGCCACTTGCTTATGAAATGCAGGAAAAATATGAAATACCTGCCTGTCTAATACTCTCCGTAGCCTATGTGGAGTCTGGTGGTGGCATAAGCAAAGTCGGACGACTATTAAATAATCATTTTGGTATTGTGGGGTCTAGCAAACCAGAAATATCAGGGCTTAAATCAAAATATAAATATTATCCTAGCATCAGGGATTCTTATATTGGCTTTTGTACCTTGGTGTCTTCTAAAAAATATTATGCAGGGCTCAAAGGCAATTTGGATATTCGCTTATGGGCTAATTCCATAGCCTCCATGGGCTATGCTGAAAATGCAACGTTATGGAGCAATACAGTAGTGGCAACTAGCCTTAAACGATGTAAACCCCCAATAGACTCTAAAGACAGAGGAGGTTAATCCCAATTATTGATGGATTATCTCAATTTTTTCTGAACGATAGATATCTACAGGGGACACGACGACTTCGTTTTTATTAAAGATTTTGTTTTTGTATCTCTTTTTTATTTCACTTTTTGCAATAGCCATTTCAATTGGATAGTCGGAAAATTTTTTTCTTTTTGATATTTCAATTCCGGCATTTTGATAAGCCTTCCATACGAGCTCTGAACAATACATGGTCTTATCGGACCACTGAAAAAGAAAATCATAATCTTTGTTAATTTGTTTTCTCGCGTATAAGATAAGAGCCTTTTTGTCACCTTTGCTTAAGTTGATTTTGGATCTGCCAACGGCATATTTTTTGCCTTTTCCTTTTGTTACCCATTGATCAAGGGGTATTTCCCTGACTTTACTTACTGCTTCAATTACAAAAGGTTTTCCGTTCTTAATCGATATCACCCCGCAATGGGTAAATTCTGAAGCAGTTAGCAAGGCCAATAAGGGCGCTTGCCTTGAACCCGATGCTTGAAATACGATATCCCCTTCTTGGAAATCTAATTTTTTGGTTTTAGACTGTGCTTTTACAACGCCAAAGAGGCAAAATACGGCGAGCATTGTAAGGGAAACTTTTGGAATTTTTGTTTTTGTCATGATGTCGTAACGTACTTAGTGTATTAATCGTATTGAAAACAAAAAGCAATTTGGGCATCCATACGCAATGCCGAGGATGGCCTTTCCTTCCACCAAATGCTAAGGTTTTCTTCGGTCAATGTGGATCATATGCCTTGTAAAGTAGTGATCAGGTTTTTTGTCAATGTATGCCTTGCAGAATCCCTTTAAGCCTGGATTTTTCTTCTCAACCTTCTGATTAGCTATTTTAAAAAGTTTGGCGTCCGTTTGGTTGTAAGATAAATCCCCGTTAATATCTAATACATAAACATCAATGGCTTTCCCATATAAGTGATTCGAATTTGGTACTGCATTTTTTAATTCCTTATTTATCCATATGTTTCGTTTTTGAGAAATAATCACCCATTTAGGATTGTGGCCCATGGCCTTTAATTCGCCTTTTATTAATTCCAATTTAGTTAAAATTTCCTTTTCTGCTCCAAGTAGGCCAACGGCATACATTATTCCGTATCCTAATATATAAAAAGAAACAAATAATGTAAAAACTCTAACCTTTGAAATCGATTTCTTGTGATAAATTTTCGGCAAATAGAACGTTGCTAAAAGCATAAACGCAAATCCAAATGCTCCA
>Ga0214923_10006520_pt1 | contig 13085 bp, 11 predicted proteins | sample LL1510_MetaG_FD_177993 | JGI IMG/M metagenome (GOLD analysis project Ga0214923, IMG submission 177993) | Freshwater microbial communities from Lake Lanier, Atlanta, Georgia, United States - LL-1510 | ecosystem: Environmental > Aquatic > Freshwater > Lake | place: USA: Georgia | collected...
TATCTGCGTTAGCTGGCGCGACCTACCTTGGCGCGATTGGGCAGACCGCGGCGAGCATCGGCATGGCCAGCTCAGTAGTCGGCGCCATCGCCCTAGCATTCATCCAAAGCAAGAGATCGAATGCAGCAGAACGGATCAAGAAAATGGAGGTCGTGGCGGAAGCAGAACGCGGCCTACGGCGGCTGGGCCAGGGCCAATGACGGCGGCACGATGCCGCCGCTTCAACCGGCAGGAAGCCGCCCCGCGGCCGGGGACCGGCCGCTCCGCTGAGAACGCTCGAGGTCGCCGCCCGGAGCCTGCGGCCCAACTGATCGCCCCGGCAGCGGACGCGGCACGCGGCGATCGGGGCTGAGGATGAGCCCCTGGGAGCCGCCGCCGCGGGAGCGGAGCCCCTCGAACCCGGGCGGGGACACGAAGCCGCCGCCGCGAGCCTCCATTTCGCACAGGGCGGCCGCGAGGGCGGCGGGGGCTCGGCGGCAGGAGGCCGCCGCTAAAGCCGGCAGGATGCCTTCTGGCGGCCGCTTGCGGCCGCTTCCTCTAGCCGCACGATGCGGCCCTTCAGCGGCGGGGAGGCCCTCGATTCCGCACTCAGGGGAGGGGGAAGCCGGGGGCGCGGCGAATGCCGCATCGCGGGGGGCGGCGAGGGGGAGGGGGGCGAGACGATGCTGGATGCGGAGGCGAGCCCCCTTCCCCCTGATGAGCCCCCCGCGGAGACCAGCATCGAGGGCTAGCCGCTGCTCAAATCAGCGGGAGGGCAGGATGCCCGACCTCCGCTTTGTTGTCTTCGCGGCACGACGGAAGCCGCCCACAACGAGCTGGAGTCGTGACGCCCGGGCCGGAGGCCATCGCACCCTCACGCGGAGGGGAAATCGCGGACCAAGGTTGTCCCGCGGGGCGGCTATGGTCGCCCCGGCAGACCCTGCGCCTGGGCATCGTGCCGAACATCAAGCCCGCGGCCCTGGGCTCAACGATGGCCTATCTCAGTCGGATCAAAACATGGCAACGCGGTCGGCGGAAGTGGATGGACGATGAATCAGAAGGCGCGACGCGCCCGGCGCGCCGGGCGCGCGAGAAGCGAACACGGAACATCGCCCAGGCGCGGGCGCGCGCAGGCGGGCGCGAGGTCCGCAGTGGTGCGTCTGCCGCCGGATCACAGGCGGAGCGGAGTCCGTTCGACCGAGGACTCGCAGTCGCACGAAAAACCATGCCGTCCGCGGGTGAAACGGCAGTCCTTGCGCACCCCTCCTGTGGGCTATATACTCGGCCCCCGCTTCCGAACGCGGCAGACGTTGGCGGGCTGGCCGGGTTTCCCAAAAGATCGCGACACAAATCGCGGGCAAGGGCTTCGCGCAAGCGTATTTGGTGCCTTCGATACACTTCGGCCTTCTTCGTTCACGAACACGCTTGTTGGGATGCACCGGCCATGAGTCAAGGAAGACCGAATCTTGCGGAAAATCTACCGGCAAAGTTGCGTGCGATTCGCAAGGAGCTCCGCGAAGAGTACCTCCAGGCGCACGAGAAGCCGTGGGTGATTGGATTCTCGGGCGGCAAAGATTCGACGATCCTTGCGCACCTCGTCGTCGAGTGCTTGCTGTCGATTTCACCCGAGGATAGGAAACGAGCGGTCTACCTGGTCAGCAACGACACTCGGGTGGAGTCACCGGTCTACCAATCGTTCGTGGACAAGACTCTTGCGACGCTTGAAGAGAACGTGCCGGAACTGAGGATTCCGGTGTCGGTCGTTCGCACAACGCCGGTAGTCGAAGAGACGTTCTGGGTAAACCTACTCGGCAAGGGCTACCCGGCACCCAATCGCACGTTTCGGTGGTGTACGGATCGGATGAAGATTCGACCCACGAGCCGTTTCATTCGGCAGATCGTTAGCGGCAGCGGCGAGGCGATTTTGTTGTTGGGCGTACGTAGGGATGAGTCAGCAGCGCGTGCCCAAAACATCGCGAAGCACCATAGCGGCGAGCACTCCCGCTTGTCGCCGCATTCAGACCACAAAGGCTGCTGGGTATTTTCGCCGGTGAAGGATTTGACGACGGACGAGGTGTGGATTTTTTTGCTGAACAGCAGACCGCCTTGGGGCGGTGATTACGCCGAGCTGGCAGCGATTTACCGTGATGCGGCGGGCGGGGAATGCCCTTTTGTGATGAGCGAGGACGACGCGCCTTCGTGCGGGTCGGCATCGACACGATTCGGATGCTGGACGTGCACAGTCGTCGATAAGGACAACTCGATGGAATCAATGGTTGCGGCGGGGTACGGGCACCTGGAGCCGCTCATGGCGTTTCGAAATCGGCTTAAAGCAGTGTCGGAGAATCCAGAGTATCGTTCCAAAGTGCGGCGGAATGGCGAACCAGGGCTGGGGCCACTGACGTTTGACGCACGAGCGATGCTTTTAGAGGAACTTCTGGCAGTCCAAAAAACCACTGCGTTGCCGTTGATCTCCGAACTCGAAGTGAGGCTCATACGCGAACAATGGGCGGCCGATCACGCGGACGTGGTGTTTAAGCAGCTGGACAAACTCAACAAGACCGTAATGGCAAGCGAAGAAAGGCAGTCCACATGAAGCCGCCGCCGTGCTTCGAAGATCCAGAAGCGAAGAAAATGGTCAAACGCATTTGCGAACAGCACCAAATCGACATCGAGTTGCTGAAAGACCTGTGCGAACTTGTGTCGCTTTACTCGGGAAGTGGCCGTCGTTTCGGCATGCCAGACGAGATAGCAACGATCATCAGCCGATTCATTAGTCGAGCGCCGGAGTGAGCCATGTATCTCAGCAAACTTCATCTTCGCAACTGGCGAACGTATGCAGACGTTGCGTTTGATTTTGACGAACCTCACCGCGGTAGCCCGGTGGTTTTAGTCGGTGCGCTGAATGGCAGAGGAAAAACGAGTTTCCTCATGGCCTTGTATCTGGGGATTTTTGGACGATTTGGGCTTCGGTACTGCGAGGGCTACACGGCAGCCGCCAACGGAGACAGCAGTACGTATCGCCATGCGATAGAGGGCTTTCGTCGCGACATGGCTACGCGAGAAGAGCCGACAGAAATCGACATCACTTTCGCTCCGACGATTTCCGAACTGGACGAACAAGAAGTGCGAATCGTTCGTCGCTGGCACTTTACTGGCAAAAACTCGCTGAAGCAGAACGATTCAGAGGAAGTTCTGCTCTACGTCGGAAAGAAGCTCGTCAAGTTGCCGGCGGAGAGTGACCCGATCACAGCCGCGTACGAGCGAATCGAGAAGGTGCTTTTCCCGGCGCATGTGGCGCCTGCATTCTTCTTCGACGGGGAACAAGCGCAGCGACTGATCGAGAACATGGGGGAAACGGGCATTCGCAAAGCAGTGGAAGTTATGTTCGGGACAAAAGTCCTGGACGACGTTGCAAAAACCGTCAGTGAATACCTTTCGCGAGCGCGCGCGAACGCTGGCGGGGCAAAGAAAACAAGTGACCGTCAGCAACAACTTGAGTCGAAGGTGAAGGAGCGCGAAGAGCTAAACCTGCGGATTGGAAAACTTCAGGAGGAACATGTCAGGCTTGAGCAGGACAAGGACGGCAAAGAGCGAGAACGAGCCCGGTTGCAAGAAGAGTTAGCGCGATGGGGCGGCGCAGCTGGCGCCGATGCGGCGAAACTCGAAGCCGAGTACGACAAGGCCCTCAAAGCAAAAAGCGACGCAGAAGCGAGCCTGACAGCGCTTGTGAAGCGGCTAGGAATGGGGTTGGCGTTGAGCCGACTTGAGCAAGCCGTCGTCAATCAACTAAAGGCGGAAGAGGCAAGAGAGTCCTGGGAGGGGCTGCGGCGAGGGACTATCGAAAACAAGGAGAAGGTTCTGGCTGTCGCGATGCCGGAGCCGGCTGAAAAAGATCCACTGCTGGGCCAACTATCGGACGACGCGAGGCAAAAGCTTCGCAATCGATTCGTTGAAGCTCTGGAGAGGATCTACAACCCGCCTCCACCGAATTGCGCGCCGGATTTTCTCTTCGGACACGTTCGTGGTGACAGCCGCCGGAAGGTATTTGCAACGCTGTCGGAAGTTTCGGGAACAAATGCCGCGCAAGCACAATCCGCTGTGCGGAAACTGCGGGAAGCGAGAGACGCGTGCGATGCGCTAAAGGCAAAAAACGAACGCATCAAGCACTTGCCGAAGGTGACCAACGAGTTGCGAGACTCACTCGCGGCACTCAACGATGAAAATCAACAGATTACCCGCAGGTTGGCATTGCTCGAAGCTGAAGTGAAAAAGAGCAAAGCCGATCTACACACACTAAGCGAGGACATCGGGCGCGTTCAGGAGGAACTCGCGAGGCTGGAGCCCGAACAGAAGCGCATGGCGGTTGCGGAGCGCATTGGCAGGGCGCTGACCGATCTGCTGGAACAGCTTCAGCCCATGACGACGCGGCGGCTCGAAGAGAAGGTGACGGAACACTTTGTTCGGATTGCGGACAAACGCTTCCGCGGCGGGAAGGTTTGCCTTCCGCCGGGGGCGACACCAGAGTTCGAGTGGCCAGACGGAAACAGGCGGGCCTTCGAGACAATGGGTGGATTCGAGAAGCGGTCGTTTGGGATCGCGTTTTCTCTGGCTCTTGCCGGTATCACCCAGCGGCGCGTGCCATTGGTGATTGACACACCACTTGGAAATGCTGATTCGGAATATCGCCCCCGCACGCTGCAGGCGTTCGCCGAGTTCGATAGCGACCAGGTGATCATCCTGACGCATGATCAAGAGGTCACGCCACTTTTGGTGCGGGCGGTCAAGAAGGCTGTGAATCAGACGTTTTTGGTCACATTCAAGAGTCGGGAAGAGGGCTCTTTCGTAGAGGCTGGGGAGTATTTCGAGGAATAAGATGAGCCTTAATTTTCGCGATGAAGTCTGGAAAGGCAGCTTCAGCCCAACTGAAGAGTCTGCGGCATTTGAGGAAAGGCTGAGAACCGTCTACGGACTGCAGCATCGATACGATAGCGCACGGTTGCTGATCGGCCGGTCGCTCGCAGAGCCAGAGCCCCCAGAACCAGTGCCGAGCGACACGAAGACCTATAAGCCGATTCCCGGCGAGTACCTGTTCGGTGAGCATGTGGACTTGTGGATATGTGCGCTCACGGTGGACGGAAAGTTCGGCAGCAACGCAACATTCACTGACCTCAAGTCGTTAGTCGAAGCCCATTGGGCGCGGGGGTATGCGCTCGTAAGGGATGAACTTGAGCAATGCAATCACAATGAAACGGCGCTGGTTCAGCGATTGTGCGACATGCTGCCGGAAGGCAACACAAGCCTCGACAATGTCGGGGTGCTTGGGGGAGGCGCAGAAGGCGAGATTCGGCTTCGCGTCGGGTCAACGAGCCGGATGCTATCCGGAGACGAACCAGTGGACTTTGTTCTAAACGGTCCCGGTACAGCGCCGAACATAGCGCTGATGGGCGGCGTGGGCAAAGGCAAAACAACCACTGGCACGCAGATGGCGCTCGAGCTGGTTCGCAACGCTCGAATTCCGGTGCTGTTTATCGACCCCAAAGGGGAGTTTGTCGTTGACGGCGCCGTTACTGGTTCGCTCGCGGAACTGGGGCCGGGAATCACGGGCGTGGAGGTGACAACGGACGCGATTCCCCTGGACTTTCTGCCGCCGAATTCTTCACCGAATCAACGTATTTCACGTGCCGCGACCCGCATGCGCGATACGCTCATGATGTGCTGCAAGTCGCCCGGTGATCTTCAGAAGAACCTCCTGAAAAATGCGATTCAGGAAGTAATTACGGCGGGTACGGACCGTAGCCTCATCGCGATTCGTGAGCGGTATGAGCGGCTTCTTTTGGCGAACGGAAAGCAGAACGTGGACAGTATTGTCAGCCGGCTGAATGAGTTGACGGATGCTGGGATGCCGTGTTTCGAACCGCAGTTGCAGCCAGCACAGTTTTTCGCGCGAAGCTGGGTTATCAGCCTCAAGTTGCTGCCAGAGGAACTCAAGCGACTTGTCACGCTCCTTTTGCTGGATGCCACTTTTAGCTTTCTGATGGAGCAAGATGATTCGGCTGTGCCGGGAGGTTTCCGTGTCTTGAGGCACTTGCTGGTAGTTGACGAAGCAAGAAAGATACTCAAGGAGAAAAGGTCTGATTCCTTGGTTGACCTTATTCGGCAAGGGCGATCAAAAGGCTCTGTGGTGATGCTGCTCTCGCAGGACCCGAGCGACTTCGAGGGAGAAGAAGACGACTTCCTTACGCAAATCGGGACCGTCGTTGCTTTCGCTTGCAATCAGAGTCGTCGTGGACTTGGCTCACTTGAGGGAGTGTTCGGAAGAAAACTCCAGGCCGCCGAGTTCACGGATACGCAACTTGAGGCGGGAGTAGCGTTCGTGAAATTGCCGGGTCGTGAGCCAGACAGAATTCGGTGCTGGACGCCGAATAGTCGATAGCGATGGTTTTGCGATCAAGCTGACAGCTGCCGAAGTGACCCCACGCAGTCCCCTATGCGCTGGATCGCTTCATTAATCTCATCTTCGGTTGTGGCTGCGCCGATCGAAAGCCGAACGAAGTCTCGAGGGATTTGCGGCGAGCCACGCATCGCTGCAATCACGTGCGATGGCTCACCGGAGTCGGCCAGGCAGGCGGAGCCAGCGGACGCATAGACGTCGTACTTGTCCAGCATCATCAAAAGCCCGTCAGCGCCGATGCCGGGAAACGAGATGTTGGTGGTGTTCGCGATACGAGGCTCGGTGCGCCCGTGAATCCGAGCCGGGCCGCAGCGTTCGAGAAGTGCGGACTCTAATCGGTCCCTTCGCGGCGCGACGATACGGGCGTAGTCGCCGGCGGAAGCTGCGGCCTTCTCCGCTGCTAGTCCGAGGCCGACGATCGCGGCAACGTCCTCAGTTCCACCGCGTCGGCCGCGTTCCTGGTGGCCGCCGTGCACCAATGGCGTGAAGGGAGCGCCTCGGCGGACATACAAGACACCGATTCCCTTGGGACCGTTGAACTTGTGCGCGGCTAGGCCAAGGTAGGTGAATGGGGCGGCCTTCACATCGATCGGTATTTTGCCCGCGACTTGGACGGCATCAGAGTGAAACGGAACGCCAAGCTGGTGGCACTGGTTTGCTATGCGGTCGACGGGGAAGAGAACGCCGGTCTCATTATTCGCCCACATCACCGAAACGATGGCCGTGTTCTTCGTGATAGCCGCTTCCAATGCGTCGTAATCCAGTCGGCCATCAGCGCTAACGCCAACAATGGTGACGGGGTTGCCGCGGGACTTCAGCCATTGGCAGTACGCGAGAACGGACGAGTGTTCGACCGCGGTTGTGACAATGTGGCGGCGGGCGGGGTCGGCCAGAAGAGCAGCGTGGATTGCGGCGTTATTGGCTTCGGTTCCGCCAGATGTGAACACGACTTCATCGGGCGACGCATTGAGAAGGCGGGCCACTTTGAGCCGCGCAGTCTCGACGACCGCCCGAAGCCGCGAGCCGAAGCTGTAGCTGGAAGAAGCATTGCCCCACTCTTGGGCCAAGTAGGGCTCCATCGCCTCGCGCACGGCGGGATCGATAGGGGTCGTCGCGTTGTGGTCGAGATAAATCATGGCGCGGGAACGGGCGCGTCGGATCGCCAGGCGGTGGCTGCATCGCGAGCGGCTTGGAGCATTGTGGGCAAATCTACGTCGGGAGGCACAGTGGCTTCATTTGGCCCCAGTCGATCCGGGGTAAGGCCTCGCGACCGCAGCACGGCGGAAACGGCAGCCATGCGGCCCTGGTCCGGGTGATTCACTGGAAGGAATCGCTCTTTGAAAAACAAACGCTGCTCCTGCGCGGCCTCGGCGTACTCGAACACTTGAACCTGGAGTCGCGCAAGGTCGATTTTCACTCGCGTCTTCAGCGCAGGCAAAGGTTCGCTGTCGAAATCGTGGTAGTTGAGGAGCGTGACTTTATGGCTCCGGGCATGAATTTTGATGATGTCGGCATCGCGGTAGGAGCCGTAAAGGCGGCAGCCGCAATCCACAAACACGCGCAGCGGAGCGGGAAGCGTCTCAACGACGGAACGGTGAACGCTGTAATGACCCTCGCCCTCATCAAACCATCCGACATCGGCAGACCGAATCGCGGCGATGAGGGTGTCCGGATCCTTAAGCGATAGCAGCAGTTGTAGGCCCTGTGCCTGTGCTTGCTTGTAGCTACCGAAGTGCGATTCGAGGTCATTTCTCAGGCGGTCGCCGAGGTGCTTCAGAGGAATCGGCTTCCGGAAGTTTGCGAGGGCAAGATAAACGAGCAAGTCGTCGCGGCGCTGCCGCCGGGCCGCCTCGTAGGTGTCGGTTCCGAATCGATCGGTGAAGATCCGCAGGGCTTTTTTCTGGGTGCCTATGCGTTCTCGTAACTCGTGTTCGCGCGGAAACTCTCCCGCTTGTGGCAACCGCCCAAGGTCGATCGCCAGCGTCCAGAACTCGTCGAGCAGCTCCTGGTTCTGGAGGTAAACATCGACGGCCCCCGGCCGCGGTGCGCGGCGCATATGCCCGAGGCGTCGGCTCAGTTGCTCCCAGTCGATATGCCGGCGGCTGCGGGCTGAAAGAAAGGCTTGGGCGTCTCGGGCATCGCGAAATACCGCATAAATGCCCGTCGAAATCGGATGAGCTTCAGAGTCCAAAGCCGATTCGATGAGGCCTTGTATCTCGGCGGGCGCGAAGTACTTCTGAAACGTGTTTCGCTTCGTGAGGATTCCATCCGAGTGCTCTCGGACGGAGTTGTAGAGTTCGTTCCCTTCAATCAAGGTCGACACAAGCAAAACGCGTTGCGTGAAAGCCCATGCGTCGAGGAGAACATCGACGCGCTCTGCTGGGTCTTCGATGACGTTCAGCACATAGCCGAGATTCACAAACTCGGCGGGTAGTTTTGGCTCTTTTGGGAAATAGGCGGGATCCCATGCGGCCACCGTATAGCCCATTGCCCTGAGATGGGCGGCATCATTTCCCAGTCCGCACCCGTAATCGAAAACGGTGTGGTTTTCGGCGAGCAAGCCGTTTGCGAGCGCCTCGCGGATCGGCTTCGATAAGTCCGTGCGCGAAATGGCGGTTCGGTGACGGTGGACCGTTACGCTCGGTGAAACCGCGGGCGTCGCTGCCACCGAATCAGCCGTAATGAGCTCGTGGTCTGCATATGCAAGCCCCTTCGCCTGAAGCAAATTTTCCCAGTTGCGTTGAAAGCCGATTGATCGTGGGTGCTCAAAAAGGCCGGCCGCCTCCTCCTGCTGCGTCAATTTTGCAAATCGTGGTATGTCGGGGTGACCAGGCGGAAGGAAGCATTCTTTGCGATGCAGGATCGGCGGGTTCGCGTGCCCTTCGTAAATGAGCCGCTTTGTTTTGCCTGACGCGAGATTCACGCGAACCGACTCGGCAAGAAGCGGGTGCGGTTCAGTGAGAAAGGTTGGGTATCGCAAAAACGAGAGGGTGAAATCGTTGCCGAGTTTTAGGACGTTGAATGCGTCGCTTAATCCGAGGCGGTCACGAAGCCCGGAAACAAATTCGGCCAAGCGCGGAGGTAGGCCATCGCACGTTGGGGCGTAGATGTATGTTGCGGTAGGCAGTCTCTTGCCAAACGAGAGTTCCGAGACGGCAGCGTCGAAGTCGGTGGCATTCACTGTGCATCTCGGCGAAAAGATTTGCCTGTCGAGGCGAATCGCCGCGGCCCTAACTCGCCGGTCAAGGTTTTTTGTGGGCGATTCATGCGCTCACGACCGCCTGGCAAAAGTCGGACAAAAATCCGATGTCATGTCGATCGGATGATTATCCGGATTTGGCCGTCGCTGCGGAACCAGTGGCAGTGACCGGGAAATGCGGTTTTTTCCCGCTTTTATTCGGGCGGCAGGGAAAGTCCGCCGTAGTTGGCACTCGGGGTCAAAAAAACTTGCTGGGCGGAGGCAGGATGTGCACGACATCGAAGTCGCGGCTTACGAGCCGCCAAGAGCGTGCAGGCCGCCCGCGTCCGCCCCCAGCCGTCTCGGCCTGCTCAAGAAACCCCTTGTCGGCCAGTTCCGACAGGAAGCCGGCAACCGTTGATCGCCCGGCGTTGAGGCGCCGGCGGAGCTCTGCGGCGGTGAATGGCTCCGGCAGCGGTTGGTCGGCGTCGTCGATCTCGCCACACAGGCGGTCGAGAAACCGGTGCGCTGGGTCGGACAGGGTTTCCCCCAAGGCGCGGCCGAGGGGACCGGCCAGAAGCCTTGCGGTGAGCTCGTAGTCGGTCCGGGTTGCCACGAGGGATCCGGCCTCGTTTATTGAGCGCTGGCGCTGGTGGAGCAGTGCGGACGCCTGGATCATGGCCAAGATCATCGGGAAAGCACGGCGGCACTCACAGCGATCCGCGAAGAACTCCAGTTCAGCCGCGAGGGGCTCGGCGTATGGAATCACAACGTCGTGGCGCTCGAGTAGGCGTTGCAGGGCATGGTGACGCGCCAGCACGTCGGACTCGAGTAAACCGCCTTTCCCGCTGACGTGAAGGGCCAGGCGGCGAAGGATCGTTTTTGTCTGGCCGCGGCGCTCGTCGGTGGAAAGCAGGATGCAGCGGTTAGCGTCTTCCTCGAAGATTCTCGCTGCCGTCGTCGACTCGATGAACGCGATTGGGCCACGCTGCTCGATCGTCACTGTCTGAATCTCACCGCCGATCTTCACCGGCATCATCTTGGAAAGGCGGCCCGCGGCGAGCATTTCGCGAAGGGCGCGGGTGGCCTCCGCCTTGTCGTCGTTGTCGATGCGTGAGCGTTCGCCGGCAACGACCCAGCGGTGCGACAGGCTGCCGGGCCGGGCGTGAAAGAGGGCCTGGGGTGTCATCTGGGTGGCGTGAACGATCGCCTCCTTCGGGAACATCGCGGCAACTCGCTCGATCGTGTAGGACTTTCCGCTCGACGATTGGCCCTGAACGATTCCCGCGAGCGGGCGGGGCAGCAGGCGGCTGACGCCGATGAGATAGAGGGTGAGGCGCAAGTCCTCCTCGCCGGCCACGCCAGCCGCCTCGATGTCTGCGCTGATGCGGTCGATTAGGTCAGGCGCGGCGAGCATCTGCTCGGCCTCGGCGACGATCGCGGGATCCGTGGCTTCAAGGGCCTTCTGCGTGATCTCGGCCAGGTCGTCGTCGAGCGGGTCGGGCGCAGGTGGCTTGTCGCCCTCGGATCGCTTCAACGAAATCGCCAGCAACTCCGACTCGACCGCCTCGGGCGTGACGCCGGTGGAGTCGGCGATTTTCTTGGCGAACGCCTCGCGGCGCTTGGGGTTGGCGAGGTCGACGTTCTCGGTCTCGATGAGTTCGCCGCGGAAGAAGACGCGTAGCGTCACCTTCATCTGCTTGCCGATAGGGGACCACTCGATCGAGAGGTCGTTGGGCTCATCAGTCATTTGGAGTCACCCTTTCTGTTCCAGCGGCGGGATCGGATGCGTGGCGGGGCAGGGGAGTGGCGCGGCGCGTCGGGGCGCACGGGCGGCGCTGCTAGCGCGGAGTCACGCTCGGCGCATGCAACGTCCACGAGACGGGCGATCATCCGGCGCTCGTCATCGCCTACGGGGATGCGTTGCTGGATCGCTTCGACGGCGCGGCCCGACAGGGCCACTCGCTCCAGCTGCTTGAGGAACGTCGGCGCGGGCGGCGGCCGCCGCGTCGGAATTGGGCACGGATTGAGTCCGTGCGCCTCGAGGAAGTCGGACAGGGTCGTATGCAGCGTTTGCGTGGCGTAGTAGCATCCGTTCATAAAGGCCCGCCTCCTACGCGGGCTTTTGCGAGCCGCCGGGTAACAGCCGGCGGCTCGCAGCTTTTGGTGGGAGGGTTAGGTCGTCGATCCGTCGGCGCGGCTGGCAATCCACTTCGCGAGGTCGCTGGCGCGGTAGCGGACGGCGCGGCGACCGACTCGAACTTCGGGCGGCCGGTCCTCGCGGCCCTCCCATTTCCAGCGGGCCAGCGTCTGCGGCTGGAACCCGAGCACTTCTGCCGCCTGGCGGCGCGTAAGGAGCTTGTCTTCGGTTCCGGAACTCATGGCGTTTCTCCGAGGGTTCAGCTCGTGGCGACGCGTCAACTGCTGACGCGTGGTGCCAACGAGTCACAACCTACGGACGATGAAACACCCTTGAAACGACGCACCGCTCGGTATGTCGGTGACATACCGCCCGGTGTGTCATGGCGGCGTCGTGGCGCACGGGGCTAGTCGAGGCCCTTGACGATGCGCAGGAGGTGGCGATTACTCACCTTGAACTCGGCCTCCAGAGTGGTCAGCCGGTTGATCTTCTTCGACTTTGTCTTCTTGAGCTCGAGGTATCGGGCGCGGATCGCCTCTCGTCGTGGCGCAGCCTTCTTGCTCTTGGCTGCCGATGCCTTGGCGGCGCTGGCGCGGGCTTTTTCCAGCGACTTCGCCTCGGCAGTCCCCTTCAAGTCGTCTGAGTACCGCATCAGCGCCGCGAAGAACCCTTGGCGCACCGCGTGCAGGCAGCACGCATAGATCATGTCGAACCGAGACCGCACGGCCTCGGCGTTCTCGCCAAAATGCTGTAGCTGCCATTCGGCGTAGTCGATGTTCGTGAACTCGGGCGGAAACTGCTGCGCTGCGCCCAGGGCGTCCATCTCCGATTGCTGGAGCATGAGCGCGGCGTCGAGGGCGTAATCGCTGAGCGTCTCGTCCAAGTCGGCCGGGAGTTCGATGCCGTTGATCGATCGGAGATTCGGAGGAAGGCGCACGGGCTTGCACTCGACCCAATCGCCGGAAGCCAGTTCCTCGTCGGTCAGGTAAGGCGGCGTGCTGGCCGCTTTTTTCTTCACTGGCTTCGGCTTCTTCATCACACGGCCTGCTTCGTTTCGGATGCCTTGCGGCGCTCGCGGTCAGCGTCCACGACGGCCCGCATTGCGGCGGTCGCCCGCTGGACGGACTCCCGAACTGGATCGAGCGTGAGCCTCGCGTAGACGCGCGTCGCGGCGCTGTGCCGGTGGCCGAGGCTCTTGCCGATCAGCAGCTCAGACGAGCCGCTCGCGGCCTGCCATGACCCGTAGGTACGGCGCAGGTCGTGCAGGCGCACGTCCTCGAGGCCGGCCGCCTTGAACACTGTGGCGATGGGCTTCGTCGGATCCTGCAGGTGGC
>Ga0214923_10006521_pt1 | contig 13083 bp, 20 predicted proteins | sample LL1510_MetaG_FD_177993 | JGI IMG/M metagenome (GOLD analysis project Ga0214923, IMG submission 177993) | Freshwater microbial communities from Lake Lanier, Atlanta, Georgia, United States - LL-1510 | ecosystem: Environmental > Aquatic > Freshwater > Lake | place: USA: Georgia | collected...
TCTGGGCGAGGGCTATCTGGACGAGATAATGCTCGCGGCCCACAGGATTATACAACTGCCAGCCTATCGGTTCGTGGCCGAAGGCTATGCCAACAATATCGCCGCCGAGATCGCCCACCTCCGTGCCGAGAACGCACGGCTGAGGGAGGCCATTGAGCAAACCGCCGATGAAAACCAGATGGCCGCAACCTATTACAGCACCATCTATGGCCGCGTGATGTCCCTCCGCGCCGCCCTCAAGGAAGGGGGAGAACGATGAGCATCCCAGAGGGACGCCTGTGGTATTACGGCGACCACGAAAACGGCTTTGACGGGCCGCTTCCAGACCGCAAAAGCGCCATCGCAGAGGGCCGACACGTTTGGCCTAGCGATACACCGTTCGTGGTTTGTGAGGCGCTAGCCCAGCCCGCCGACCCAGAAGACGACTTCCTGTTCAGCATCGTCGCAATTGAACACGAAGAGACCATCGAACCCCTCAAGGAATGGGGTGGAGAGTGAGCTGCGCTGCCCCTCCTGTGGAGGTGAAGGGATAAGCCTAAAATAATACGCAACACCCGCGCATTGTCCTGTTGCGCCATACGCAGAAACTGCTAGGTTAAGTCATCGCTTGCGGGGAATGGTTCCACGGGGCGATGGGAGCCACAACATGGCCGCTTTCCTCGCCCTTCTCGACACGGTCCCCGGTCAAGTGACCCTGACCGTTTTTTCCCGCAAGGCCGGCATGAGCGAGGCCGCAATGCGGGCCGAACTTCTCGCCAACCCTCCGCTGGTTCGGTATTTCATCGAAACCGTGGCCAAGGCGGTGGCTCAATGAGCCGCCGAACCCTCCGGGCCACCATCCCGGCTGAACTGCTGGACAAGATTTACAAGGCCGAGGGCTGGTTGCGCGGCCCCGGCGAGGTGCGCGCGCGCAGGGCCAATGCAGTCTATGTGATTACGCGCGACAATCGGGCAGGCGTTTCCGTCGCCACACCAAAGGAACCCGCATGACCGCCGACGAATATCGCGCCGCCCTTAAGGCGCTGGGCCTTACCCAGGTTGGCGCCGGCAAGCTGCTGGGCGTGTCGGCCCGCACCGCCCAGACCTATGCCGCCGAGGGACCAAGCGGCCCGGCTGCGTTCGCCATCCGGCTGCTGCTGTCAATGAGCGAGGGCAACCGGGCCAAGTGGCTGACCGGTCAAGCCGCTTGAACGTCGGCCCCGTCGTCGCTGTAGAGCCGCCGCAGGGTCAGCAGGGAGACAAACGCCACATCGGTGATCTGCCCGCCCTGGACGGTCAGATCGACCACGCCATGAGACCAGCCGGTCGGATTGTGCAGGGCGTAGTGTTCAATCTCCCCATACGGCAGGCAGCACCCGCCCTCGATGACGGTGATCCGGTCGGTCAGGCCGATCTTGGCGTCGTTGAAAATCTGGAACTTGTGCGTATGGCCATAGACCAGTGGCGCGGTCAGCATGGCCCCGGCCCGGTGGGTTGCGGTCTTGCCGCCCATCGCCTTGCCCATGCCGTTCATCGGGGCGTGGGTGTAGCCTACGCCATCAACATAGAAGACTTCTCCGAACGGCCTTTCGCTCCAGCCGAATTGCACCAAATGCTCTTCATAGGCCAAGGTATGCGTCTGGGCGGATGCGGGGTTGGCGTTCTCGAAGTCATACAAGCGTCTTTCGTGGTTGCCCTGGGCCTTTTTCTTGATCGGCTTCCAGTCCCGCGCTCGGCCGCGTTCGAAGGCCTGCAAGGACGCCAGATGGTTCGACAGGTCATCCTTGATCGGGGGCTTCAATCGGCCCTTGAGCGTGTCGTCCTTGTCGTGCCGGGACACGCTGTCGAAGGTTCCACTATCCCCAGCCTTGATGACAACATCATGCCGCCGATCGGAACCATAGCGGGCAATCCACGTCTGCACCTGTAGCCGGTGCGGGTGGCGCGGGTCGTTGTGTTCGTCGGGGATAAACAGGTGCCGGCGAATAGGTCCCGATGGTTCAATGACCCGCGCATCAGGAGCCGGGGCCGGAACCAGCCGCAGCTTGGCAATGGGCTGCTGATAGCGTGGCGCCCGGTAGAGGGTCCAGTCAGGCTCCAGGCCGTGACGGGACTTGGCAATGCTCAACCGTGTGATGAAGCTTTGCAGCGACCCGATGAACCCGTCTTCGATTGCCTGTTGTCCGGCGGCTGCGATGGCGCCCGGTCCGTTGCCCGGCCTGCCGGCGGGGCGGTATCCTTCTAAGAGTTTTTGCTCAACACGCGCTACACACTCTTGGGCATCTTCCTGGGGCAGCGGCGGGGTGGCCACGTCAACACCCGTCGCGGGCTATCGCCGCCCGCATCCACCCCTGCCGGCCCCAGTCCCGCGCCGCAGCCTCGCTGGTCAGAAACGCCGCCAGATCGGCCCGCTCTTGGTCGGTGACGGGGGCGACGATACCACCCTGGACCGGAGGCTCTGGCTTGACGGGCTGACAGAGCCGGGGATCGGGTGCGGCCGGGGGAACATCAGCGGGGGGCGAGAGCGTCTGACAACTCGCGAGAGCCAATGACGCTACGGACAGGGCAGCCAGTCGAATCATAGGTAGGCACCTTCTGAATGATGGTCTGGATTGCGTTGGCGGATTTGCGGGCGGCAGAGACGCGGGCGTCACATTGCGCCCCGGCCTCAGAAACGGCCCTCAGAGCCCTTCCCTGCTCTTCCCTGCGCAGAGCATCCGCTTGGCGATAGGAGGCCTCCCAGGCCCTTGCTCTGGCCGTCTCGCGGGCGGTTTCGAGACGGGAGGCGTGAAGGCTGGCCTTGGCGCTATTGAGCCGCAGGGTCTGGACCCCGGCGAGGGCGAGGCAGGCGGCTATGACCGGCGCCCACCAAAACCGCCGCAGGATTTCCTGAAGAACGGCGCCGGTCATTCGTCGCCACCGTCATCTTGGTGAAGCACATGGAAGATGAACTCGCCCAGCAGGTTGCCCAAGGCCACGGCTAGGACCAGCACGACAAACAGGATGGCGATGGTGTCGGCGCTCACTTGGCCACCTTCAGGCCGCTGACCCACATGTCGCGCGGAATCTGAGCGGGGGTCTGCGTCGGGGGCGTATAGGCCGCCTTGATCCGCTCCAGCTCTGCGGTGACGTCGGTCTGGTTCAGGCTGACCCCGGCCAGGCGCCTGATGGCGTCGGACAGGATCAGCAGGGTGTCTTCGGAAGCGGTCATTTCGGATATTTCTCCCAAGGAAGTTCCCAATGAGGGCCGTCTTTAAATTGCGCCCACGAACCTCCCCAGGTGATCGGGACGCCTTCATCCTTGGCCGCAGCCAGGACCGTCAGGGCCAACTTGTTGTAGAGCGGCCAATCCCACGACACTTGCCCGGCAATGACCGGCGCCAGATCAACCGCATGGCCCGTCAGGTGGCGGCTGTTCATGGTTTTGGTCGCGCCCTTGGCGAACAGCACCTTCTGACGTTCGACCGTCCGCAGGCCTTCCAAGACCGTGAAGTCCAAAGGGCTTTCCCCGATGGCTCGCTTGACGACTCTGACGAGATCGGGATGCACGCCCACCAGCCTTTCAAGGGACCGGGGGCCGAGGGCGTAGCTCATGGTTTCACCTCTGTCGTTGTTGTCGTGGTCACGGTCGGCGGCTCGTCATCCCGCTCGACATCGGCTTTCACGCCGTCTTTCCCGGCGGATAGCCCCAGCTTCATTCCGGTAATGCAGACCAGGGCCACAAGCACCATGAGCGCCGCCGCGATCTGGCCTTGCCCCAACAGGTCAAGCTGCTGTTGCTGTCTCGCCGCCGCCCAAGGCCCGCGCCAGATGACCAGCCCATAGCCGACGAACACCAGCGTCAGGGACATCCCCGCGCCGATCTGCGCCCAGAACCGGAGCGACCCGGCTGCGAGCATGGCCGACCATAGCTTCATGTCGGGGTGCGCCGGCGCGGCTTCTCAGGCTCAACGAAATGCCGTTCGAGCAGTTCCCGAACGTATTTCATCTGCTCTTCCAGCCGGATCAGAGCTTCCGCCGTGCGCCGGTGTTCCGCGCTTTCCGATTCCGCCCTGACCTTCACGGCTATGACCTCAGCCGCCAAGTTCTGGACCGCCTTATCGGCAGCGTTGACCCGGCCCTCCAGCCGCACAAGCCAGACAACAGCCGGGATAACGGTTGCGCCAAGGGCGATCAGTTGGGCGTCGATCTGCATCAGTATCTCACGCAAAGAAGCTTGGCGTCGTTGATGGGCCGGGTTTCGGTGTCGCCGGTTGATCCGGTCGTCGAGCCCGTCCCCGTTCCGCCGGTGACGGTCTGGCCGCCCGATCCAATGTCATTGCGGGTTGAGAAATAGGTATGCGTATGTGCCTTCAGGGCGTCCAGTTGGCGCGACCCGTTGGCCCGTCCGCTGTCAATCGACCCCGCACCTGCCGCAGAGCGGAGGAACACGCCACGGCTATCCGGCAGGGCAAAGGTCGTCGTTCCATTGCCGGAACCATACTTGCCCGGATTGTTGGTCTTGTCCGTCGCGTCAGCAGCGATGACGCCATACGCGCTGACCCACGCCCAAAGGTTGGCATACGTCGTGCGAGATACCGTAGAGCCATCGCAGACCAGCCAACCAGGCGGAACCGTGGAAGCGGTAAAAAACGCCTCCATCCCCGTCAGGCCCAAGGCCTTTGCTTGGTCCGAATAGGTCAGGTCCGCAGGCGCACCGGTCGAGGTAATCCGCCCCTTGATGGTGTTCGCCGCCATATCGGCCAGCTTGGCATTCGTGACGTTACCGTCAGCCAGCTTGGCAGTCGTTACCGCGCTGGACGCCAGCTTCGCCGTCGTGACCGCCCCGTCCGTCAAAGCCGCCGTTCCAATGTTCCCCGCCGGGTTCAGCGGGTCAATGTCACGGATCGTGTTGTTCGAGGCGTCCTTGATAATCAGCCGGTAGGTCACAGCCGGGTCAAGGTAGATGTTGGCGAACCGCCCCGCCGAGTTGGCGACGACAGGATTTGACAGAGGCGTGGTCAAGGCGTTGTCGGAATAGACGTTGGAAAGCGTCGTCGTGCCGGTGAGGTAGAAAAACGCCTGACCGCTGATGATGGGAACGCCGTTGCCGTCGTTCAGGGCGAAGAGTGGGTTATTCAGCAGGATAGCCATGCTATAGTCCGCCCATGATCAAGCCGAAAAAGACTGTAATCGTCTCTCTCAAGCTGTTTCCGTTTTTGCTCATTGCCGCACTCTCGATAGCGCGCTTTGCCCCCCATTGATGGGGTTGCGGTATTGCATCGACAGGGCGCCGCGTGGCGGGTTTTGAAGCCTGCGAGCCTCTAGGACCGCCGCCAGCCGTTCCGGGTCAGACATCAGCAGATCGCCCGCAATGTCACGAACCGGAACGCCCATCGTGGCCGTCTTGAGGTAAGACTTCGCCCAGCCCGCCACCTTGCGAACCGCCTCGCTCATGGCCGCCGTCTTGCCCTGCGTCAGCGCCGTTGTGCCAAGATCAACGATATGGCCCGAGAACGCGCCCGCCTCGTCTTGAGCCCGCATGGCCTCCAGCATTTCAGCCGACTTAGGACCGGCGCCAGGAGCATACCGCCCTTCAAACGCCAGCATGGCCGCTTCGCTTTCCATTGCCTTCAGCAGCCAATCCGTCGCCTCACGGCCAAACGCCGCTTGCAGCTTGGCCTTGACCGCCGGCGTTTTGAACAAGGACGGGCGCAGATAGCCGTTCATCATCCGTTGCAGAATGTCGTTAGCGATACCCGATCGAACCGCCTTGACTTCGGCATCAGTCATCTTGCCAACCCTCTTGGCAAAATCCCGCGCATCAAACTGGGGTTTGAATAGAGCCGACTGACCAAACTCATAGGCGGATTTCGATTGCAGGTATTCGCCAGCCACGCCCAAAGCCTCACCATATTTTGGATTAAGCAGGGCGATCTCGTCACGCAGTTGTGCAACGACCGCAATTTCATCCATTGCGCCTGGCAGGCTTGTATCCAACTTGTTAGTAAGCGAATTGCGGTATTTGAGTTTGATTTTTTGATCCGCAGCTTTTTTGAGCAGGTCAAGCGCCTTCCATGACGGGACTTGAGCCGCAACGGGCTCATTCACCGGCATAGGTCCGCCCGTATAATCCTCTGGCGACGGGATAGGAGCATCCCCGCCTCGCGCCACCCGTTCCGCTTCAGCCTCAAGAAAGGCTTGGCGTTGCCCGGCCATAGCATCAGCCTCGCGCGCATAGAGCGGCTGCCCCCGCGCCTCAGCAGCCAGAGCGTCCAAAACCTGATTAGGCGTCGGAGGCTCATCGCCGGGGAAATAACCCCGCTCCCATGCTTTTACCGCCCAGCCGTCCAGGCTGTCACCATCCCCGACCAACTTCCGCTGAAACGCCTTGCCCCGGTGAAAGGCATCCATATCCATTGCAGACAGTTCGCCGGTCGCATCCTTCACGCCGCCACCATCCGCAATGAACTTGGCAAGCGAAGGCCCTTGCGACGGCTTGCCGCCTTGCAAACCACGCGGAACCGCAGCCGGACCCATAGGCGCATCTGGCGGCGCCATCCGATCCCATGCCCCCGGCGTTTCCATATCGACAAGGCCAAGCGCATAGGGATCATCCCCCGCGTTACGCGCCATGCGCTGCGCCTCTGACCACGCCTCCCGAATTGTCGGGCGGCGCAACAGGTCCTCTAGGCGCGGGCTTGTCGCAGGCGCTTCAGCCTCATAAGCGCGATACAATGGCGCAGCGTTCTTTTGACCCGCCTTAACCATCGCCTCAATGTCGCCGCGCGCAAATTCGGGATCGACCTGCCCCGCCTCCGCAACATCGCTTAGAAGCCGCTCAGGACGGCCAATCTGGCGCTCGGCTATCCTTGCCTCAAAGGCCGGCCCAGTTTGCCCCTCACGGATTGCCAGAGCCCCCAGACCGCTTTGCGCGGGCCTTCCAATGGCTTCCGCCGCCGTAACGCCGCGACCAGATACCGCCGCGATGTCTTCAGGCGACTTGCCCGCCCCTTCAGCAAGACGCGCCACATAGGCGACGGCCTTCTGATAGTCGCGCGGGTTGACGCCTTCCGGCATTGGGGCATTGTCCAGAGCGGCTTGCAGCGCCACCGGGTCGACGTCAGCCGGCGCTGTGCGAAACCGCAGGCCAGAACCAAGGCCGCCGATGATCCCGCCAGCCACACCGCCGATGTCCTCGCCGGTTTCCCCACCAATAGCCCCGCCAATTTCGCCACCGATCAGAGCCCCAGCAGCAGGCACGGCGACGTTAGCCACCCGCGCCACCGCAGACCCTGGAGACAGTGCGTTAGGCGTCATCATGCCCGCCACTTGCCCCGTGCGGCCTAGCCCAGTCTGTGGAACGTATCCGCCGCCTTGCGGAAGGTTCCGCCCCTGCCCGGTGTTGGCCCTAGCCGACGCCACATCCCGCGCCGCTCCCGATTGGTCCCCGGCAATCTGGCGACCCAAAGCGCGCCCGCCATAGGCAGCCGATTGGATCATATCCAAGGCGCTGAATTGATTGTCAGCCTTTGGCTTGGCCCCTACAAAGCCGCCCAGAATCGAAACCATGTTGTCCGGGTCTAGAATGCCTTGGACACCCTCGCCAAGCCCGCGCAGATAGCCGCGCCCGGCATCGCTGGCCCCACCCACCGGCACAATCGGATTGCCCGCCCTTGGGTCCGTAAGCATCCGAGGCCCGGCGCGGTTTTCGCGCACGTTGCCCTGATAGTCGCGGTATTTCTGACCGATGGGCAGAGCGGCGACGGCTTCGCGATATGGTCGCGAGGTTGGCGGCCCTTTGTCGCCCAGGTCAATGATTTTGGACGTTGGCCTAGCGCTGGACGCAACGGGCTTGGAAAACCCCGCGTAAGGGTCCGCGTTGTCTTGCTCTACAGGCTTGGAAAATGCGGCATATGGGTCGCTCATTTAACCGTCCGCTCTATGCCATCCATTCCGACAAACCGTGCGCCTTTGGGCAAGCGCATGGCTTCTTGTGGCGACATTGGCCGCCCGCCGTTAGCAACAATCTTGCCACCCGGCCTAAGCGCGTCAATCGGCTTGCCAGTCGGGCGAGCGGCAGGAGGTGGCGGCGCACGAGGCGCACCAGCAGCAGACCCAGAGGCCCCCGGCGCCGTTGGCCTTCCACCCCCAACCTGGCCCACCCCAAACCAATCCCGCCAAGGCGTCGTCTGGCGAACCGTCGTGCCGTCTTTGCCGACGTCATATAGCCGGTTGGCATCCGCGTAGGCGTCCCAAGCCTCAGTAGCGCCGAGAATGGACCCGTTGCGCCGAGCCCAATATTCCAGAAACGCGGAATAATCCTGTCTTCTTTTGGCTCCAGCTTGCATAACAAACGCCGTTGAGCGGTTGGCATTGCCGTATTTTTGCAGGGACAGTCCCGCCTCAGCCTCCAGCTTTGCGTCCGCGTCGGTGAACGGCCCCGACCCTGGCACCCGCTGTTGAGGCACAAGGCGCTTTGCGATGGACTGCATTTCTTGTTTGCGTGGATCAAACGTCCTTATGACGTCGCCAATAACGGGCAAATTCTCAATGCCGCCCGTTGGCACCTCGTAATTCAAATCCAGAAACCGCCCCGCATCCAGCGCCATCCGGCCCGCGTCCGTTGCAGATTCTCGCGCCGTCTTGATGGCCTTGGCGTCATCCGATGGCAACTTGGGCGCCCCGCCGTTGTCGCCCATATAAGCCGCGCCCGGCGCAGTGGAATTAATTGACCCCATCGGAACCCATGCGCCGCCTCGCTTGACGCGCATCTCGCCGTTAGCCATGCGGATTTGAGTGCCCTCAGGCGCGACTTTTTGGGGCATTATGGTGTCACCAATTTAGAGCCCGGAGGCATGTCAGAGAACGGTGCGCCACCAGAACCACCGCCCGACCGCGCTCGAACCGGCGCCCGCTTTTCATCCGCAAGCCTGCCGACGACGTTCGGATCAGCCGGGCCGCCTGGAATAAACATCATCCTGCCGTCCGGCGTCCGACGATAACCCTTGGCCAGCAATTCCGCGTCCGTGTTGTCATACAGCACGCGCCCCTCCGCGCCGGGTCTGACCTCGACGACGTTGCCGCTTGAGTTGAACAGTTGCGCCTTTTCCTCAAATTGGGCGCCCTCAATCTTTCGGTCCATGATCCATTCATCGGTAGGATCAAGCGCCGCAATCTGGGCAGGGTCCATGCCCAATTCATCGACCAGAGAAGGGCCTAGCCGTTGCAAGGCCGCCTTGCGCTGTTCATAGGTCAGTTCACCCAGCTTGTTGACGATGGCAAAAGACCGTTTTGCGCGATCAATGGTTTGAGCCCGCGTGGCTTCGTCCATGCCGTCAAGCATTTCGATCAGGTCTTTGTCGCCCGTAGCATAGGCCTGTTGACGCGCAGCCTTTGGGTCCGCCTGGTAGGAGCCCAGCACCCGCCGACGATCCGCCGCCGCCTGTTGACCCGCCGTGCGGTTTTGCAGGGTAATTGCCGCCTCAGGGTCATACCGCATCAGTTCCGAGGCAGCGCCTTCCGGGTCGGTCGCGTATCGGGCTAATGCGCTTTCCTTACCTTTTGCAATCCGCATGGAGTTGCCGACCTCATAGGCCTTCAGGAAGGTGTTGCCCAGTTGGGCGGTATCGCCCAGGATACCCCATTGCACTTCGGCCATCAGATATACCTCGTCGAAGGATCAGCGCGAACGGTCCCAGCCGATCCCGGCGCGGCGTAGGAGCTTTGGCCAAAAGCGCCCGAGCCAAAGCCGTAAGCGCCGAGCGAGCCCAAGGACGACAGAGCGCCCGACCACGCGTTGCCCTGCGCCAGAGCGGCGTTCGCCTGGGTCTGGCCCGTGTTCTGATAGAGGCCGCTGATATTGTTCGCCGCCGCTTGATTGGAATTGACCAGCGACTGCGCGGAGTTGGCTCCGACGCCCTGTTGCGTGCCCAAAGCCCCCAACCAGTTGCCGACGTAGCGTTGGGCGTTGTCCTGGCCAAATTGATTGAGCGCCTTCAGGGTCGCGCCGCTGTTCAGCATCCCCCGCGTTGCCGCGTTCCCCGTGATAGCGCCCACGCCCCGGTCGGTCGTGAATTTGTAGTCCGACGAATTGAGCCAAGTGTTGAACGCTTCTTGCCCGGCCTGCGAGCCGTTCAGGCCCAGGAAAGAGTTGATCGTGTCACCCGCCGTGTTGCCGCGTTGGACGTATGGGTTAAGGATGGCGACGTTTTCCGCACGGGTCCGCGCCTGTTCCTCGCGCGCCCTACGGTTTCCCGCAGCGACGGCATCGCTTGCCCGATTGGCCGAATTGGCGTTGATGGCCGCCCCGCCAATCGTCGCCGCCGCCGAAACTACCGCTGCAACCACCATGTCACGTCACCAGAAGTTTGGAGTAGTAGGTTTCCACCCGGTCAAACCCGAGCGCGTCGAAAAGCCGATCAGCCGGCAAATGAACCTTGGACCCCACGAACCAGACGACAATCCCGCGTCTTTTCAGTTCGGCTTCCACCGTCCAGAATAGCATACTTCCCGCGCCACTCAAACGGTGCTCTGGGCAGATGTAGAAAATATCCGTCTTGCACATCGGCGTCGATTTGTAATGCAGGTTCGGAAACACCGCATTTTCCAGAAAGCCGATGTAATATCCGACCAACTCGCCTTGCTTGCGGATGGTGCAAAAGATCAAACCGCCCGCTTGTTCCCTGGCCACATAGGCAGGGAAGTTGGGATCAAGCGGGATGTGGTCCCGATACAAAGCCAGCTCGTCGTAATGGCCCGGCAGGAGCGGAGCCAATTCGTCCAGGCAGGCTTCAAAGCTTTCCATCTGTGCAATCACCATGTGCGAACATCCACCATCAAATGAATCCGATCATCCGCGCTGGCATTCTCGACCGAATGCATCTTGTGGGCAGAAAACCACCAGACCTCGCCGGTCAGCATGTTGACCGTCTCTTGCTCGCCCTCCTCGCCGCAGTGATACAGCGACCCTGGACAGCCTTGCACAACGACGTGATAGCGGGCGATGTCGTCGTGAAGCACATACTCGCCGTCACTGTCCCGGTGCGCCAATATCCGGCCACCAGGCGGGATGCGGCTAATCAGGACGCGGCCTAGCTCATAGGCCCCAACAGCGGTCATCAGGCCCTTGATAAGCGGTTTTGCTTCCGTCAGGACTTGAGCAGCGGGATACCAGACCGGCTTGTCATCCCCGATAGCCGAGCCCATCGTGTTGAGGTTTTCCTGAGCCGTGAACCTTAGCCAGATGTCGTCAACGTCAACATGAGGCGTCCCCGGATATTCCGTCTGAAAGTCGTTCTGGTTCCAGAGTTTCCAGTTTCGGATGACTTGATGTCTTAGGGCATCGACATTCACGCCCGAGGCAATCCGATCAAAGTTCCGGTAGTATTGCCTCACGGGATAGCCCTCACCAGAGCCAGGATCGCGTTGACCTTGGCAATCACATCGGAGAGACTAGCACCCCCCGGCAAATCGTTCAGATCACCGATCCCGCCTAGCTCCTCAATGGCCGCGCTCATGCGCTGGCGAAGGTTGATCTCGAAAGGCGACGGCGACCCGTCCGGCTCGACTATCTTCGTTCGCGGGGTTAGCCGGTCAAATTTCCTCATAGCCGCTGCTCGTTCACAACCAGATTGCGAACCACCTTCAGCACGGGATCGGTAATTCGAAACTCGAACACCCGGCCCGGCGCCTTGACCTTGCCAAGCCGCTTCCAGATGGCCTTGAAATCGTAACGCCCGACGCCTCCGAGGCTCGCGCTAACCCAGTTTGTCCAAAGCCGGCCGCCGTCGTCACTGTAACGCATCTCGACCACCGGCGCCGGTTGGTCCGCGTTCCCTACCCCGCGAGTGCAATTCAAGCCCATGTTATAGTGGAACAGCACCCCGGAATTGACCGGCGCCACAGCCGAAATATAGCCCGTGATAGGGTCCGAGCCGTCCTGATAGGCCTCGCTCGACAAAACCCAGACTTGGCCGTTGTCGGCATCTCCCAAATAAGCCACGCCATCGTCTATGACTGCGCATTGCGCCCGGAATGTGGTCCGGCCATAGCTTGACCATTCCGCCCATTTTCCCGTGGAGACGTCGTAGGCGTAAGAGCCCTGACCCGGAATATTGAGGACATAGAAAGGATGGCCGTCGAAGCTGGCTAGAAACGCCGTTGCGCTTGGCAGGTCGGAACACCGGCGAAGGCTTTCCTCAATTCCGTGTTCGCTAATCCTTCGCGGAGCGCTTTCCGAGCGATAGACCACCCGGTCATTGCCGACGAAAATCAGCGTGTTATCCATCTGCACAACACTTGACTGGGCAGCGCATCCTCGCGTGTAGCGCCGGCCCTGCGTCCGCTGATACGGCGCGTCCACATCGCCTGTAGGGAACCAAATTTCCGTTGAGGCCGAGCCGTAGAAAAACAGTTCATCCGCCAGAACAGCCATGCAAACGGTCGCATCGGGCGAGCCCTCTGCCGTGGCAAAGTCCAGGCCGTCAATGTCCGTCGCGTCGTTCACCGCCGACCAATAGAAGCGGTCGCTATCCAGTTGGGTATAGATGAACCGCCCCGCGAGCGTCGCCACGTCCGACACTTCCGGCAGGTCTGTATCGCTGATAGCCGTGAAACTTGACCCGTCATAGACATAGGCCACGCCTCCGGTCACGATGACGAGCTGCGAGGCTGAAGCGGCGAAACGCGCAACCCCCGAGCCAGCAACAGCCCCAATCAGCGAGGCCTCGCGATAAACACCCGTCCCTGAAACCGTGAATTTGTCGCCGTCAAATACCCCGGCCTGCTGATAGATACCCCGGACCGGCCCCGCCCCGACGCTATAGGACGACGACAGACCCGGCCTGGGCAGTCGGATGGATTCCGAGCCCACCGCCTTTTCAACGAAGAAATTGACCAAGCGGTTAGACCATACGCCATAGGATGGCCGTTGATATGTCTGTTCTGCAAATTCGATAATCATGACGGAACCGCCGCGATATAGCCTGTGGCGCCGGAAGCGGTAGCGGTCACGTTGGCCCGGTCGCTTTCGGATGTTGTCAAACTACCACGCCCGCTCCATGAGGTTGCAGTCATTGTTCCCCGGTCGCTTTCGGATGTCGTCAAACTACCACGCCCGCTCCA
>Ga0214923_10006522_pt1 | contig 13082 bp, 9 predicted proteins | sample LL1510_MetaG_FD_177993 | JGI IMG/M metagenome (GOLD analysis project Ga0214923, IMG submission 177993) | Freshwater microbial communities from Lake Lanier, Atlanta, Georgia, United States - LL-1510 | ecosystem: Environmental > Aquatic > Freshwater > Lake | place: USA: Georgia | collected 2015-10-15
AAAACATGGAATTAAAACCGGATTACTAACAACCAAAATAGCTCTTGAAAATGCTATCAAAAATTTTCCAAATCCGGAATATAGAGAATTTGAAAGTATGATTGAAGCAATGAAATACTTATCTAATAAAGATGTAAAACCAACAACAGAAAAAAAGAAAGCAGAAATTTATATTCAAGAATCTAGTCCAGCTTCCAATTCTTATACAAAAAACATAAAATCCAAGACAACAATTAAAGATGATTTTAATACTAATAAGAAAGAAATATTTTATGCTGTTAGAGTTGGTCGTGTTCCAGGATTATATAAAACGTGGAATGAATGTGTTGAACAAATAAAACATTTTCCTAATCAGCAATTTAAAAAATTTATGACTAGAAAAGAAGCATTAGATTATGTTCAAAATAAATTAATAGATATTGATTATGATAATCATTATGACGATTCTATCCTAAATGTATATACAGACGGTTCGTCATATCATAATGGTAAGCCTGATTGTAAGGCATCATATGGAGTATATTTTGCTGAGGATGATATACGGAATGAATCTGGATTAGTGTTAGAAGGTCCATCTAATAATAGCGGAGAATTAATGGGGATCTTGCGAGCAATTGAATTAATCAACGAAGATGAAGAAGCAGTAATACATACTGATTCAGCATATGGAATAAAATGTGTTTCTGATTATGGACAGAAGATGAAAAAACTTGGTTATCCAAAAGAGATACCTAATATAAATATAATAAAAAAACTCATACTTAGTTTAGAAAATAAACCAAATATAAAGTTTCATCACTTAAATTCGCATACTAATAAAACAGATAAACATAGTATTGGAAATGATAGAGTAGATAAGATGGCAACTGATGTATTAAAAGATTATAGATCTTAATTTTTCTTTACTTTTTCACTTCTTCATTTCTTTTATACTTTAGATCGACCTTCATAAAATAATAGAACCATTTTTTCATTCATATCTTTTAGGTGAGGATCTGAATCATATTGTCTAGCTAAAAAAACATTTATACTATTTTTTTTAGCTGTATCTAATAAGTCCTTTAGCTTTCTATAATGAACTTTTAATAGTCTGCTATTCGTGTCATGTAGAATATTCTTTAATTCATACTTCAAGATTCCTTTCCATTTACCGTCTTCATAAATAAAAGCGAATTTATTATTTAAATTATCTACTTTTATGGTTAGATTTTCGGGATGATCTTCATTAAGATAAATATCTTCAGTTAATTTCATATAAGCAGTTTCTATATGATTATTCATTAGAAGATCTTTAAAGTATTCATTATTTAAGTATTCAATATTTTCATTTCTAAAATTATTTATTTGAATGTTATTAGTAACTTGAGTATTATTCGTTGTAATAACACCATTATTTATATTATTAATGACCGGTTCTTTATTTATATAAGAAAGTAAATTTAATGTTTTATCGTCACAACTCATATCTGAAGAAAGAATTGCTTTAATTTGATCATCTAGAAGAGTAATATTATGTTTTTTTAATAAGTCAATTTTTAAATTTTCATCAATTGAACTATTAATAAGTGATTTAATTGCTTGTTTTTTTTCTTTTGGATCAATAATAGCATCATTTTCTATTATTTTATTTTGAACAATTAAATTATTATAAGATTCTACATATTTAATACATATTTTTTTAGCAGTATGTTCTTGTAAATTTTTATTATGTATAAAATATTTATTACATGATTCGCATTTAAAATCAGTTACAACATTACACTTTGTTTTCTTATTATTATGTCTCTCTAGAGACCTTTTATTTTTAAATATTTCAAAACATATATTACAATTATATGTATCCATAATTATTATATAATTTATATATTTATATATAATTCAAAAAGGTAAAATTTTACAAAAAAGGTAAATAAAAGGTAAGGCTAATTTATTAAAAATTATAATATTATTTTTTAATTTTAATATTATAATATACCAAATCTATATAAATATAAAACTTAGGTGTCAAACAAAAAAGGTAAATCTATTACAAAAAAGGTAAATTATTTACAAAAAAGGTAAATTTATCAATTTTAAAATTGGTTTGTCAAAAAGGTAAATTCTTGCCAAAAAGGTAAATTTATTGCCAAAAAGGTAAGCAAAAAAGTAAATATCCTAAATGATTATTAATTTATAATAAATATATTTTTATGGCTAATAGTGATATCAATAAATATCAATACAAAAAAGGTAAAAAAAAGGTAAGGCTAATTGTATAAAAAATACAAAGATTATAAATTATTATTGATGTATTATAAACGTATTTTTATACTGCTTTTAAGTTATGATATTTACCTTTTTTGTAAATGACTTTTTAAATAAATTAAGATATAAAAACTAGTTAATTGTTAAATTTGTAATATACTTAAAGATATCAACTAGTGTTACTTTTTTGGCATGCCAGAAAGGTAAAAAAAAATCAAAAATACAAAAAAGGTAACAAAAAAGGTAAATATTTTTGCCAAAAAGGTAAATGGATTAATGATAGTATTATCATTAATTTATATAAAAATGTCATTTTTCTTATGCTGTATTAGCGTTACCTTTATTTACCTTTCTGGCAAATAGTTTTTTTATAGGAAGAGTTGATGTAAAATATATAGAAATTAAAGAATATTGGCTAATGTTAGGCTTACCTTTTTGGCTTGCCAGAAAGGGAGAGTGAGTTTTTTTTTTTACTAGTACAAATCTTCCAACTTTTTGAAAATCGATTTTTGGAAAATGAAATATTTTTTTATTTTTTTTATTTTTTTTCTATTTTTTATTCTATAACCATAATTTTTTATAGTTTTTATAAATTAATACCATAGTTTTTTTATCGAAAAAATTGATTAATTTAATATTTATAAATATTCTATTTTAGATATTATTTAGTTAAAATGAACACTATTCAAGAATCTTTATCGTTTGATGATGTATTAATAGAACCTAGATATTCTAATATAGACTCACGAAAAAATATTAAAATAAAGTCACAATTAACCAAAAACATATCATTATATTTACCATTAATTTCATCCCCAATGGATACAATTACTGAATCTGAAATGGCGATTAATATGGCAACAAATGGTGGATTAGGTATTATACATCGTTATAATACGATTGATCAACAAGTAAATCTGGTTAAGAATGTTAAAAGACATTTATCATTTATAATTGAAAAACCTTATACAGTATATGAAAATGAAACCATTGATACATTATTAAATAAAATAAAACAAACTAAGGTTCAAAGTTATTTAGTAACTAATATAGATGAAGTATTAGTTGGAATTATAACAAAAAGAGATCTAAATGTCCATCTAGTTTCAGGTAACAAAAATAATATTCATGTAAGCGAAATTATGACAAAAGATTTAATAACAGCTAATATTGATATTACAAGAGATGAAGCATTAAAAATCATGAATTTACATAAGATTGAAAAACTTCCTGTGGTAAATGATGATAATTCGATTGGATTAATTAGTTATAAAAGTTTAATGGCGTATGAATTAAATAAAGACAAATATTCATTAGATTCCAAAGGGCAACTCCTTGTAGGCGCTTCTATTGGTATAGTTGATGATTATTTTGAAAGGGCTTCAGCTCTTGTTGAAGCTGGTTGTAATATTTTATGTGTAGATGTAGCAAACGGATATAATGAAAGAGTTAAAAATGTAATTAAAGAATTAAAACAATTAAATACTGATATTATGGCGGGAAATGTATGTAATTCCGAAGGTTTTGAATTCTTATGCCTAGCAGGCGCAGATTGTATTAGAGTAGGTATTGGTAATGGTTCAATTTGTTCAACTCGTTTAGTAACAGGTGTTGGATCTGGCCAATTTAGTTCTTTAATGAAATGTAAGCAAATTGCTCGTCTATATAAAGTTGGTATGATTTCAGATGGGGGTCATTTAGGTAAAGACGGTAATATTAGCAAGGCTTTCATAGTTGGATCAGATGCTATGATGTTAGGTAAAACTTTAGCAGCAACAGATGAGACTCCTGGTAACATAATTTATCGTAATAATAGAAGAGTCAAATGTTATAGAGGAATGGCGTCAGCTATGGCAATGGTATCTAAGGCTGAAATGACAAATAAGGAATATAACAGTTCTCAAAATCCAGAGGGGGCTGATATAGAAGTTGAAATTAAGGGACCTGTTTCTAATGTATTACAAAGAATTGAATCTAGTATTAAGAGCACAATGAGTTATGTAGGATGTATTAATACAGAAGCATTAAGAGATATAGAAGAAAAAATTGTTTATAATAGACAATCAATTGGTGTTATGAGTGAAACATCTATTAGAGGTAAGATGATGTAAGCATTTTATTTTTTTTATTATAAAGATAAATTTATATTAATAATATTAAAAAAATATAATGCTTACATATAAGTCAACTATTGTAACATCATTTTTTGATTTATCAGCTTTAATTGATACTACAGATAAAACAAGAAATTCTGAATTTTATTTAAATCATGGTAGATCAATATTACAATTAAAAAATCCAATGGTAATCTTTTGTGATATGAAAACAAAAGATAAAATAAAAGAAATTCGTGATGAATATATTGGTATCAATACTATAACAATATATATAGAAAAGAATTTAACTGAATATGATTATTATAAAGAAAATTATAAGATTATTGAAGGAAATCGAAAAAATAATAGTTTAATTTATAGTTTAGAAAAAAATAAAAGAATTACATCATCATATTTTTTAGCAGTAATATTTAAAATTATAGCACTTAATATAGCACATAAAAGAAATGATTTTAATACAGAGTATTATGTTTGGATGGATTTTGGATGTAGTTATGTTGTTGTCGATGTAATTTCAAAGTCAAAAGTTATATTAGATAATCCTCATCCAAAAATTGGTGTTTTATATATTCATTATAGAAAAAATGAACTAAATAATATGATTGATTTTTGTAATAATGGTCTTTGTGGTGTAGCGGCAGGAATTATGACTGTTCAGAAAGAATATGTTTCTATATTTTATTCTAAAATGATGTCAATATTTTATGAACAATTATCATTAGGAGTAGGTCACGCGGATGAACAAATTTTAACATATTGTTATAATAGAAATCCTCATTTATTTACGTTATATTATGGAGATTATTATTCATTAATAACAAATTATCATTATCCGGTTAGAGATTTTGTAACAATAAAGAAATATTTCTTAGAGAAGACGCTAGCAGCTGGAAAAATTCACTTAGCAATACAAGCGGCAAATAAAATATACGAAGCTTATGAAAAAAAAATATTATCTCTTTCACCAGATGAAGCGACATATGTAAAATCTATAATAGATAAATATCCAGAAAACAATATATATTATTTTTGGATAAAATCTGTAGAAATGAATCAAATGGATATAAAATATACGGAAAATTTAAAAGAAATAACAAAATGTAATATAGTTGTAATTACAAATAATAATTTAAAAGATTATATATTAAAAGATCATCCAATACACGAGGCATATGAATATTTATCAGACTTTCATAAAGTTAATTACTTAAAAGCATATTTAATGCATTTTTATGGAGGAGGATTTTTTACGAATGGTTCAATAAATGATAGTTGGATGGAAGCATTTAATGAATTAAATATGAATCAAAAAATATTCATTAATGGATATTCTGAAAGTGGTCCAGATGATATATACGTTGTAAATTTAAAAAAATATTATAAATTATTAATTGGGAATAGTGGATACATAGTTCGATCTAATACTGAATTTACAAAATTATGTTATGATCGAATTAATAAATTGTTGGATATTAAATTAACAAAGTTAAAATTATATTTTGATAAAAATACAACAAAAGAAAATAAATATCCAATTGAACATAATGAAATGTTAGGAAGTATATTTCATATGGTTCAAATGGAGTTTATTCTAAATATTGCTTATACACTACCTAAACCAATTTAACTAAGTTACTGTTAAATACCACACCAAATTTAAAGACTTGAAGAAAGTTCTTAAGTTTGGTATTTCACGTTATTTTAAATATATCTTATATTTAAGAAATATAAGATTATATAATTATTAATGATAATGAATAAATTAAATAAAAAATATAAATCTACGATAGTTACGATGTTTTTTAATTTAACTGAATTAAAAGATTCTTCTCCAGCTACAAGAAGTCCTGAATTTTATTTAAATCATGGAAGAGCTATATTACAGTTAGACAATCCAATTATAATATTTTGTGATTCAAAAACAAAACCGAGAATAAAAGAAATAAGAGATGAATTAATTGGTGAAAATAATATAACAATTTATATTGAAAAAAATATATCTGAATATGATTTTTATAAAAATAATTGGGGAATAGTAAAAAAAAATCGCGAACCTTTTTCATATTATTTAGAAGATGATTATGCTAGAGTTACAGTATCATATTCTTTAACAGTAATGTTTAAAATAATTGCTATACAAATAGCTGCTGAAAGAAATGATTTTAATACGAGTCATTATGTATGGATGGATTTTGGATGTAATCATATAGCTCCTTATAATATAAAAGAAGCATCGTTGGCTATGTTAAATAATCCACATCCAAAAATTGGTATATTATATATACATTATCGTGATCATAAAGAATTAGAAAATATGATACTATTTTGTAATTTAGGTAATTGTAGTATAGCAACAACTATATTTACTGTTCAAAAAGAGTATGTTTCATTATTATATACAAAAGCATTATCAATATTTTATGAACAATTATTTAATCGTGTTTTTCATGCGGATGAACAAGTATTTATTTATGTATATGATAGACATCCTGAATTAATGACATTATATTATGGGGATTATTATTCAGTTATTACAAATTATCATAATCCAGTTAGAGATTGGCATTCAATTAAATGGTATTTTGTAAATTCAGCTTTAATGTGTAATCGTTTAGATTTAGCGAAAGATGCTAGTAATAAAGTATATGAATCTGTAATGAAGGGATTAATCACAGATATACCAGATGAGGATATTTTATATTTTAAACAAATAATTGATAAATAATTTAAGAATAAGATAATATAAGAATTATGTCTGATTTAATTTGGGGAAATAATTTTGATCATAAATCAATAGAAACAGATGTTGTATATAAATTATTTATACAAATAAGAAAAAATAAGAAAGAAAACTATTATGTATTGATAATTGATTATAATGATGGAGATCATAATAGTATGAATCATTATAAAATACATGATATTATAAATTATACAGTAGATCAAGCAACTGATGAAGAAAAATATTGTCATTTATCATTTTATATAATTGATAAACATGATAATACAAAAAAATTAAGATATTGTTATTTATTAAAGGAACATACTACAGAGATAGTTGAAAAATTATTAAAACATTTTATAGATTAGTTATTAATCTTCCAGAAGTGTTTCTCATTTTTTTTATACTAGTTAAAGATTTATTATCTTTAATTATTGGATATTTATTATTTTCAGTATGGATCGTAGAATAGTATTCAACAAAACATGGATCAGTATTAAGCCAATTTAGGTATTTCGCAAAAGGATTATTTTTATTAATTATTTTAAAAGTGTTATTAAAATTAAAGGGACAATTAGTGGTATAAGATTGTGTAATCCAAACTAATTGTTTATTTTCTAAATCTATCTTAAAACCATCACTTCTTGATCTATTATATTCGTTCTCATTTTGATAAATAAATATATTATTATCTATCCAATGAATATCGTGAATTATTGAAACTGGTATATAATTAATAAATTCGTTGTTTGGTAAATTAGATGTAGTTAGAAAGATTATATCATTAGGATATTTCAATAAATCTTTTAAAGTATTTGTTGGATCATAAATCCAAATAATATTTTTAGAATTATACTCAATACAAATTAAAGCATTTGTATTATGTAATGATATTACAATATTTGAATTTTCTGAATGAATATCAATTGCACTTATTTCAAATGTATAGTCATTATTGTTTATTGCGGCTGGAGTTAAAAATAAGTCAAAAAAGAATTCCCAAATTATTTCAACACTATTATTTATTTGTAAATAAAATCCATATGTGTTCGATGGTATTAGAATATTATTCTCTTTTGTTTGAATCGCAGTATATAAATTAAAATTACATATAATATTCTTATTCTTATTATGATTATTTAGTATAATAAAATCGTATCTTTCTAATGTATTAATGTTAATTATTGTTTTTGGATAAAAATTTCTAAAAGTATTTATATCATTATCATTTGTATTATTTTCTAAAAATAAATAATATTTTTTTGAATTACTAATTTGATTAATTATTGTATTATTTAATGTATTTTTATGATACCATAATGGCACATTATATTCATCACATATAATATAATAATTTTGTTTGTTTTCAGTAGCATATAATTCAGGTGCTAAAATATTTTCATCTGTATTTTCATCTGTATTTTCATCTGTATTTTCATCCGTAATTAATACATCATCTGATACAATTTTAATATAATAATTATTTATATTATCTGATATATAGATTAATTGATTTAGACAGAATTCATCAATAATTTGGTCATTATCATTGATTGTAATTGTAGTCATATTATAATTCTTATTTAATACAAAATAATAATCGGATACCGATTTGGAGAACTTTGGACATAGATTATTAGAAATTGTTATATTTTGTATTAAATAATTTGTTGTTATAGTATAGATATTATTTTTTTTATATAATAAATGTAATTTATTATCATCACTTATATATGATATATATTTAAAGGAATTTAAATAAATTATATCAAAATTTTTAATAAGATAATTTTTATTATCAATTAAATTATTGTATCTAACAACACCATTATTTAATATTACTTCTGATATTTTTGAATTTAATAAACAATATATTAAAATATTGTTTGTATTTGTGTGTATATTATGTATATTTATTGGTATATAATCATCACATTGAATTAATCGTGAATTCATTGAAATAATATTATTATTTATTGTAGTTGAATATACATAATTATTTTTAGAATTAATTAATATTATTTGAATTAAATTATTAATACCAACTAATTTTGGATTAATATATATTTGATCTGTATTTTTTAAAATTCCTACAGTTTTATAATTACTTATTATATCATTTGGATTAGTCATTGGTATATAAATAATTCTGTTAGAAATATCTATAGGAGATGAATTATAAATGTTATTAATGTCATTATTTGAGATTGATTTATTAAATACCATAAGATCATACATAAACCCTTTATATCCTTTAATTAAATTATTATATCCTCCTATAATTAAAGTAGAATAGTTAATTAAATTATTATTAATATTAATATTTCCTACGAGAGAACTATTTAGATATAAATTAGTATTAAAATTAGAATCAATTGTTAAACAACAATGATTCCACTTATTATATAAATATAAATTTTCTTCTGAATTAATTTCATATATTTTATCCAACATTTGAATACTAACTGATATACCTCCATTACATGCGATAATATTTAATCCATTATTAATAATTGTATTATTAACTAAACCCATAATAGATTGTCTAGTTACTAAATCACTTAATTCTGGAATATTAAACCAAAATGAAATTGAAATTGGTATATTTTGTATATTTGATATATATAGACATGATGTTGGACAATAATAATCTGTATTTTCAAAAGAATATGATGATTTTCCCTGAAATTTATTAAAAATTATATTTCCAATTTTAGTCACAGTATATGAAAATGTTAAATTTAATATAATTATATTTATATCTGATGTATATACAACATATTTATTATTATTATATATATAAGGGTAATAATATTTTCCATTATAATCAGTAATGATAAGATTTGTTGAAATATTATAATCGATTAATAAGTTATATATATTTGAACCAATTGATAACATAAATAAAATATCATTATTATTAGTGTCGTTTTGAGATATATATTTTTTTAAAGAAATATTATCATTTTTATTTACACCGGAACTTAATGTATTTAATAAAATATTAGTATTTGCTGATAATTTTTTAGATATATAATATAATTTTGTAGAATCAGTGTAAAAAATAGTGTAATTTAGATCATAATCAGTATATGCTATTAGATTAGTAATTGGTTCAGATACTTTTGTTATAATCTGAAAATTTAAATTATATTCTAATCCATAAGCAAATTTAATTTCATTTGAATTAGTATCATAGTAGATAATTGATAATATATTTTCTGATAAACTTTTATTAATAGTATTTATATTTATAAATTTTGAAAATGATGAATTAATCGTTTGATTAATACCACCATTACCATCAATAATAATATCGTTCCAATTTTTTTTATTAGATATTAAATAGTTGCTCATATAATAAAATAATATAAAAAATTGATAAATTATGTTTAAAAGTAAATTTACAATAAATAAATAATTAAATATATATAATGATATCTAATTTGGAATTACCTAAATCTTTACCAATAAATCTAATAATACATGGACATAATGGTAAATTAGGTAGAACTGTTATAGATTGTTTAAAAGATAATAAAAATATTAATTATATTGCTAATATTGATAGAACTACTAATTATACATCTCAACTCTTTCAAGGTTTATTATCTAACACGAATATTGTTATATTAGATGTAACATCAGATATTGGTTGTAAATCTTTATTAGAAAATTTAATACAGAATCAATTATACTATCCATTAATTATTGGATCAACTGGTGATTTGCCAATTAAGTTAATTGATGATTATTCTAAATTTGTAGCAGTCGCACAAATATCTAATTTTTCAGATGGTATATCTACAATGATTGATATATTACCTAAAATAAATATTCCCAATAGCTCAATTAAAATATATGAAACTCATCATAAACACAAAAAAGATGCTCCAAGTGGCACAGCAAAAACATTAGCGGATAAGATATTATTACCATATTCACATATATTTTCAGCTAGAGAAGGAGAAATATATGGAATACATGAAGTAATATATGAAAATGAAAATGAAAAGATTACAATTACACATGAAATTCTAAACAAAAATATATTTGCGATAGGTTGTATAAAATGGATTGAAAAAATAAATATATCTGCGATTGGATTATATAAAAATTAATAAAATATATTTTTATTATAATTTAATATATATACTCATGGGATTTAAAAATGTTATCTTTATTATTGGATTAATTATTTCATCAATTTTGTCTTATTTTGCGTATTCAGAATCAGCAGTTGATAATACAAATTTATATCAAGAAATTAAAGCAAAAATATTTAATGTAAAAATAAATGATGCTGTTGAAACAAGTACTTCTTCTGTAGCAAATATTAAAATTGTAAATAATAAAACAGTTTATAATTTAGTCGCTCAATATAAATATATAGTTGATGGAGAAACTTATACTGGTGAATACCCAGTTGGTAAATTTAACAACATTTTAACAGCACAGGCTAATATTAAGAGATTAACAGAGGTTGATTCAGCTATTACAGTTTTTTACGAAAAAGCCAAACCAACTAAATCTGTTTTAAGGATACAAAAAAATAATTTTATGGGGTATGCTATATTTGCTGTAATTGTATTGATAATTAGTTTAGCAATTAAGTTTGGTAAATTTGTTCCAGTTGAACCTGCCCCTTATGGCCAACCAACAATTGTAATAAATTCTTTAAAGAAATTATTTGGATAAAAAATTGATTAAATTACTTTATAATATAAGTTTTTTTATATTATAAATACAATTAAAATGCCGATCCGTTTAGGTATTATTGGTATAACTGGTTTGGTCGGTGAGAAGATTATAGATAGTTTGAAACTATTGAATATAAAATATAACTATCTTGGAGTCTTTGCTAGTAAGTCATCTAAAGGTCAAATAATAACAATAAATAATGAAGAATATGTAATTGATACTTTTAAATTGGAATATATGAAAGATTTTGATTATTTAATTTTAGCAGTTGAAAATGATATTGCTCGAAACATTATTGAACATAAAAAATTAATGAAACTTTCAACCGTTATAATTGATAACTCATCTGAATATCGTTTAGATGAAGATATTCCTCTTATAGTTCCAGAAATAAATATCTCTGAAGCTAACACATCACAAGTAATAGCAAGTCCAAATTGTTCAACAACAATGTTGGTTATGTTATTAGCACCATTACTAAAAATAGAATCTATACGTAAGGTTAATGTTTCAACTTATCAAGCAGCATCAGGAGCAGGTAAGAAGGGTTTAGATGAATTATTACAACAGACAAAAGAATGTGTTGAAGGTAGAGAAATAACAACTGACTTTTGGAAGAAACAATATGTATTTAATGTTTTTTCGCATAATTCAAAGATAACAGATAATTATTATAATCAAGAAGAAATGAAGATGGTTCAGGAAACTAAAAAGATTTTGAACAATTATCAAATAATAATAAATCCGACGTGTGTACGAGTGCCAACATTAACAAGTCATTGTTTATCAGTTAATGTTGAATTTAATAAAGGAGTTGAAATGCATTTAATTTACGAAGCATTAGAATCATTTTCAGGTCTAAGAATAGAAGAAAATCATTTTACAAATTCATTTCCCGAGCCTGTTGAAACAAGTAATAAAACAGATATATATATTGGTAGAATTAGACCAGAATTAGATTCAGACGAAATGTTTAATTATAAGAGTTGGAATTTTTTTGTATCAGGAGATCAATTATTAAAAGGAGCAGCATATAATTCAGTTCAGATATTAAAACATTTACTAACTAAAACTTTCTAACAAATTTATTTATCAATAAAAAATTGATTTTTTTTTTATTAATAAATCATATAGATTAAATGTATTCAGATCAAGTCTCAACCGAGAAAATGCCCACAGAGCAGACAGAGAAGATCTCAGCAGTTATTCAGAAGCTTTTTCCGGCACTTGCTGATGGAATTAGCATTGAGGCCTTTTCCCACCCGAAGATTGAAGAGGAGTTTGGTGAGATCAACCTT
>Ga0214923_10006525_pt1 | contig 13080 bp, 11 predicted proteins | sample LL1510_MetaG_FD_177993 | JGI IMG/M metagenome (GOLD analysis project Ga0214923, IMG submission 177993) | Freshwater microbial communities from Lake Lanier, Atlanta, Georgia, United States - LL-1510 | ecosystem: Environmental > Aquatic > Freshwater > Lake | place: USA: Georgia | collected...
AAAGCCCTTACAAAAAGGATTACTAAAGGAAATACAACTGCAAACCCAACAAATGGTAATAACCTGGATGCTGGCTTTATACCAAAACGATCAGGCAGGCTATGCAGTAAAAGCCATTTGTATGCAGGGATTACAACAAATCAAACAAATGGCATTGGCAAATAAGAAAATTCCTGATCTAACAGCATTTAGCAATTACACCATAGAAAGAATTGAAAAGCCAAAAGAAATTCCTTTTCCTGTTCACAAAGAAATTCCTCCAGGGGCTCCTATTGGTTGTGATCAAGAGTTTGAGTGGTAATAATTCTTTATCGGATAATTACAATTTCTACCCGGCGGTTTTGCGTCCTTCCGGCAGCGGTTTGATTTGACGCTACCGGTCGGGTTGCTCCTTGTCCAATGATGGTTACTTTATTGGAAGTTAGAGGAAGATGTGTGTACAAATAGGTGGAAACTGCCTTTGCCCTTTGTTCGGAAAGTTGCTGATTGTACACCGCAGAACCCTTCCCATCCGTATGTCCAATTATCTCCAATCGGTTAAAGGGTTTTTGCTTCAGTACCTGAATTATCTTATCGAGCTTAGGATAAAATGCCGGATTTAGAACTCCTTTATCAAACTCAAAAAGCACATCCGGGATTAACAATGTATCTGTAGAAGGTTGCCGGATAGTATCTTTCTTAGGCAAAACATTAACAGGATCTGTTGGCTTGGAGGGGGGAACTGTTACAGGTGGCTCATCATCCAAAAAATTAAACTCAGTATGCCGGAAATTATTCATGTATAACAACTGTAAATTCTCCTTGGCATTCTCACAGGGTGTCCATTTACCACTCACCGGAAGTAAGGATACGCTATCCAAATCATAATATATCCATGGATCTTCTCTGCTATATTCTCGGGTATAAGGCATCTGATTACGTGAAAGATTTCCTAATAACAAATAACGTTCCTCTCCTGTGGCCGTAAAAACAACCGAAGCTTCTCGCCAATCATTTACATATTTGCTAAAGTGTGTTAACTTCAGAACATAGTTCTGCTGATTGTTTTCTAATAGGTTCCGATTTCGGTATGGTTCATAATTACTTACTGCCAAATCAACATGGTCGAACTGATGTCCATTTGTAAATACAGAAACCCTAAACCGATATTCTCTGCCTTTTTCGAGTGGACAAATCAATTTCGTATAAATATAAGAACGGGAACTAAATGGTATTTCGCGGTTCTCCATTGAAACTGTTTCGTAAAAATAACCCTTCGAATATGTTCTGTTAAAATACGATTGATTCATTCTTTGCATAGGAAACCGAAACCAGGCTTCTGGTGCACAACCCGATTTAAATTCTATACAGATATTTCTGTCCTCAAAATTTCCATTCGCAACTAAACTTTGTGCTATTCCAAATTTGGATGCTACTACCCAATAAATAACGAATATAGATTTCCTCATACATTGAAATACACAGTAATTTCCGTAAAAAGATAATCCCCTTTTGTTAAGGGGACTATAATAAATTGAAAAAAATGTAAGCGTTGGATTACAATAACATGCGCAATGGCTCTTCTAACAAACTTTTCAGGGTTTGTAAAAAGGCTGCTCCGGTTGCTCCGTCTACCACTCGATGATCGCAACTAAGTGTTAATTTCATTACATTTCCGGGAACTACCTGTCCGTTTTTAACAACAGGCACCTGCGAAATTCCTCCTACCGCCAGAATACAAGCGTCAGGTGGGTTAATGATTGCAGTAAACTGATCAATTCCAAACATTCCTAAATTGGAAATGGTGAACGTACTTCCTTCCCAATCCGAAGGTTGTAATTTTTTATCCTTTGCTTTTTGAGCGAAGCTTTTTACTTCTGCACCAATTGTTGTGAGTGTTTTTGTATTTGCGAATCGAACTACCGGAACCAGCAACCCTTCATCAACTGCCACTGCTACACCAATATTTATGTGATGATTGAATCTAATTTTGTCGCCCAACCAGCTACTATTTACTTTGGGATGCTGTTGCAATGCAATGGCTGTTGCTTTTACAACCATATCATTGAAGCTAATTTTAACGGATGCATTTTCATTCAAGCGAGTACGTGCAGCAACGGCTGCATCCATATCAACCGACATAGTTAAGTAAAAATGAGGGGCAGTAAATAAACTTTCACTCAATCGGCGAGCAATTACTTTTCTCATTTGAGAAACAGGAACTTCTTCAAAACTCTCTACTCCTGTTGCAACGGATATCACAGATTGTGTTGGAGAGGAAGTTACTGTTGCAGTTGAACCTGCTCCAGATTGTGCGGCAGGATGGAAAGATTCAATATCATTTCTGATAATTCTTCCATTATCTCCCGATCCCTTTACTTGCTTTAAATCTATTCCTTTCTCTGCTGCCAGTTTTTTGGCTAGTGGGGAGGCAAAAATTCTTCCTGTATGATCTGCCTCGGCTTGTACAGGAGCAGCTGCTGGAATGGGTGATGTTGCTGTAGCAGCGGCAGCAATAGGTGCAATTTCCGATACATTACCTCCATTATTAACAGCAGCTACTATCGCAGCAACATCCAATCCTTCTTTACCTATGATGCACAACAAATCGTTTACTTTTATTACTGAACCTGCCGCGGCACCCTGATATAATAAAATGCCATCTTTATAGCTCTCCAGTTCCATTGTAGCTTTATCTGTTTCGATATCAGCCAACACATCGCCCTTTTTTACCGCATCTCCTACTTTTTTGTGCCAGCCTGCAATAACCCCTTCCGTCATTGTATCACTCAAACGGGGCATCAAAACTACTTCCTCCATATTTGCCGGATTCAAATTTGCTGAGCCGGAAACCTGAGTGGCAGAAGCAGGAGAAGACTGTTGAGGAGCGGGTGGTGCTGCAGCTGGCTGTGGGGCGGGGGCAGATCCTCCGCTATGTTGAGCAACTAAGGCACTTACATCCTCACCTGCTTTGCCAATAATTGCCAATAAATCGTTCACCTGAAGTTTTCCTCCATTGGGGGTTCCAATATGCAATAGGGTGCCATTCTGATAACTTTCAAGTTCCATCGTGGCCTTATCGGTTTCTATTTCAGCCAGCAAGTCGCCTTTTTTAACAGTTTCTCCTATTTTTTTATGCCAGGATGCAATAACCCCTTCCGTCATTGTATCACTCAAACGGGGCATTAATATCACTTCAGCCATAGTTCCTTAACGCTTTAATTGAGCCGTGAAATTACGCTAAAATTAAGAACTGCCCCAACCCTGTTAAAAAAAAGGGGTTGAGCAGGTAATATTGAATTAAAAATAGTCTGGTTATTGCCCCTGAGCAAGACTGTATGCTTTTTTATCGCCAAACTGATTTAATAGTTCCGTAGAGCAAATTTTAAAATCCTGCAACAATCTGCGATAGAGTTCCAGTACATCTACCTGAGTAACAGCAGCCCCTGCAACGCTTTCGAACCGGCAACCATATTGGTTTACCAGATTGGTAAAAGACGATCCCTTAGGCCATACCTGTGTTCCACGATTGCTAATGGTTACCAATTTGAATAATTCACCGGTATGCAGTAAACATTTTTCAGCTACTTCCGTAGGTTGCAGATTGCTTTCTATAAACATATCTACCCCTACAATCATCACTTTCGCGTGATCGGCACTTTCTAACATAGGGTTAGCAGTTAATTTAAAATGCGTAGGCGTTGGGGGCTGATTAGGTAATATTGGCTTAGGCTGATGCTCGGGAATTTTACCAATATTTTGAATAATTGCCTGAGCAAATTCAGTTGTAGTTAATGGTTGAACCGCCTTGCTTCCAAAATCGCCTGTATGCAAACCGGATTCTAATGTGTACAATAAAGCATTTTCCAGAATAGCTGCCACTTCCATTAAACCCAGGTGGCGTAACATTGCAAATCCGCTTAATAATAGGGCTGTTGGGTTTGCGATATTTTTTCCGGCAATATCCGGTGCGGTTCCATGAACTGCTTCAAAAATAGAGATATGATCCCCGATATTGGCTGAAGGCGCAAAACCTAAGCCACCAACCAATCCCGCACACAAATCGCTTACTATATCTCCCTGTAAATTGGTTAAAACAACTACATCAAATAAATCGGGTCTGCTAACCAATTTCATACACAAATCATCAACAATTACATCATCTGCTTTTAACTCAGGATATTCCTTTGCTACCTCATAAAATACTTCCAGAAAAAGTCCATCCGTAAGTTTCATGATATTGGCTTTGTGGCCGCAGGTAATTCTCCGGGCATTTTTCTTCCTTGCCATTTCAAAAGCATAGCGAATTACTTGCATGCTGCCCGGACGAGTAATAAATCGGCGACTCAGAGCAACATCATGTGTTAACATATGCTCCACACCCCCATATGTATCTTCGATATTCTCCCGAACAATAGTAATATCAATGGGTATACCGGCCTTACTAAAAACGGTATCTACCCCATGTAATGTTTGAAAAGTACGCTTATTGGCATAGGTATTCCAGGTTTTTCGTGCAGTAACATTCACACTTTTTACCCCCTTCCCTTTGGGGGTTTCCATGGGCCCTTTAAACAATACCCCCAGTGACTCGATGGTATGCTGAGCCTCAGGCGTCATACCATTACTAAACCCCTTATCAAATACCCATTTACCCATTTCAACCACCTCATACTCAAGAGGAACATTGGCTGCCTGAAATATGGTTAAAACTGCGTCCATAATTTCCGGACCTATCCCGTCTCCTTTTGCTACCGCAACTTTATTCATAGTGTTTGAAATTTGGTTGCAAAAATAAGCAAAGGCTCTACAACACCACTGTTAAATTGGTGGGGCCGTCCATATATTTTCAGTATCAAATCAGCTTTTATTCGGTATTTTTACCATACTCCAACCGAAATGCCATGGTTTCAAAAATTACCGACGGTATTCAGGTTTCAGTTGAAACCTACTATCAAAATGAATTTAGCGATCCAGTTCATGGAGAATATATGTTTGCTTATCAGGTAAGTATTTATAATCACAATAATTTTCCGGTGAAATTATTGCGCAGACACTGGTATATATTTGATAGTAATGGTGAACATCGGGAAGTAGAAGGAGAGGGAGTTGTTGGAGTTCAACCTGTATTGCAACCTGGGGAAGAATATCAGTATATCAGCGCATGTAACTTACGTTCGGAAATGGGAAAAATGCAGGGCTCATATAGCATGATGAATGCTGATACGCATCAGATGTTTTCTGTTAAAATTCCACCTTTTGAAATGGTGGCCCCTTCTAAATTGAATTAGTAAAAACTTTTTTGTCAGGGCTTATATTTGGCTTCCTGGAATATAGTAGCAGCAGGGGTTTTCAATAATTTTTCCGGATGCATTTCTTTTTGTTGGTCCATCCATTTTTTTACAATTTGCCAACCACAAAATTGTCCAATATTTCCTGGAGCCTGATCGCCCAATTCCGGAGTACCCGGTGAATCTGTTAAATAGTCGCGTGTATAAGAGGGGTCAATTCCAAACAACAAATTATTTTGAACAAAGTAACTCCATATACCTTTTTCACTCGCTCTGCAGGCAGCCAACTGTGCTCCGGTATATCCTGTTATCAGTGTATCCGGTAAAGAAGGGAGTAGGAATGATAGCAAAGCTACCCGCTTTCCCGATTCTATCATCTGCTCAACCAGCGGTCTTCCCATACTTTTATTCGGGTATAAATCGTCTAAAATATTCTTCATACAATTTACCGGAATATATTCAGGCTCAAATCGACGCGATATGAAAGGAGGATATAATTGCTGCCCCTCACCACTTGCATACCAGGCAAAATCTTTTCCCATGTACACCTGTAATCCAACGGCCAAAGCTTCAGGAGTTAATATATTTCCATATCCGTTAACCGGACCAATAAAAGTGATTAATTTTTTAGGCAAAGCATATCGAGGAAAATAATATTTTACAAACTTACATCCTTCTCGAACTTGCAAAAAATAGGGCTCAAGCACTTTGTCGGATTTAGCAGCAGCTAGCCAGGCTTGGTAAGTACGTAAAAATCTGGGCAACTCATTCATTGCCTTATCGGGCGTAGTTCCTATAATATTGAAAAGAAAATCCTGTATAAACCCCGGATATTTTTTACTCAATTCATCAAGCGAAGTTTCTATATGCAGGGTGTCTATTGCAAAGAAATCCTTCTCAAAACGCTCTACAGAAAATGGAATTTGCACTGAAGAGATATCCGGTATGCTCCTCGACTGCTGACAACTAAGAATAAATAACAGAAAAATCAAAAGGGGGAAAACGGATTTGATATAGCTAACATTCATAAATAAAAATATAACACTTTGAAATAAAACCCCCTCTCAGTTAACAAAATTAGTGTTAAAGCCTGTTGATAATTGCAGAAGAATAATTAGTGGCCCTATTTTCTTAAACATAGCAAAAAGTTACTGAACTTCGTACAATGAAAATAGTATTAGCACAACAGAATTATCATATTGGTAATTTTGAATTGAACACGCAGAAGATTATCCTTGCGATTCGTGAGGCAAAAATGGCAGGTGCAGATTTGATAATGTTCAGTGAAATGTGTGTGTGCGGATATCCTGCCAGAGACTTTGTAGAGTTTAATAATTTTATTGAACAATGTGAGCAGGCAGTTGATACTATCCGGGCTGAAGCGGATACCATTGGAGTTTTAATTGGGAGCCCTGCCCGAAATCCTTCTCGCTTAGGTAAAGATTTATTCAACGCAGCCTTTTTTCTATACGAACAAAAAATTATATCGGTTATTCATAAAACCTTATTACCTACTTACGATGTTTTTGATGAATACCGTTATTTTGAACCCGCTAAACAATGGCAGGTTATTCCATTTAAAGGAAAAAAGTTAGCCATTACGATTTGTGAAGATATCTGGAACCTGGGAGACAATCCCTTGTATACGATTTGCCCAATGGACCATTTAATGGCGCAAAAGCCAGACATTATGCTCAACATCAGCGCTTCGCCATTCGACTATACACATGATGAAGACAGAAAGTCGGTTATAAAGGCCAATGTGCTCAAATACCATTTACCCCTATTCTATTGCAATGCCGTGGGAAGCCAAACCGAAATTGTTTTCGATGGTGCCTCTTTGGTTTTTGATGCAAAAGCCAATTTATGTGGTGCGCTTCCAATGTTTAATGAGGCTTCTGCACTTTTCGAACTGGATGATTCAGGTGCCATACATGCCCCCATTATTGAACCAGCCAGCAGAATGCCCGACAAAGAACTCAATCCTGCAAACCTTGAACCCGAATTGAATATTGATCAAGTGTATCAGGCATTGATTATGGGAATTCGTGACTATTTTACTAAAATGGGTTTTACAAAAGCAATATTAGGTTCTTCAGGTGGAATTGATTCAGCAGTTACCCTTGCCATTGCATGCGAGGCATTGGGAGCATCTAATGTTCGGGCTATTCTACTTCCATCTCCCTATTCAACAGAACATTCTGTAGCAGATGCAATAGAGCTAAGTAAAAAACTCCAAAATCCTTATGAAATAATTCCTATACATCAGGTGTATGCTTCAATGCTCGAAGCGGTTCGTCCAATCTTCGGGGAACTTCCATTTTCATTAGCCGAAGAAAATATGCAAAGCAGAAGCAGGGGGAATATACTCATGGCCATTGCAAATAAATTTGGATATATTTTACTCAATACATCCAACAAAAGCGAACTGGCTACCGGTTATGGAACGCTTTATGGAGATATGGCAGGTGGATTAAGTGTTTTAGGTGATTGTTATAAACTGCAGGTATATGCACTGGCACATTATATCAATCGAAATCAGGAAATCATTCCCCATTCAATTATTCAGAAACCGCCCAGCGCCGAACTCCGCCCGGGTCAAAAAGATAGCGACAGTTTGCCGGACTATGCTATACTCGATCAAATATTGTATCAATATATTGAAAAGAGAAATGGTCCGGAAGAAATAAAAAAGTTAGGCTTTGATCCGGCTTTGGTAAATCGTACACTCAAAATGGTGAATACCAATGAGTACAAAAGAAATCAGTTTTGCCCTATAATACGTATTTCACCTAAAGCCTTTGGTGTAGGCAGAAGAGTGCCAATTGTGGGGAAATATTTAAGTTAATACGAACTGATTTTATTTATGCGCAACTAAAATCGGCACATGACTGTGGTAAGCCAGTAAATCAATATGACTTACATGTAGTAACCTATCTATGAAGCTGACTTTTTTGGGTATCACCACTATCAAATCTATCGAGTGTTCCCTTACAGCATCATCTACTGCCTTTTCAAAAGAGGGATTATAAACCGTATAATAATGTGGCAAATAGGATATTAAATGTTCGTACATTTTTGTGTTCTCACCAGCAATATTTTTACTATCATGGTTTTTAGCAGAAGGGTTAACCTCAACATGAACCACTTCTAAATGTGCTTTAGTATAAAGCATTAACTGATGAATCACATCGAAAGGAGTAAAAGCATCAACCTGCTCATAGTCTGTTAATAACATGATTTTCTTTATTCCGGTAAATCTTGCTTCAGGTGGAACAATTATCACTTGATTATCGGTATTTCGGGAAACTTTCAAGGTATGACTTCCAACCAATCGTTCTTTTAGTTTTCCACCACCCGTAATTCCCATAACAATCCAGTTTGTATTGGTTTGTTTGCACACTTTTGATAAATTATCGGAAAAAATTTCATACACACAATGTGTTTCTATTGGTATATAAGAATCAGTAATGTTTATCATTTCCTGCTTCAATTCATATAATTCCTCCTCCTTTTGAGGCAGCAATTCTTCTTCATCTAAGCCCTCTAAATCGGGGTTAGCATGAAAGTTAGCTAACATAGTTTGATAGGCATTGTATAACACGAGTTTCCGGCTTCCGATTTGATTCGCCAATCCGGCTGCATACAAAGCAGCATTCCTGGATGAAGCAGAAAAATCAACAGGGATAAGCAGATTGAGCATAACTTATAGATTGTAATCTTGAAAAGAATACTTTTCTACTCATGAATGGCTAAAACCGGAACTTTACTGTGAAAGGCTAATTGAGTGGTATGACTGGTTATAAACAAACTCGAGAAGAAAGCATGATCTTTAGGGATTATGATAATCAGGTCGGCTCCGTTTGTATTTACAAAATCTTCGACTCCTGTTGTAAAATGTTCGCTATGCACTACATGATAAGAAGGATTATGATCTTTCAATAACACTATTTCCTGCAATGCCTGCTGAACATTTTTATCTTTTTCCACATGCAGTACCTGTAACTTAGCGTGTGTTTGATCTAACAACCAATGAATTTTCTGGATTGGTAAATTTTCATCGGTATGATGATAATCGGTCAATAGAACGATGGAAGAAAAAGGTTTAAACTCGGTGTCCTTTGAAACTATGACAACCGGCACTGTTGAATTTCGGGCTACAGTTACAGTATTGCTTCCAATTATTTTTTCGGCAAGTGCACCGCCTCCGGTTATTCCCATTACCACCAACTTACTATTGGTTAAATTACATACTTCATCTACCCCATTAATCAATAAGTTATATTCATTATACGTTTCTAAAAAGCAACCGGGGGAACATTCGTTTTCAATTGTACTACGAAAATGTTGTAATGCTGCTGAACTGTCTTTTTTAAGTTGAGCTTCATCAAATAATTGGACTGCTGCAACAGGCGAATCAATTGTTAACGGGGCCTGGTATGCATGATATAAAATTACCTTCGGCACATGTAACTGAGCTGCCAATTTAATTGCATATATGGCGGCATGCCTACTGATTTCGGAAAAATCGACTGGAACAAGAATATTTTGCATGATAGATGATTTAAACACGAAGATAGTACTACCATTCCGCAGCAAAAATGATATTCGTCAGTTCCTTCCCCTCCTTTTCCTCATTGCAAATTAATTACCCAAGGTACTCGATAATGCCTGCTATACCTTGTCCGCCCCCAACACAAGCGGTAACCATTCCATATTTTTTATTGAGCCGTTTCAAATCGTGAAGCAATTGCACCGTTAACTTACATCCGGTGCATCCCAGAGGATGGCCCAGTGCAATAGCACCACCATTAATATTAACCTTATCTGCAGGTAAATCCAGCGTACGGATAACTGCCAGCGCCTGAGAAGCAAAAGCCTCATTCAATTCAATTAAGTCGATTTGATCAATATTCATCCCGGATCTTTGTAATACTTTGGGAATAGCGGCAACTGGTCCGATACCCATAATACGGGGAGGCACTCCTGCAGAAACGCAATTTACCAGACGCCCAATTGGCTGTAAGCCCAAACGATTCATCATCCGCTCACTCATTACAACTACAAAAGCGGCACCATCACTGGTTTGTGAAGCATTACCCGCTGTAACAGACCCACCTGTAGCAAATGCTGGTTTCAATTTAGCCAATGCTTCGGGAGTGGTATCTGCCCGTACTCCTTCATCTGTATCAACTATATAATTACGGGTTGCTTTTTTTCCTTGCTCATTTACATAAACCTCCTCAACAGTAATCGGAAGGATACCCGGTTTAAAATGGCCATCCTGTATAGCTTTCATCGCCTTTTGATGAGATTGATATGCGAACATATCCTGATCTTCTCTACTTACCGAATACTCATTGGCAACCGCCTCAGCCGTTAATCCCATACTCAAATAATAATCCGGCTCATCTTTGGCAATTGCATAAGAAGGAACCGTTTTCCAACCGGCAGTGGGAACCAAACTCATACTTTCCGTTCCACCGGCAATAATGCAATCAGCCATGCCTGATCTAATTTTTGCAGTAGCCATGGCAATACTTTCCAAACCACTTGCACAATACCTGTTTATGGTAATTCCCGCAACTTCTTCCCCCAATGCACGGGCAGCAATAATTCTTCCAAATTGTAAGCCCTGCTCTGCCTCGGGAACTGCATTTCCAACAATCACATCATCTACTTCTTTTGGATTTACCGCAGGTAACGTTGCCATCAATCCTTTAATAACTTCCACCGCAAGGTCATCAGGTCGAAAAAAACGAAATCCGCCTTTTTTACTCTTGGTTACAGCAGTTCTATAACCTGCTATGATATATGCCTCTTGCATAGTTTATAGTTTTTCTATGTAAAAATAATGAATTTTTATTAAAAGTTGTTTATGCAACTATTATTTGAGAGAAGACATAAAAGGAAAACGGAATGATTATCTTTGTTCCATGATTTACCCGTTAGTTCGGTCGCTGTTATTTACCTTGTCGCCGGAGCAGGCACACCATTTTTCAATGAAGTGTTTATCAATTGCATGTTCTATTCCAGCAGGTGAATCGCTGATTTCCAGTTGTTTCCGATTCCCATCACCTATTCCAAAAACAGTCTCAGGAATTGAATTCCCAAATCCGGTTGGACTGGGAGCTGGTTTTGATAAAAATGCCCAATACCTGGCACCATTAAAGGCATTGGGATTTGGATTTGTAGAAGTTGGCACTATAACACCCTTGGCGCAACCCGGAAATGATAAACCCCGACTTTTTCGACTACCGGCCGATGAGGCATTGATCAATCGGATGGGCTTTAATAATGATGGAATGGAAGCCGTAAAGTCCCGATTAGCAAATTGGAAAAACCGGGAAACTTCCTGCTCAAAAAATCGAATGATAGTAGGTGCAAACCTGGGAAAAAATAAAATCACCCCCAATGAAGATGCATGGAAGGACTATTTAAAGGTTTTTCAACACCTGCATGAGGAAGCAGACTATTTTGTAGTTAATGTAAGTTCTCCCAATACACCCGGACTTCGTGAATTGCAGGATAAAGGTGCATTATTGCAAATAACGGAGCGGCTTCAACATTACAATCAGGGAATGCAAAACCCTAAACCCATCTGGCTGAAAATAGCACCCGATCTTTCCATAGAACAACTGAACGATATAGTGGAACTTGCCAATCGGGTTCCCTTAAACGGTTTAGTAGCTACTAATACAACCATTTCTCGAGAAAATTTATCCCCCGCATCCCGAGAAAAACTAGCCGGTATAGGGATGGGTGGGCTAAGTGGCAAACCGCTTCAGTCGCTTTCTAAGAACGTTTTTCACTATTTAAAAAAGCAATGTGGAGATTCAATTCCCATCATTTCGAGTGGTGGAATCATAACAGGATCCGATGGTGCTCAACGATTATTAGATGGAGCAGATTTAATTCAAATATGGACCGGATTTATTTATAGCGGCCCCTCCCTCGTAAAACAAATTGGAAAGGAACTCGCATCTCATCAGTAAAATTTAATAATGGAATCACTTTTTACATCCGAACATCTTATCAGCTTTTTCATATTAGTTATTTTGGAAGTTGTATTGGGTATAGACAATGTAATTTTTGTAAGTATCATAATGAATCGGCTTGCCTCCAGCTATCAGCAAAGAGCAAGAACGGTTTGGATGGTAGCAGGCATTTTAACCAGAACCGCCCTGCTATTTGCACTAAGTTGGCTTTTGCAACAAAAAGGTAAACCTGTATTTACCCTGGCAGAGAAGCCCTTTGATTTGGCAAGTTTGATTATGTTGGCAGGAGGTTTATTTCTGATATATAAAACCGTTAAAGAAATACATCACAAACTGGAAGGAGAAGAACTTACTACCGGTTCAACTTCCAAAACACATATCAGTTTTTATCAGGGGATGATGCAAATCATTTTAATTGATATGGTTTTTAGCTTCGACAGTATTATAACTGCGGGAGGAACTGCAAAAAGACTGGAAATAATGATTGCTGCAGTTATTGTAGCAATGATTATTATGTTTCTGTTCAGTGCAAAAATTGCTGCATTTATTCACAAACATCCAACCCTAAAAATGCTGGCACTCTCTTTTTTAGTGATGATTGGATTTGTATTGCTGGTGGAAGGGTGGAATCCTGAAAAAGCCCATGGATTGAACCTCAAAAATTACGTGTATTTCTCAATGGCATTCTCATTTGTAGTGGAAATGCTTAACATGAGACTAAGAACAAAAACTAAACCAGTATCTCTCAGAGAACCGGTGCTTGCCGAGGAAGAAAAAGAGTAATTCAAAAAACAGGCAGGAATTAAAAGTCG
>Ga0214923_10006526_pt1 | contig 13079 bp, 14 predicted proteins | sample LL1510_MetaG_FD_177993 | JGI IMG/M metagenome (GOLD analysis project Ga0214923, IMG submission 177993) | Freshwater microbial communities from Lake Lanier, Atlanta, Georgia, United States - LL-1510 | ecosystem: Environmental > Aquatic > Freshwater > Lake | place: USA: Georgia | collected...
TGTGAAACCTTTTAATACCCCCGCTATCACACTCTTCTCTACCTCTGTTAGCTTGCTCTCCCAATCTATTACATCCTGGGTTAATGAACATTCATCTGGTATCCAAAAACTATGTAGCTGCTTCTTCGCATACTCAAAAGCTTTTGGATACTCAAAGGGCTTATAATTAAAGCGCGGCGTTCTTAAATCACTTTTAGTTTTGGTTGGCTGCTGTGTTAAGTTCATAAAAAAATACGTTCAGTTTATTAGACAAAAGTTCGACTCCTACAAACTTATTACACAACCTAGCATACATCTATAAAACTGACGCGGTTAAATTTAGCCCGCGAATCCTTTTATATCAAGTTTTTGTCCAACCCATACTCCCTAAACATTTTTGTTATTTTCTCCCTCTTGTCCGGTAACTCTTTTATCAGTATCGCTCTTACTAATTCTTGTAGTTGCTGTAGCTTTGCTCTAAGTGTATTCTGCTCTATAAATTTCTGTACTTGTGTTAAAAGCAGTCTTAATTCTCCTATATATTTAACGTGCTGCTCTGGATCTACATTCTCTAGCTTTGCTAAACACCTGTAAAGCATCGCCCCTAACTCCTCATAGTTCTCCGCTACATTAAATACAGAACGTTTTGTCATTTCTATTTTCTTGGATGGAGTAGCTTCATCATACATTCTTAGAAACTTACTAACTGTGGCATTAGATATTGATAATCTTGCTGCTATACGCTCAAAGGTCATACCCTTTCTTCTTAACTCTAATATCTCAGGACCCAGATTTAAGCTTTCCACTTTTGAGGTGTAGGAAAGCAGTTTTTCTCCTCCTCCCATAAACTCTTCCCCACTCGGTGTATCTAACGCTTTATATAAAGCCTGCATCCTTGCTAGTATTTCTTCTACCTGCAGTTTACTGCCCTCATCACACGTATTCTTTAATCTATCAAGACTAATAATTAATGCCTCTATTTGTTCTATAAACCCTAAAGCTTTATGAACTTTTTCTATTACAACTGAATCGTCCGAGGGCTCTAACGTTATTGTTCTCATAATATTAAATAATAAATTATATGTTTTAGCTTTTATACTTATGTTGCGGCTGCTCTGTTACTATAACCTCTAACACTTTCTTTTTGTACAGTAAGTTGTACAACTCGTGAGCTACAGTAGGGTTAGAATCGTTAAAGTATAACATTAAAAGCATAGTATCTACTGTTCGTTTCCACTCTCTTCTTAGCTCTTCTCCTGTATATCCAAAGTATTGTCCTTGTTGTTTTCTTCTAGCACATCCAACCCATAACAATAGAAACTTTCTAAACTGTTCTGGGCAGAACTTAGCATACTTTTCTACTACCCTTTTTATTTCTAGGTAGGTGTACTCCTGCTTAGTAACTGGGTTCTTCCAGCCTCTGGTAGCATAAGGAAATTCTTGCTGTAAATAAACCAGTAAACTCAAGAATATTAAATCCTCCTCTTTGTATATCTCCTCGCTTAACCCATCTAACTCCTGCTCTCTCTCCAGTATTGACTTTATTTCTAGCATCTTCTGCGTGTCTTCTACGCACGCTACACTTAACGGCGGAACTAAGTTTATCCCTACCTCCCTTAATTTCTCCGCCTCCTCTTTAGTGTAGTTAGTCCCTATAAACCACTTCTTTAAGTCCACCGCAGCCTTAAACTTTAACCCGTGTCTAGTACTATTCTTTATGGATGTTTTCACCCTCTTACTAGCATCTATATAAAACGTACCTAAGTAGGGTATCTTTATCACTTTCATATCTATTAGATTAAGAATAATATACTCTGCAAAAGCAAAAAGCATCCTTCTTGCTTGCCCTGCAGGTACCCCAATCCTACTAGATACATATCTAGAAATACTGTTTAAGTCTAAGTCGCTTTTAGGTGGGTGTGTCATACTATTAAGTTTCTAAGTTTCTAAGTTTCTAGTAATTTTAGCTCTTCTTTTATATTCTCTGCGTAATAAGGCCAGCAGTGTTTAAAGTATTTACATACTCTTGATACAGCTTTTGTTTGCCAATCTCTACTATAGCAGGGGGAGTTATATTCAGAGGGGGATAGAGGTTTGCGCCATACGTTAGTTTCCTCTGCAGTTTTTATTTCCTGTTCTATAACTTCCAGGTCTTCTACTACTTTTGTCATTATTTCTATATCAGTTTGAGCTATACTCATAGTCCCTGAGGGTAAGTGATTAATAGCTATATAGTCAGGTACTCTTCCGTATAGTTTGCAGTATAAGCTAGCGTACAGGTTTAGCTGGGGGTGGTGAAGAACATCTAATCCTGAAGTCTTTTCTTTTTCAGTTTTATGATCACATATAACTATAGCCCCGTCGTTACTCTCTATCACCCAGTCAATTCCCCCTAACCACCTTCTCCCATTCTTCCACTTTAAATCTAAATCATCAAATCTTAACTCTATTGCTACCGTCCTCTTAACCCACTCCGGTATCTCAAAACTATAAAAGTAAAACGCCGCTCTGCCTATTAAGTCTGTTAACGTTAATCTGTTAAACTGCGAACTGCTAACACTAGCCGCGTTGTTTATATCTAACGCTAACGTGAATAACCCTTGGTCTTTTATCTCCTTCTTTACCGCCGCCGGGCTATATTTAATAGGGTCCTTTGGTATACTCCTATCTGTGTTTCTTATAGCATCAATATCACTATAACTCTCCCCACATCTCTTGTATATATTCCCTACTTTGTCCGCATACTCCACTAGCTCCCCTAAATCTAACCCCTTAAACGCAATAACATAATCCCCCTTCTCTATAACCCCAAACTTTAACTTACAATCCCTCGTTATCCACCTCTCTAACCCTACCCTCAACGCCCTCTCCCTATCACTCCCCTTTAAATACTCTTCCATAAAATAGTGCGCCAATGACCCCACTAACAAACTCTCGTCTAACCCCTCTATCACATTCTCTGTTATCTTATCAATGTACGCAAACTTGTACTTTAAAGGACATTTACTAAACCCACTTAACCTTGTATACGATGTTGTTAAACTTTTAGTTGCAGGAGCTAAATTATTTGAAGATTCCATTTGAGTTAATCTGTGTTATAGGTATTTGGTCAAGAACATACTCTTGTATTTCTATTATATTAGCCCACAGAATACCTATTGCGTCTATTTCATGCTCCTTTAACTCTCTAATTTTATCCTCCCCCTTTATCCCCTTTAACCAATCTTTACAATACTCTTTTGTCCCTCCTATTCCTAACCTGTTAGGCCAACTATCTTTCCCTTTACCAGCCCTATAAACTCTATAACTAACTTTGTTTCTTATACAGGCATTTGTCACTGTTGCGTATACTTGAGCAAGTCTCATAGCCGAATTACGATGATTACCCGGAAAGCTCTCTTCTATCGCCACCTCTACAGGATTTAAGTACTTTAAAAGGTTATCTACATAGCTGTCTATAATAGATAACCTTTCCTCTACAGGCTTACTACTGCTTGTCTTTAATACTGTTGTAAATATCTCTTTCCCATTAAAAAGGGCTACACCAGTATTACTCAATGCTTGGTCTAACCCTACGTACCATTTACTTTCCTTTGGTGTTAAGTTTGTAGTTTCTCCGCTACCCTCTCTTTTTCTAGGCATTTTACCACATCTCTTAGCTTGGTTCTTAAACCAATATATTCTATAACCTCCTCTTTTTTTATCTCTTGCCCGCCAAATATACTTAACTGTGCTTTTAGTAACCCTTTTATTACCTCCTTTTCTAATTTCTCCTCTAAACCCTCAAACTCCCTACAGTAGTACTCATAAACAACTATCATGAGCATGAAAAACCATTTGTATTCTATCCTCATAACATCTACTGTAAGCTCTGTTAACATCGTATTACAACTGATTGTGTCTACTGCTAACAGTCTCTCTATAAATGTTCCCTGCTGACTGTCTATCAGCTTTTGCAGCCTGGCTGTTTGCTGTAAATTACTAGAAGCTTCCATATCCTATATCTCTTACCAAAAAATTAAGTAAACTACTCTCTTGAGTCTCTTGAGTCTCTTGAGTCTCTTGAGTCTCTTGACTCTCTTGACTCTCTTGACTTTGTACATTTTCTGTACTTTGTTCTGGCGCTTCTTTGTCCTCTTCTACGGAGTTGCTTTCATAATAACTTAATTGATTTAGGTTAGTCATTTTTTTTCCTGTTCTTTTTTTATAGTTTTTTTTTGTCTAATCTTCAAACAAGTATTTAACGTCGTAAGTAGGCTTGCTGAGTCTACATAGCCAGTTTATAAACTTTATATTAGTGCAGCCAGTTACTTGGTTATTAATCACACCGAAAGGTTCTTCAGATAGAAACTCATACCACCATTTAGGGGGGCTTCCAGCATAAACATCACTTACTATAGTTTCTGGTTTAAGTTTCTTGTACGCTTTATTCCAACTTAAACCTACTAGCCTTAAGTTTTCTAGAATAAACAAATGGTTTATACCGTACTTTATCACTCTTAAGCAGTGGTCTTCTGTTGCTAATGCAAAGTTACTTTGCCAGTTGTATTCTTTATAATAATCGGAGTAAACTGTTTTTAGTAGCCATTCTCTTCTAGTAGAGCTAATTAATTTAGTAATTTGTGCTTCTAAGCTGTTAGTTTCTACAGAAGTTTTATAGAAGTTTGATTTAGGGAGTTTATCTCTACAGAGTATAACTTCGAGGTTTTTGTTTTTATAGCTATATTTAGCGGAGAGGAATTCGACTTTTATCTTGATAGCTTTTAGTAACCCTAACTGGTTTATGAGGTTAGGGTATATATAGTCTTCTTCGTAAATTATAGCCCCGCGCTTTATCTCCTCATCCACCGCCTCTACTAACTCTGATTTCCTTATCTTACTATTCCCTTCTCTAAGAACTTCCTCCGATAACTCTTTACTTAGCCTTAAAGCAACTATACATAAAGGACAAGCAAGTACTGTCTCAAACTGGCAATCAATATATAGCTTCATAAACTGTAGTCCGGCGCTGACATTAACCACATTATATGACTACTCATTGACCCAAACTCCTTCATCACAAACTCCTCTAATACCCCTAACTCCTCCTCGTTCGGTACCGCTCTATGTAATCCCCACAGTAACTGAAAATTAACTCTCTCCATAGTCTGCCTAAAAACATTAAATGCCATCCTGTGCAAACTCATCACTGTCTTGGATATTAACTCCGCTAGCTCTTGTTGGTTATAGTCAATGTCTATTAAAAGATCGTTTAAATCTTTTATCCCACTTACGTCCGGCACCATCCACGTCTTTATATCTAATTTTGTCTCTATCGCCAGTAAACACAACGCCGGCGTTATCTGACTCCAACTCTTATACTCCCCTTCCCTCTCAGACCCTAAAGGATATTTGTCTCGGTCAAATATAGCCAGTAACTGCCTAAATTTACTTAACTCTTTAGCATGCCTTATTAAGGGACTGTTTATACCAAATGTAGCTGCTACGGGTATAGGACTTCCATCTGGTTCTGTTAACTCTAGCAGTGAGGTACAGTCGCTTATACCTTCTACCAGAATTATATAATCTTGGTTGCTATTAAGGGCATTATCAAAGTTATATAGATAATTACTAATAGAAGGTGTTGCTTTATCAGCAAGCCATCGGAGTTCAGATTGAGGATTTAAGGTTCTACCTTGTAGATGTACGATGCTACCGTTAGCTGACCTGACAGGGAATATAACATGGTCGTCAAATAGCTCTTTACTATTGCATTTTAACAGTCCTAATTTATCTAACTCTGACTTTTTGTAACCTCTTTGCTGTAAGTACTCCCCATTGTCTGTAAAGCCAAAGTCTTCTCTCTCTACTGCTTTCTTCCATCCTCTGCTGATAAAATAGTCAGTAACAATATCTCTTTTAAGCTTTACTCCGTTGCGGTATAAGTTGAATATCCCTTTCATCCCATTAACTTGATATCTGTAAGCTTTAGTCTCCTCTGTGCTATCTACTAGCTTACTTATAGCTTGTATTGCATCTCGGTTAGACCTTACTATCTTAACATCAGTTATTAGGTTGAATATATCCCCCCTATGGCCACACTTGAAACATTTGTAGAAAACATCGCTATAAATCTTAAAGCTTGATGAACCCCCACATATAGGACACGCTTGATTATGGTTACTCTGCTTAATTGGGATATTAAATATACGCGCTACAGTAGATATTGGTAAACTTTCTTTTAGCTGTTGAATTTGCATAGCTCTATATTTTGTCACTAATCTCAATTTAACAACCTATGCTTGGTACACAAAATGGTAGCCGCGCGGCTACCATTATCCACTACGTCAAACTCTCCCCCTCTATCCTATACGCTTAACGTCGTACAGTTTACTTCTTTATAAAAAATGTTTACCCTCCTTAACTCGTTTAAAATATTCTCCAAATTGCTCAAACAACTACTGTAGGCCTTTAACTGCTCAAATATACCTTCAAGGTAATTTTCCCATTCGGCGCTGCTAGTACAGTAAATCTTATATAAATCTACAAACTCTGTGTACTCGTCTGCTTCGTCGCTACCGTAATTCTTTAAAATATACGGCGCTAATTTATCGTAAACCTTACGATAATCTTCTACCCACACATCTAACTTGTTTGCTAAACTTAACACCTTATTATTAGCTTCTAAACCTTTGCGACAATACAATCTATATGGCGTTAAATCTCTAGCAACTTCACTGTTTTGACTTACATTCTTAAGCAACTCGTAGAGAGATTTTATGGACAAAAGCTTAGTGAAGTTAGAATAGTCTTCACTTAACTTTTTAATCTCCTCTTCTCCTAACTCCTTAGACTTAATCCTTTTATCTAACCTGACTATCAAGTTAGTAGGGTTCAAAAAATGGTTGAATAGATACAGCTCTATCTTTACGCTAATAATTAGACTCTCTAAACTAAACCAGTAAAGACCAAACTTGTCTCGTAACATCCTTGCCCTTAATTTGTGATTATCTGATAACTGTCTTGATAGGTCTGCATACTCTGGTATATATATCTCGTAGTAATTCTCTCCAGCTCCTATCTCTTCCGACAACTTTATCAACTCTTTAAACTCCTCTACAGTTACTGTCTTTGAGCCATTTTCTGTGTTTATAGTTATACTGCCTAAACTGGGATTGCTGCTTGTCATATCCTTAAAATGTTTATTGTTTGTTTTTTGTTCTAGTTCTTGCTCTTTTTTTGTATGCTAAACAAGCCCGTACTCCGCTCATTTATCTACTTCACAACCTTCTCTAACCCCTCTAACAAACTCTTTATCTCAATTAACAATTCCCTATAGTCTCCTCTCTCCGACTTTTCCATTAAGTTCTCCCCCTCTATATTTGCTTCTAGCCAATACGTCAATCCCTTAACTACTTCTATGTATCTCTTGGCATAATTATCTAACACATGTTTTAGGGAAGTTAAGGTCTCTAAGTCTTTTAACACTGCTGATGTAAAGCTTTTAAAAGCAGTACTGTTGTTGAGGTATTTAGCTGTTATTTCCTTATTATCTATCATGGTTATTTCTGGGCTGTATACAGCAGCATGTAAATTTGCACTTAACTTATTTATTTCAAACGCTGCCTGTATATTTTGTCCTTTTAGTTGGTTACTTTCTTTGTACTTTAAGTAAGCTTGTTTCCATAGTGCTGGAGCTTTACATACTAGCGCGCCGTTTTCTTCTTTGCAGTCTAACTCTAGCTGTTCTAGCTCGTAGTCCTCCCACTTTATTTGCCACATTCTAAGCTCTTGTTTTAGCACCTTTTTAAATAGTGTAAAAGCAACATTGTACAAAACAGACGTTGTATGCAGTGATTGAACGCCGTGTTGCTCAACGCTGAATGTTAGCCAGTTTTCTAACTCCTCGGTGTCAACAAAAGAGAAGTAATCATTTCCATTCCAGCTACATCCTAAGCTGTAAGCAAAAAGGTTAATAACATGAACTTTATCACTACTCGGTATTTCTACTGGACGTATTATTATACTCATAAACAGATACTTTAGATTATGTTTACAGCGAATTGTTTTAGTGGTAATTATAGGCTGTCTTTTGGAATTTAATAGATCTTATTTTGCTGAATGTGGTTGTAGTACTTAAATAGTAATGGTAGCCGCGCGGCTACCATTATCTCCTGTCTTTGTACTGTATTTAACTTAACTAACTTAGCTAACTTATTAAGCTAAGTTTAGCTAGGCTAAAGAAAAACATTTACTGTCATAGTTAGTATTTCTTCTGGGGTAGCTTTTGGGTATCTCTCAGCTTTAAAGCTAGCTGTTGTCTCAAACGATTTTATTAATCTCTGCTGCCACTCAGTCATATTGTCTCTATCACACTGAAAATGCGGTTGACCAAACAACATTTTATTAACATAAATAGTCCATCTTCTGTAATCTTCTGCTTTTGGCTTAACTCCATACAACTCTAGACTTCTTTTCATCAAAATATCAGTCCATTCTGTTCTAGCTAATATACGTTCCATCCGAAGTTGTATCCTGCTATTGCGTTCTTGTTCTTCTACAAACTTGCCAAATGCTTTATCAAACCTGCGTTCTATTCCTTCTATTATTAGCGCGCGTAAGAAAGCATCTGCAACAGGATTACCTTTCTTTTGCAGTTCATATATAACTTTAGAAAAATCTTCTAGAGAAATAATGTTAACTTTGTGCCTTTGACCTTCTATTTGTGTTTGACGGACAATATCAAAAGTACCCCCACCTTGAGTGTTAGCCGAGAACAATTCTTGTTCGACGGAGAGTCTGGAACCATTGCTGTGACTGGGTTTGCTCTGTTTTTCTTGTTCACAGTTGGCGAGATTAACCAAAGTACTTTTTTTGACTAAAGTTTTGATATCTCTAGCAGCATGCGAAGATTCTAAGGAAAACAACTTGGCAATCTGAGGGACAGAAACAGCATAAGTTCCGTCAGGCAACATTAATCCTTCAACTATTGCAAAACCTAAGTCAATCTGTGCTAGAATAGCTTTCATAGTAGTAACTCCAAAGAAGTTTATTCTACTACTATAGCAAAACTCTCTCTTAAGAGGGAGTTTTGCTTTCCTACAATTAACTACAAAAAAATATCCCGCTATACCTGTATTCAAATGTATCTTTTAAATACAACGTATTCATAAGACTCCTTGTCTTCTATTATCAGTACATCTTCATTACTAAGCAGCTTTGTTATTAACCCGTTATAGTCTACTAAAGGGCTTACCTTTTTGTGTATACCATAAAAGACATCGCATACTTCTTGTAAGCTATTAAAGCTACCTATATAGTTTCTTTGCAGGTAGATTTCTATTAAGTTTGAGTTGTTCTTTAGGGTATTGCATAGTTGCAAATAGACTTGATTTGATATAGGTAGTGTGTTGTCAGGCATATTGTTACTCTGTTGTTTGTTCATTTAAGACTCCGTTAAAAAGAAAAGCCTGGAAATTAGATTTCGTTTCAATCTCCCATGGAGATAAAGAGAAATTTTACTACAGAGGTGACTTTAAACTACGTCTTGTGCATATGAAGTTGTTTTAAGTTCAGCTCTAATAAGTTCTTGTACTAAATAAGCTAAGTGGTGTCTATCGATTGAAGGGTTTGTGTGTATTATGTTGTCTATAACTTTGCTGGAGGTTTTGCCCAGATAAGTTTTAACTATACCGCCGTTTGGTTCCATTTGGTCTACTACTATAGGTCCAATATTTTGTTCCCATTTGATAATAAAGTTGCCTACTGGATCGTTATACGCGGGGCTATTCTTACTCCTTTTATCTAGCTCTTTATACGCTAAGTCATAGCAGTTGCTGTATATATGAGCTGATAACGAATTGATAACTATAGCCCCCGCCTCTACCCCTAACCCACTTCTCTCGTTTACCTTGTTTACAATTAATTCCTGCAAACTCTTTAAAGCTATAAGGTTTTGCTTGTAAGCACTATAAATATCATGAGATCTAAATTGAGCTGTGAGGATTAACCTTTTATTTACTAGCTTTACCCATACGCTAGTTAAACACGGCGGGTTATCTGAGCCTAAGTCTTTATCCACTTGCCATAAGTCTATATACAGTCTTGTAGATAATTCGTTTTCTATCAGCAAGTTACATATACCCTCTACTTGGTCTACACCACTGTAATTTCTTATCCTATCCCCGTAAACATAACTAACACTTAAGTCATCTCTCTGCTGGCTATTAATTACTGTGTCTATATACTCGCTAATACCACTAGCACTCTCTTTCAAGTCCCTATCCAAAGCAGAACTCTCAACACAACTTGTAAGACCTATTATCTCTCTCCTAATCACTCCTTCTTTATTATCTTCTTTTCCGTGGTTTAGGACAAGGTATAACGCTTCTGTGTAAGCTTCATCAATAGTTGCCGCAATTACTTGATGCCCTACACTTCTAGCAGGTATGCTCTTAGCTTCTAGTCTCTTTATCTCTACTAGTACCGGCTCTCTTAACTTAACTAGCTCCCTTGTATCCTTAGACCTCCCCTCTAAACCCTCTAACAAATCAACAAATCTATAATATCTGTAAGCTTCTTTATACGTTGATATTAACCACTTCAAGTCGTCGTGTTTAAATATTGTAGCATCGAAGCTACCCACGATATCGTGGGAGTCGTTAGTTATTAGATATCTATTGTTGGAGAGGAAGTAATTACCCTTAAAGAATTGATGTAAAGCATTAACACCGGGTGTAATTAGGTCTTGACGTTGTTCTTCGAGGGTAGAGATAGTCCAGTTATAGGGGTTAGAGAGGAGGTTGATGAAGATGCCTTCGAGGCCGAGGGTAGGGCTATAAAGGTTACCTATGGCAGCAAAGTTAAGGTTTTTAGATTGTAGTTTGTTATAAACCTTATCCTTTGGGGTCCACCCTGTAATTATTATTTCATTTCCGGTTCCCAGTATTAGTTGTTTTTTATCGACTACTGGGTTGTAGACTGGCTGAATTAGTTTGTGAGTTTGCATAGGCCTTTATAGCTTTTAAATTTAAACCATTATAGTACCGCCTAGAGATGTAGCTAGGTCTATGTCTTGATGACTTATCCATATACCACATTTACTCATACTGGGGTCTGTGAAGCCCACGCTCTTCTCTAGAAAGTTTAGTAGCTGCTCATGCGATTCAAATTGGCAGAACGTATCAAACGATTGAAATTTCTTAGTCATCGGTCTTAGATATGGTAAAGCTTGGTTAAATTGTATCCTTTTTCTGTTCTTTTTTTTTCGCTTTCTTTTGCTTTAAAAAAAAGCGTTTGGCGCTCTATATAAGATCTCTATATAAGATCTCTATTAACATATCCATAAAAACGCGAATTTAAGCCTTAAAAAATAAAGCTTAAAAACTGGTGATATTATTGCTAACTATAGGGCGGTGATTAGAGAAGTGAATAGTTAATGTTGGAGGACGTAGCCAGTTGTTCTATGAGTTTCCCACAGTGGGGGGATAACCCAGGGAGATTTAGAAGCGCGGCGGTAGAGAAGTTTGATATAGTCTTGCAACCTATCATCGACTTCTGGCTTGATGAGTTTTAGAGTTTGTTCAAAGAGGTCCATGAGGTCCGCGATTGAAATTGAGGACATCTTTTCTAAGACTTGTTCTTTAACCTGCTTGTCATCTGGTAGTCCCGCAGCAAACATATAAGTCCCGGCTACGAGACTCACTATTCTTTCTGCAGGCAGCTCCCATAACTTTTCTATAAAGTTTGACTGAGCTTGTGGTTTTGTCAAATCTGCTTTAAAACTCCGCTTACCTCGCTTCTTAGGCATCTGAGCTACAATGCTCATTATTAACTTCTTCTTCTCGTCTATCGCAGCGCAGGGGTCTGCTACCACAAAAACGTCTTTGGTTTCTTCCCTCTTTGTGTACACATTACAAAAATAGTAGTTAGGCATGCGTCTATATAGTCTTCCTTCTTTTCGGATAGTCCCATCTTTCCGCTTCTTAAATACTGTTGTCTTGTAATAATACTCAGGCGTCTCTTCCGATTTAGAGCGATTATATGTTCGCCACCAGATGTTTACCTTCGCTAAGTGAGAAACGTATTTCCGTAACGTGGTCGTCGACCTCCCTACCTTCTTAGATACGGTAGACTGACTCGCCCCTATAGGCACAATGTGTCTCTTTACAAATGCTTTCATGTCTTCTTTATCAAAATACTCACACCCTTTAGCATTTTTAGAGCTTTGTATTTTCTCCAAAGAAGGTAGAAAGATCTGCTTACTGGATCCCTTGAGCTTCATAACAATGTAATAGCAGGACTCTTGTTGTCTTGCTATAGCAGCTTCATAGCATAAGCTTTTTAAGGAGTTGATATCCTTAAGAATAGAAGAGTCTGCCATGAAAGAAGCGTGCGAGGGAGTCTTACTGCTTTTCTTGACTTTATAGATGCTCTTGTACTTGAGATAAAGTGTATCCTTGCGTACTTCAGCATCGTGAAAATAGAAGCAGTTACGAGCCCAGCGGAGGATAGTTGAGACAGACTTCTGGAAGTATTTTGCTGTAATTTTCAAGCTCAAACGGCACCAGCCAGACCCCTTTACGTCATGCTCTCTTGCATAAAAGTAAAGTTGACTGGCAGTTGGTTGAGATAAAATCAGTCCAGCAAATAGTCTCAAACTAAGTCTTCCAAAGAAACATACCTCATTATACTCTATTTAGCTTAAATCTGGTAATGATTTTGATTCATTAATTCGTGTAAGAGCCCAGCAGAGGCGATTAAATTCTCTAACAACATCTGGTTGTTCAAACGACTCTGGGTCAAAACTGCCGGCGACCTTATGGCAGTTTATTACTGCTATAACTCTATCGCTTTCTTTGTCTTGGTTTTTAGATATTAATCTGCTGCTGATAGCACTTATTCCATTGGCATCCATATGCTGCTGACAGCCCACACTAAGACTGTCTGATTTGTTAAAAAGACTGAAGTATCCCTCGCTTACAGTTTTTATTTCTTCAATCAGTCTCTCTATAGGTACACTTTGAAATGTTCTTTTAAATGACTGTATGCCAGGCCTCTTAGCCTCATAAATTATGGACATCTTCATAAAATGAAAAGACCCCCACTTGTCTCCATTATGA
>Ga0214923_10006528_pt1 | contig 13075 bp, 11 predicted proteins | sample LL1510_MetaG_FD_177993 | JGI IMG/M metagenome (GOLD analysis project Ga0214923, IMG submission 177993) | Freshwater microbial communities from Lake Lanier, Atlanta, Georgia, United States - LL-1510 | ecosystem: Environmental > Aquatic > Freshwater > Lake | place: USA: Georgia | collected...
CTCTCCCTCTTTTTTATTATGTCGTTTGCGGGGTGCAAAGATATACAGTCTTTTTATTCTAACAATGACTTTTTTCAACTTTTTTTAAAATATTTTTTAAATAAATCCCAAAAACTAACTTAAACAACTGTCTATCAATGTAAATACTAACAAAAAGCATTTTTTATTTTTTTAATTTCATCTGAATTAACCAGTGAATCTATATCTGAATCGAAAGACGTTGATCTCAATTGTTCTAAGATAGTACTGAAATCTCCTAAACAATATTTTTTTCCATCCTTTAAAAGTTTGGAAAATTCATGATTAGGACAACATTGTACGACAAAATCGTATTCTAATTCAGGCAAATTATAAAAAACAAGTGCTAATACTAAAACGATTTCAATACTTTTAGATTTGGATAGAAAATTACCACTAACATCAATTATTGGAGTATTTGCCAAAAACAACCCCATTCGATCTAAAAGGATTAATTTACTAGGGTTTGTTAACCTTTTGTAAAAGGGAAAAAATCGTTCCAATTCAAAGGTTTCATTTTTATTCAACCTTACTTTTCTATATCTAGTAGCTGAAGAATTAGAAACAAATAACCAATACCTTAACGCAAAAGATGTGATAACTAAAATCGAAACGCCAAAAATTTTAGCAAATAAAACTTCACCTAAGTAAACAAGTAAAGGAATACAAATTAGTCCAAAAAAAATTACCGTTAACCAAATAGGAAAACGGTAATTAGCCTTTTTAATTTTCATACTATTCAGAAATCCATTTGTCATCAAGCATTTCGCCTTTTATTGTTACTTCTTTTGTTCTTGAGTAATCTTCAGCAGCTATCATCATTTGTTCTTTCGTGTCCCTTCTAATAAGTATCGAACTTGATCCTTGCGATTTAACCTCGATATAAAATCCATTTTTTAACCTTGCTGGTCTTGTTGGTGGTCTCCCCATCTCGTAATTTTTTGTAGATAAATATATGTATTATTATGAATTAACAACCGTTCTTAGCAAAAATTAGCAAAATATCAATACTACCCTTAAAGCACACTCCTTCTTTAATAACACTAATTTTGCAGTATGTTGAATTTAGAAAAATTAGGTTACTACTTACCACAAGGGTATTTATTTCAAAATGTTAGTTTACAAATAAACAAAGGCGATAAGGTTGGGTTAGTTGGTAAAAATGGCGCTGGGAAATCTACCTTACTTAAAATCATATCCGGAAAAATCAAACCTACTGAAGGTTCGATTCATCTGCCAAAAGGGCAAACTATAGGATACCTTACACAAGATATTGTTATTGACACAGAACAATCTGTTTTTTGCTATCTAGATCGCTCCAATGAAAGAGTCAATTTTATTCGGGATCGATTAAACGAAATTAATCATGCACTGGTAAATCGCCAGGATTATGAATCGGATGCTTATATGCAACTCCTAGATGAATTAAGCGATTTGAATCACGAATTTCAAATTATTGAAGGTTTTCAATGGGAAGAAAGAATTAATACCACATTAAAAGGACTTGGATTTACAGAAGACGAAATTGAACGCAGTCTAAATACTTTTTCTGGAGGTTGGAAAATGCGAGCTGAACTTGCCAAAATTTTAGTGAACAATCCCGATGTGATTTTACTAGATGAGCCGACGAATCATTTGGATATTATTTCCATAAGTTGGCTCGAATCATATTTGCAAAAATTTGAAGGAGCAGTAATCATTATTTCACACGACCGCTTGTTTCTGGATAACGTAACAAAAAGAACACTTGAAATAAGCTTGAGCAAAATCTTTGATTATCCATTTCCTTATTCCAAATATAAATTGGCTCGCGAAGAGGAATTGGAGCGACTTGAAGGAGCAAAAAAACAACAGGATAAGGAAATCAAACAAACAGAAGCGCTCATTAATAAGTTCCGTGCAAAGAGTAGTAAGGCGGCCTTCGCGCAGTCTTTGATGAAAAAACTGGATAAAACGGAACGCATCGAAATTGAGAAAGACGCTACGTCACGTATGAAAATCACTTTTCCATTGAGTGTCCAACCAGGTAAATGGGTGCTAGAGATGAATAATCTTTCGAAAACGTATGGCAATAAGAACTTATTCAACCATGTAAATATTACAGTTGGACGAGGAGAAAAAATCGCATTGTTAGGTCCAAATGGTGTTGGAAAATCGACGTTATTGAAGGCAATCATGAAGAAAATTGATTTCGAAGGTGAGTTAAATTACGGACATAATGTAAATGTGACATATTTCGCCCAAGATCAAGCTGAGAAACTTCCTGTCGATAAAACAGTCTATGAAACAGTCGATGATATTGCTGTAGGTGAAATCAGAAAAGATTTACGAACTATATTAGGAACATTTCTTTTCAGTGCAGAAGACACGGAGAAAAAGGTTGGGGTTTTGTCAGGTGGTGAACGAACGCGTTTGGCTTTGTGTCAATTACTTTTAAGTCCTTCCAACTTTTTGATTTTAGATGAGCCAACCAATCACTTAGATATTCAGAGTAAAGAAGTCTTGAAAAAAGCATTGTTAAGTTATGAAGGAACATTTATTGTTGTTTCACACGACCGTGAATTCTTGAACGACCTAACTAATCGTATTTGGGACATTGAAAACAAACATTTAAAGATTCATCATTTTAGCTTGAATGAATATTTAGATTACAAACTTTCGAAAGTTGCTCCCAAAATTGAAGCCAAAGAACAAAAAGCCCAAAAGGATAAACCAACCGAAAAACCAGTTAAGAATGAGGAAAATAAAGAACTTCAAAAAGAAATCAAGAAAGTAGAAAAGCGTATTGAAGAAATTGAGCAGCAATTAAGTGAAATAAATGAGACCATAGCCCATTTGGATTTTACTACAGGTGATTATGCGGAGATTCTTGCGAAACATGAACAACTGCAATTAGATCTAGAGAAATCCATGGAAATTTGGGAAGAAAAAATGAGTTTATTGAATTAGTTACCTCCTTCGACGTTGTCGGCGCAATTCCTTCTTGAGTTGACGTAATTCTTTCTTTAATAGTTTACGTACTTGCGGAGATTGATTTTTTCGATGCATCTTAAATCGTTTCTCTAAATACTTTTTTCGACGACGATAATCTTTGTTTAATTCCGCTTGGCGCTCCCATCTTGCTGTTTTTGAATACGCCTTATTCCCCGAACTACACGAGTACGTATAGAAAAAGGATATAAAAACAAGTCCCAAAATGACGATAGAAAAGCGCATCTTTTTAACTTTACACTATGAAATTACGTTTTTTGCTTTTCATTCTTACGGCAATTCTTTCATTTGGATGCAAGAAATACAATCAAACTCCTGTGCCCAATATTCCGTTTGACATAACTTTAGACATTTATTTGCCTTCGTATGATGCTTTGAATGGAGTTGGAGGATGGGCCTATTACAACAATGCTGGCTCTAAAGGAATAATAATTTACAGAAGGTCCATCGATGAATTTGTAGCATTCGACAGACATTCGCCAGCTGATCCGAATGGAACGTGTGCGACTCCCCTATTTCCTACATCTGATAATTTTCTTGTTTTGAAAGATACCTGCAACAATGCAACTTTTTCACTTTATGATGGTTCACCAATGAGTAATTGTGATTTTATGTTGCGACAATATAAGACATCTTATAACGGCACCAATTTATTACGAATTTATAACAACTAAAATGAGCGAAATTACGGTAGTCATCATTGACAGAGAAGGAATTGAACATAAATTAACAGGTCCAACAGACATGAACATGAACGTCATGGAATTATGCAAAGCCTATGAATTACCCGTTTTAGGAGAGTGTGGAGGAATGGCAATGTGTGCTACTTGTCAATGTTATTTAGAATCCGAAACCGCTTTACCAGAGCAAAGTGATGCAGAATTAGACATGTTAGACCAGGCATTTTTTGTTAAATCAAATAGTCGTTTAGGATGTCAAATTCATTTAGCCGAAGAAATTGATGGTATTGTGTTGCGTTTAGCTCCGGAAGCTCCGCATTAAAATTAATCTCTTTTACTGTTTAATAGCAAACCTCCGTCCATTCGAAGAACAGAGCCTGTAATCCATTTTGATTCCGGGCTTAAAAGAAAGGAAATGGCATTTGAAATATCGCTCGTTTCTCCAACACCCAATGGATAATGTGAAATGAAACGTTCAAAATCTTCTGGTTTGTAAGATGTTTTGGTTTGTTCGAACATTTCTGTTTTAACCAGTGCAGGCTCAATTATATTGGCACGTAAATAAGGTGCATTTTCCAATGCAATCGTTTTTACATAAGCTGTCAAAGCGGCCTTAGATGCTGAATACAATGCACCGCCCATGTAAGGAAACTCAGCTGAAATACTAGACAAAAAAACCAATGAGGCACTTGGATTAAATTTCTTTTTTTGCATCAATTGAGAAAAAAGTAATACCGCGCTCTCAAAATTGACAGCAAATAAATCTTCAATGTGTTTTTTCTTCAGAAACTTAGTTGGGTACGGTTGAATTTTTCCTGTGCAATGTGCCCAGCCATCAATAGTTGAAATGGATTCCGCTAAAAATTGTATTTCTTCCTGATTCGTCAAATCTGCCGGAATAATTTGAATAACACCAGAAAATTCAGATTGTAATGCTGCTAATTTTTCTGTTGATCGAGCTGAAATAATTAATTGGACTCCAAGTCCATTCAAGTGTTTCACTAAATCAGCACCAATTCCAGTAGATGCCCCTGTGATTAAAATTGTTTTATTCGAGAGTGGGTGCATATTCAAGATGTTTTAGCATAGGATTTTCTAACTTCAATAATACATTTGCCCACGAAAAACCCACACCAAATCCCGAAAACAGTACTTCTTTCCTCGAATCTAGTTGATCAACCAATCGTGTCGTTATGGTTAAAGGGATAGAAGCTGAACTAGTATTTCCGAATTCGTCGATCGATAGAGGAGTCTTATCCGCTTCGACTTTTAATTTCTTTCGAACACTCTCGTTGATTAGCTTATTCGCCTGGTGAAAAACAAAAAAATCAGTTGAAGCTAGTTCCTTGTTGGCTTTTTCATATAATTCTTTGAGTGAAGGGGCAACTTCTTTCAAGGCAAAATTAAACACTTCTATTCCTTGCAATTTCAAATGTTTTCGCGTTCGAATCACACCTGGCTCATATTCCACGTAATTATCTTCCATTTTTCCATAGGGATTTCTGGAATGCCCATCTTCAATTATGATTGCCTCTTTTCCAGAACCATCTGAAAAAAGCAAGAAATTCCAATCTTCCGCTTGTTCATCAAAGGAAAGCAAGGTTGCAGTCCCTGCATCGCCAAAAAGTGGATACGTACTTTTGTCTTGATAATTCGTAGAAATTGTTGATTTATCTCCAGCCAACAACAAGGCTTTTTTTACAGCTCCACTTTGTATGAATTGAGAAGCTACCGATAAACCGTAAACATAACCCGAACATCCCAGGTTAATATCAAAGGCCATGCACGTTTTTGCTAATCCCAATTTTTGATGAAGAATAACCGCTGTAGAAGGCAAAAAATAATCGGGAGATTGTGAAACGAATAGTAAAAGCTCAATCTCATCTTTAGAATTGGAATCTTTTATAAGTTTTTTCGCTGCTTCAAAACATAAGTCAGAACAAGTTGTGTTTTCATCTGCAACTCTTCTTTCTACGATACCTGTCGTTTTTTCAAAAAGCGTTCGTTCAGCGGGAGAAATCCACTCATAATTTTGCGTTCGTTCTACTTTTTTGGGAACACAACTATAAATTGCTTTAATTGCTGTTTTTTTTGTCGAAAAGTAGGCCACTTAAGACAATTTAGATTGTACGAGATTAAACAATTCTTGAATGGTCGTCAAATCTTTCATTTCAGCACCCGTAAGCAATACATCAAAATGATTGTCAACCAAAGCAATTAATATAAGCGCATGCATACTACTCCAACCTTCAATATCTTTAATAGATGTTTCAGCCGTCAAAGTTCCCGGTTGCACTTCTTCAAATTCACCTTCAATTAGCGCTACAAATTCATTGATTTCCATGACTCAAATATACAAAAATTGCTTAGCTCCAACGAATAACCGTTCCTCCCCATGAATATCCCACTCCAAAACCGAGTAAAACCACTTTCATTCCTTCTTTCAAAACACCTTCTTTTTCTGCATTTTTTAAGGCAATTGGTATCGTACATGAAACGGTATTTCCAACCTCTTCGATGTATTCGTAGAACTTTTCATCTGGGATTTTTAATTTTCGTTTAAGCGCATTCAAAATAAATTTACTTGCCTGATGAAAAACAAATAAATCAACCTCTTCAAAAGCCAAATTATTTTTTGCAAGCACATCTTCCAGTAATTGGGGCACACGTTGTAAGGAAAAACGTGCAATTTCCAATCCATTCATCGTCATTCTCCCATGAGCGAGGTATTCAGGTTCATCTTTGTATTTCTCAATCCATTCGCTATCAATCGGTTTTCGTGTAGACCCATGTTCAACAATCAGGTTTTTAGCACCTGAACCGTCACTTCCAAATACAAAACCACCTATACATTCCGCTTCTTTTTTGGAAATGAGTGTTGTAGCTCCTGCATCGCTAAAAATGGCCCTTAAATCAAAGTCTTGAGAATGAATGACAGATGTTGGTATATCTGCTACAATCAATAAAACATGCGTTGCAACACCAGACAGAACGAGCGATTTTGCTAAACTTAAACCGTAAATATATCCAGCACACCCCATTGGCATGTCCAAACAAGCACATTCCGTTTTAAGTCCAAGTCGATGATGTAAAACAGATGCAGAAGTTGGACACTTGTAATCCAAACCTTCAGTGCAAAAAATCAAATAATCTATTTTTTCTTTTGGTACAGAATCAAATTCTTCGAAGAAAAGTTGAGCGGATTCATAACCTAAGTCCGATCCTATTTGATGTGATTGACGAATAAATCTGTTCTTTATTCCAAAGTTTTTTAAAAAATCTTCCTCACTTTTTTCTGGAAATAAATTTGAAAGCGCCAGGTTAGAAAGTGTAATCGGAGGTAAATAATAGCTAATAATCATGTTGACATGCAAATAACTTAATGAATGTAAACAAAAGTACTCACAAACAAATTAAAGATGTTTAAGTTGAAATGTTTTAATCAAAAAACTTAAAAAAGGCAACTTTTTATTATTTTAGTCGTCAAATTACCATAAACAAAGCTAAAAGTATGAAAAGTATCACTTTATCAGCATTTTGTCTTTTCTCTGTTGCTATAAATGCACAAGTAAATACATCCGAAGCAGTTAGCATAAAGCCAAAATCTGAATTAAAAAAAGGTAGTATTACTCAACAACCAATATCCACAACAGCTTCTGGTCAAAGCAATGGTAAATATTACAGTGAATATATTGTTTATCCAGAAAAACTAAAAACTTATTTTATCAGCGGTGAAATACCTGCAGATTTTCCTAAGTATGATAAAAGTAAAACCCATGAAGAAAACAAACAAATTGCTCGCCAATGGGGGAAAAATAATAAACATTTGATTAAAGACCAATTTTTACATTTAGTTGAAGAAAAATAACATTCATGAAGAATTTATTACTTGTCTTTTCATTATTTCTTTCAGCATTTAATGTTTTTTACTCTCAATGTAATGGTGCTAATCAGTTTTGTACAGACCCTAATGTCGTTTTTTCTTATCCTAATTCAACAGGCGTATCCAACTTAGGTGCTGTTGATTGTTTAGGTAGCACGCCAAATCCTGCATGGTATTACATGCAAATCGATCAGGCGGGATCAATGACATTTACGTTGAATCAATCAAACAATGCTGGAACAGGTTTAGATGTTGACTTTGCTTTATGGGGGCCATATAATTCATTAACATCTGCTTGTGCTGGTGCCAATCCTTTTCCAAGTAACTCGGCACTTGATTGTAGCTTTTCTGCAAATGCGACAGAGACAGTAACAATACCAAATGCCCAACCAGGCGAAGTATACGTCATATTAATTACAAACTATTCGGATCAAGCAGGTACTATTGATTTTAACCAAACAAGTGGGTCTGGTTCAGCTAGTTGTCAGTTTACATGCGGGGTAAATTTTAATGCTACTCCATCTGTTTGCTCTAATAATACATATACATTAAATGGAACGCTTACCGTTACCGCTGGGCCAGGTATTTCAATACCCAACTCCGGAACAGTTACCATCCAAAACACTTGTGGAGGTTCACAAACATTTAATGCACCATTTACCAACATCTCATATAGTTTCCCAAATTTACCTGCTAATGGTGCCAGTTGTGATGTAACGGCAACTTTTTCCAATTTTGCCAGTTGTAATGCCATTGCAACTTACACCGCTCCACAATCTTGTAATACTACCTCTACGTGTGCTGTTACTTCTGTAACAGCAACGCCAAGTTCTGCATCTGCAGGTGTATATTCAGTAAATGGTAGTGTTTCTTTTACAAATCCGCCAGCTACTGGAACACTAACCGTTTCAGGTTGTGGCGGTACACAAACATTTAATGCACCTTTTACATCGCCTACCAATTATTCATTTAGTAACTTAAACGCAAATGGTGGAAATTGTACAGTAACGGCTTCTTTTTCAGCAACTAACTGTTCTGGAACAACAACATATCCGGCTCCGTCTAGTTCTGGATGCGGCATTTCATCTGTAACAGCAGTTCCAACTACCAGTACAAACAATGTTTACAATGTTACTGGAAACATCACTTTCACAAATGCACCAACAACTGGTACTTTGACCGTTTCTGGTTGTGGTGGAACGCAAGTATTCAATGCACCGTTTACTTCTCCTCAAGCATATACTTTTAGCAATTTGACTTCTAATGGATCTTCATGTACTGTAACTGCTTCCTTTTCTGCAACACCAAGTTGTACGAATTCGACCACATATACAGCCCCAACACCAAACACAACGCCTTGTTTATCGGATCCATTTTGTACAGGAAATGTCTATACTTATCCGGCGGGTACAAATCAAACAGCTGCTAACGTTACATACCCAAATAATAATTATGGCTGCTTAGGATCTTCACCCAATCCAGCATGGTATTGGATGCAAATAGCAAATCCTGGTTCTTTATCAATTGATATGAGCAATTCAGCAGGTGTTGATATTGATTTTATTTTATATGGTCCTTATACTGACTACAATAATGCTATTTCATATTGTGACGGGATGGGCGCGAATTCTGGTGCTGGTCTGAATACTATTGTTGATTGTAGCTATAGCTCATCTGCGACAGAAACAGCTACTATTCCAAGTGCTTCAACTGGTGATGTTTATGTATTATTGATTACTAACTTCTCTAATTCAGCTACAAATATTTCATTCACAAATAGTAATAGTGGAAGTGCAACCACAGACTGTTCAATTGTAACACCTGTTTGTACTTTTACTAATTTCACTGGTTCACCTTCTGCATGTAATCCTTCAAACAATCAATATTCAGTATCAGGTACTGTTACGTTTACAGATCCACCAACTACAGGAACATTAACAATATCGGGTTGTGGTGGAACACAAACTTTTAACGCCCCTTTTGGTACACTCGCTAATTTTAATTTGACAGGGTTACAATCAACGGGTACTTCTTGTACACTTACGGCAACATTTTCAGCTGATCCTTCCTGTACATCAACATTTACTTATACCGCCCCTATAAATTGTACGTGTGTTGCAGAAATTGGAACATATGCTACTACTTTTACTGGTAATTCTACAACTTCAGGAATTCTTTGTTATAACGATCAAATAACAATTACATCTGATAATAATTGGAATCCACCTGCAGAGATTGTTGGAGCAACAACTCCAGGTTCTTCAACGTATGATCCAAATGCACCAACGTATGACCCCGGAATAGCTTGGTTAGTGTATAGTTGCCCACCTTCTGTTGCATTAACACCCACACAAGCACAAGCAACTGGTTTAACAATAAATGACGATCCTTGTTTAGTTGGTATTGTTGGTAATACTCCAAACCTAACAGACGTAAATGATTTAAGTTTAATAAACTCTGCACCGGCTGGAACTTTTACGAACAATACTGCTTACCTTGTACCAATTACGATGTATAGCCTACAAGATGGAATATATAGTTATGTTGTTCTACCGTCTTTAGATTGTTATGAATTAGGAACTCCTGTTGTAGTACAATACTTGAATGATATTACAACCACCCAAACTTCCAACTGTGCAAATGGAACTGCGTCAGTTACAATTAATGGTGGAAGCCCAGAATTTAACGGAGGAAACTATACAGTGGTTGCTGGAAGTTTAACTCCAAACACGGCAAGTTTAGTTAATTCATCAACAGGAAATGGTGGGACAATAGTAGTTGGTAACTTAACATCTGGTCCTTATTCATTCCAAATAAAAGATGCTAACGGATGCCCAAAAACAATTTCTGGGAATTATGTTGGTCCTGAAACAGCAAACTTGACTTATCCGGAAAGTATTTATTGTTTAACAGACCAAAATCCTGTACCAACAATGGTGGGAACTCCTGGTGGAACTTATACAAGTGGTATTGGATTATCATTGAATTCAACTTCTGGGGTAATAAATTTACCAACTACTACACCTGGTGCATATACAGTGACTTATACTACCCCTGGTCCATTATGTCCAACTACTTCAAGTTTCAATATTACCGTTGCTCCAACTCCTATTGTTGATGCAGGTGAGGACTTCACAGTTTGTAAAGGAAAACCAATAATTCTTAATGGCTCTGGAGCGGATGTGTATGTATGGAATAATGCATTACAAAATGGGGTTCCCTATTTACCAAACTTAGGTGAAACCGAATTTATAGTAATGGGAACAACTACTGAAGGATGCTTTGGTTTTGATTCAATAAAAGTTACAGTAGTTGATGATTGTGATATTCCTGATGAAACCGTTTTCTGGGTTCCAAATTCATTTACACCGGATGGTGATCAATACAATCAAACTTTCAAACCAGTTTTTTATTCAGGTTATGATCCTTACTATTATGAATTATATATATTTAATAGATGGGGAGAATTAATTTGGGAAAATCATGATGTTACTATAGGATGGGATGGAACCTATAATGATGGTATGAAATGTCCTGACGGAATCTATACTTGGAAAATAAGATTTAAGCTTCAAAATAATGATGAAAAGCGAACGGTTGTTGGCCATGTAACATTAATAAAATAAAAGTATTTATTGCAAAAAAAAAATGGTCGAAATATCTTCGACCATTTTTTTCCCTATTATGAATGGTCTTTTTGGTTTTTATTGTTTAACAATTCTATTGCAATTTCCAAAAGCGTCTACAAGAAGATAAATTCCTTTTTTTAACGAGTTAAGATCAATTTCATTTTCACCTATTTCTAATGCAAAAAGATATAATTGATGACCAAATAGATCAAAGAGTGTTATGTTAGTTGAAATGGTAGAATTAATAATTATTTTTTCTGTAAATGGATTCGGATAGATACTGAAATTCTTGTCATAAGTTTCTGAAACAGATAGATTACTTCCTTCCAAATGCTCTAAATGATATAAACCACCTAAATCTTGACCAATAAATAAATTTAATTTTCCATCATTGTCAATATCATCGACGAATGCGGCACTATATGCACCTAATTCTTTTGATAAATTCAAAAAATCATCTGAACGAGTATTGAAAGATTCTGTTAAATGATTGTCAATTTCATCGTAAAAACGAATCTTTCCATCATACGCCCCTAAAAACAAATACGTTGAATCATTCCAACGGAAAAAATGAGGAATTGGAAATCCATCAGGATTTGTCGTAGCAATGTCAATTTTTCCTAATGAATCTTGTTCTAAAGAAAAAGAAGGTGCTGAATTGGTTCCAATATTTTTATAAAAATCCATCTCACCCGTTTTTCTTCCTACTATTAAATCTAATTTATTGTCCCGATCCAAATCGAATAATTGTGGGGCGGCATATTGTCCTGCCGAAATTACATTATTATCAGCATCGACAAAATTCATTTGAGCATTAGCAAAAGAAGGAGTAGAACTTGTTGATGTGTTTACAAAATAAACCAAGGTTCCATCTTCTAATCCCAAGATTAATTCAGGTTTTCCATCACCAGTTAAGTCGCCAAATGTGGGAACCATTTTGAGTCCAAAATTTGTAGTTGAAAGATTAAGAAAATCATTCTCAACTAATGAAAACTCAGGTTGCGTTGTAGATCCTGTATTTTTATAAAAAGCTAAACGACTAACTTTTGACAAAATTGGCTTAAATGAATAGTAATTGGCAATCACCAAATCTTTAAGTCCATCATTGGTTAAATCAACTAAAATAGGAATGGACGCGGTTCCGTTTTCGATCATTTCTTCTTGTAAAAACGCTTTAGTGTTATAAACAAAGTTGGAAACAGTATTTGTGCCTGTATTTTTATACTTCATACAACTAGTTTCATTTTCAGAAGCATTCTTTGCATTAGGAGAAACAATTATATCTTTAACGCCATCAAAATCAACATCTACTGAAAAAGCTGCTGGAAAAACATCCATTTTAACAGGGGTTGAATTGGAAGGAAAGTAAATATCGTCAGAAATCATTATTGAATTTGTATTGGGAGCAGCTCCTCCATTTATCAATAAATTCAAATTTGAATATGAAACGTCGCCAATTATCAAATCTAAAACACCAGAGCCATCAATATCTAACGCTAAAACTGTCGAGCCAGCATGAGCTTTTGGTTCTTCATCTACCCTTTTTTGAGCATCAATAATATTTCCACTTCCACAAGGTGGGGTTTGGTCATTCAAAAATACACTATTGGAGTTCAAGTCTTCTCGAAAACCGCCCCAACATTCATTTTTTAACTTAAATACAAGGGAATCTGGAACTCCATACAAATCCATGCTTTGATTTTGATGATATTGCAAACGTTCGCCTCCAATGTGATACGTCAATATATCCAAATCGCCATCTTTTTCGACATCGACCAACGCTGGAATATCACTTGAACTAACATATAAATTTAACGGTGTACCTTCATAATCTGAATATATTAAATCTTTAGCCAATTCCCATTGTAAACCAG
>Ga0214923_10006529_pt1 | contig 13074 bp, 10 predicted proteins | sample LL1510_MetaG_FD_177993 | JGI IMG/M metagenome (GOLD analysis project Ga0214923, IMG submission 177993) | Freshwater microbial communities from Lake Lanier, Atlanta, Georgia, United States - LL-1510 | ecosystem: Environmental > Aquatic > Freshwater > Lake | place: USA: Georgia | collected...
CATGTGTGTTGAAAGTCTTCTGGAACTCGTAGCCGTCCGCCGTCTCGACCCGCCCCGCCTCGATGCACGGGTGGTCCATGAAGCCCCGCCCTAGCGCCTCCGCCGCCCCATCCCGCAGGAACCCCCGCCGCTGCTGCATCCATAACAGGATCCGGTTGCTCTCCAGCCCCCCCGCTGCCACCACGAGCCGGCCACACGGCCAACGCCTTCGCTCTCCCCCGAAATTGGCCACCTCCACCTCCCGCACCTCCCCGTCCTGTATCCCCGCGTCTACGAGCTGCGCGTTGTATAACACCGTGAACTCGCACTCGATTCCCCGCCGGAACACCTTCCGGAAGTTCGGCTCTGGCGCCCATTTCGACCAGTGACACCACACCTTCGCCGGGTCGAAAGCCGGCGCCCTCACCCCCAGTTGCTGGAACGTCTCCTCCCCGTACCCCCGCGGGTCCACCCCCATCGCCTCGTTCGCCCGCGCATAGTGCCGGTCCAGCTCCCCCCGCCCAAACGGCCAGCGCGCGAAGTCTGCCGAGGCGAACGGCAACGATTGCCCTCCCCACGCCAGCGTTGTTCCCCCAATCGCCCGCCGCCTCGTCTCCACCGCGTTCTGCATCCACTTCCCAGTCTGCTCGATCTCGTTTAACTCCTGCCGCTCCCCGTCCACCGCCCAGTGCCCGCTCTCCAGCACCAACACCCTCCTCCGCCCCGCCAGGAGCGAAGCCAGGTACAGCCCCGCCGCCCCCGCCCCCACGATCACCACGTCGAAGCCCCGCCCGTCAAAGCCCGGCTCCGCGTTGAAATCCACCGCCGCCACCCGTCCTACCCCAGTCCCTCCAAGTTCTCCCGCAGATGCTCCCGGCTCCTTGTGCTGAAGATCACTTTTCCGCCCGGGTTCAGCTCCAGCGCCCGGCGCAACGCCTCCCCGTGCCCGCCCCGTCCCACCCCGCGGAAGAGACTATGGTGAATGTGCGCCTTTCCTGGGAACCTCCCCATTAACCTAGGCCGCTCCGTGAGCGACCCCTCATACTGCAATACCTCCACCATTGGATCCTCCCGGAAATGCCGCTCCAACACCTCCCGCCTCGTCCCGCACCCCAGCCGCCCCACCGTCCCCGCTTTCCGTAACCCCTCCAGATACCCCCGCGCCTCTTCCGTTAACTGCCCCGGCAACATCTCGTGAAGCAACAAAATCTCCACCTTCTCCCTCCCCAGTTGCTTCAAAAACTCCTCCACCGATCGCTCCACGACATCTCTGCCGACCTTCGCCGCCAGCGCAGATGGCAGATCGCCGATGGCAGATGGGTTTCTTTCCACCTCCTTCCTCCCACTTTCCGCTTTTCCTAATCTTAATCCTAATCCCACCAACGGCCTTAAGTTTTTAACCAGCCGATTCAACGGCAGTGCGATCAAAGTTGGTAATGCTCCTGTTTCTGAGTAAGTAACCCCAAACTTTGTAGTAACAGCCAGCGCACCGCCATGCGCTTTGAAAAACTCCCCCAACAGCTTCTCCGAATAGCCACGCCCGTAGCTCCGCGCCGTGTCGAAGTGCGTGATCCCTTGGCTCACCGCCTGCTCAAGTAGCCGAAAAACCTCCGTGCGACTGCCCATCGCGCTCAACGTCACACAGCCGAGGACGATCTGCTCCTTCATTTTTTCCTTCGATACAGCGCGTACTCCCAGCCTCCGGGGGTTCGAGAAATCGGCAAACCTAGAATCCGGATGGGGCCACCAAACCTGTTTTCTACCAATCGGTAGCCGCTAAGATCCCGTGGTTCCCTGACCCCGCGATTGGTCTGCTGCTCCATTCTCCACAGTGGTTCTGGCCCTCCCCCAAAAGAGACCAGCTTTGGATCGGGGGCTGCCAAGAAAAGTCCAGTTGAGATTTGGATACTATCTTTCTCCTTGGCCGAGATCAGTGAGCTCACCTCTCTTAAGGAAACCGCTTCTTCCCTGAATTGGTGCATCAGAACGAGACCGCTCCGCGCCAGACCAAGAACAGGTAGAATCAGAGCGAAAAGTAGAGCCACTCTGGAGATTTTGGATAATTCTGTTGTCACTAAAATCGATATAAAAATCGGAATCCACACCACTGCGTTGTAGGAGGCTTCGGTCTTGGAAAAGGCAATCTTGACAAGTCCTACAAGAAAAAGGAGGGAAAGCGTCAAAAGACAAGATCTTGCAACAGTTGTTTGGCTCCGGACTCCTTGGAGGATGCACCTTGGCACCAGAAGCGCGACAACTCCAATAGTGAAAATAAGCAAAGGCGTCTGCGCCCGCGTAATCCAGGTTTGAACAAACCCCTGCCCTTGAGGTAGGCCTAGATTGATGCGGCTATGCCTCCAGACACCGTGAAACCAGTCAATGGACGAATAGGGGTAAAAGGAAAAACTCAATACCAAGGCGGCGATGAGTGCTACAACGCCGAAGGCACTTTCCGTAAGGGTTATTCGTTCTTTTCGGCTGATCCTGAAAGCCAACAGGGGCAAAAAGCCTAGCACTCCGATCGCCGGACTGGTTAGAAAGATCAAGCCATTCAAGAAAGTCAGCGCGGACGTCAATAAAACCCCCTGAAGATTTTGAAGGGCAATTAGTCCGAGACCCATGAGAAAGAAAACAGCTGGCTCAGGCCGTCCGGCATAAGCCTCGCAAAGGCCGAAAAAGAAAAGTGGGAGAATAAAAGAGAGTATTTTTCGAAAACAGTCTTGTTGGCGGCAGAAACCAAGGACTCCAACTGCACAGCTTAAAGCTGCAATTACATTAAAAAAATGCATCCATGCTACGCAGGGCGCAGCTCCACCCCCTGAAACCTTTCCCAGCCATCCGATCAACAGGGGGTAAATAAGCCCATGATAAATATATCTACGCCCTCCAGGTCCATCAATGGAATCATCCAACGGCGGCAACCAGGTGGGATTGAGCAGACCGCGTCCCTGGCTGAACTCCACGGCCGGCGAGAAATAGGCAGGCGCATCCCCATCCAGTACTGGCCATGTCTTTAACGAAGCCAAACCGGCGAATACCATCGCGAAGACAACACCAATACTTAGACAAGATTTAATCTTTTTTTCTTGTTTTAAGGTGTTTGTTAATTTGCCTTCTTCTTTCCCCATAGAATCATGCTTTTCCAAAGCCCGGGAAATCGGCCGGCCCCCTGCCAGCCATCCATCGTGAACCCTTCTTCTTGCATCATCTTCTGAAGGGTGCGGACAGAGAAGAATTTGATATGTCCGCCATCGTGGGCCACGTGATGGTGCCAATCCCACTTATTCAGAATGGATAGGACCAGATTTTTCAGATACCCGTGGTAAGGTGTCGTTAGGATCAGCAATCCGTCCGGCACCAAAACCCTCCGGGCCAACCGAAAAAAATTCCTTGGTAGAAACAGATGTTCGATCACCTCGCACGAAATCACCGACCCAAATCCTCCCCAGGGAAATTGATCAGCCGGGTCATTCACATTCCAGACCATAAATCGGCCAGGGAAACCTTGGTTTGCAATCCTGACGCCGGCCGGATCCCATTCGCAACCCCAGACCTCAAACCCCTCCCTTTCCAGTTGCCGGGCTACGGAACCGTTCCCGCATCCGATGTCTAGGATCTTTCCCCTGTTTCCTCGTTCCTGCAAGATTTGGCGCAGGATCGGGAAAATATATCCTTGAGCCCCTCCGGGGTCTGGGTTCCGGTACTGAAATCCGACTGCTTTTTTCATCTAGAAATTTTTTCTTTGGCAACGAAATGAGATGGCCATTTCTTTCTTAAACCACGCTCGATTTATTCACTGTGATAAAGAGCATTTCTTAATCCTACTTAAAGAATCTTCCGGTTATTCTTTTTTTCATACACGAAGCGTTTTGGCCTCTCATGCCGCACCGGCGCCACTTGGCCCACAGATGGCAGGTCGGAAATCGCAGATGGGTGACTACCGACCACCGACTTCCGACTACTGACCTCTTCACCCTCAATCCTCCCTCCTCGATCCTCAATCCTCTCTCCTTTTCGCCCAGCTTTCGGCTTGGTGTACAACGGATTCGGCATCGTTTTCATCAACAAGATGTTCAAAGTGGTCAGGGCCAAAAAGCTCTGCCAGATGGTGGTGACAAAAACTCCGCCCGTGTTGTTCGATCCCAACGTTCCCGACAAAACCGCCACCGCCAGCAGGAACCGGAAAGAGAGCAGTGGCACCCCCTGGCTTAGACCTCCCACCCAGCCAAAAAACAGCCCCAGCACCATCCCCAACCCAAGGACGCCCGGAAAACCGTAGTTGGCATACGCCTCAATCATCAAATCAAAGGCAATCGAGGTTTTGCCGAGCTCCTCGACCTGGAGATACCCGTAGACGTAGGCCAGAATCCAGTTGCCGATGTGGGCAACACCTTTTTTTTCGTTCAGAACCCGGGGCACCAGCAGGGACGGGATTGTCCGATAGGTTTCCCCCTCCAAAAAGGGCACTTTTTCCGGCGTCAGAGACAGCACCCTCAGAAAGACCGGCACCATCGCGGCCCGTTCCGCCGCGGCAGCCTGCTCCTGATCCTCCCGCGTCCGTCCGGTTACCAAGGTTTTGCAACCCGCCTGCACCCATTCCGCCAAGATCCGCGGATATTCAGCAAGAGAAAAATGCACATCGCCCGAACCCTCCCTCCAATAGGCCTTCCGCATGTCCGCCTTGCCCGCGTGCAGAACCACCAGGACCGAAAGCGCCGCAAGAGCCGATTTCCACGGGATCTTCTGGCTGCCCAGCGTGTACCCGGCCAAGAGAATCCCCAGCTTGACCAACGTGCCCGCCAAGATGAAGGAAACCGAATCCACCACAATTTGCGCCCCCACAATGGCGAACAGGAAAATTCTCATCGGAGGGGAGAGCTTCCCCTGCCCCAGTTGGAACGAGAACGCAAAGAGGGCCAGCGTGGCCCCGTTCCCCGTGTACCCCCGCACCATCGCAAAAGCTCCACCCCCGTATTTGAAAAACAGCAGGCCCGCCACCTGAAAGAGCAGACCCAGAACCATGAAGGTGACCAGCAGCCAGGTCGCCTTGGACAGATCCAACAGGCGGCAGCGGGGCGGACCGCTGAACGCGTGGTTGCATAGCTGGTGCCAGATTCCCGTCATGACCACCATCAGGCCGCACGCGCTCAGCAACGCTTTAAGCTGCAATTCCGCGTCATACCCGGCCAGCACCTGGCTGTCCGTCTGGATCGGCAGGATATAGGCGGGGAACATCCCCAGCGCAAAGACCGGCATGATCGGCAGCCCGTGAGCCTTGCCGGCACACCACAAATACGACGGCAGAAGGCAAAGGAACGCCAACAGGCCCAACGTCAGAAATACCTCCACACTCTGCACCTTGACGGTGAAGTAAAAATAAACGGCGTAGGCCAAGGCCCCCAGTTGAAACCAGAAAAGAAGCTTTTGGCGGTTGACCGGCAGGCCCAATCCGCCCAACGCCATTGCCTCAGACCCCGCCATGCCAGCTGCCATCTGACTCACATTTTCACTATGCCTTTCTGCAGCGGGAAGACCAGAGCACCGATCCGGGAAATTAAGTTATCCGGCCTTTGCAACATTTTTATAAAAAACGATCTCAAGTTACCTCGGTCAGGCTTATCGCCTCTTCCAGTGCCTGCGCTAGGGTGCGGGCCGATGCCCTTGCGGACCACTTCTCTAGTTTGCGGAGCTCGACCGCCCGAAATTCGGGCAAAACTTTGGACAAATACTCTTTCAGCTTTTCTGCGAGCACCTCCGTCGTCAGGGCGGGTGTATCGGGATTCGTCGCCACCAGCCCCGCCCCCATTTCCCGGATCGTCCGGGTGGCCAGGCTTTCCGGATGCATCAGCCCAAAGATCGGCTTTCCGGAAACCATCGACTGGTAAATCTTCGAAGGTGAATAGTGCGCCTCGTCGGAACCGATCACCACAATCCCATCAGCTGCTTCCAGGTTCCTGATCACGTCCAAATAGGGTAACCGCCCCGGCACCTCTTGCACCAGCCCACCGACCCCCATCTTCTCCGCGATCCAGCGGATCGCATACAGGTCCGGCCTCTTCGGATCCGGACCCGTCCCGATGAAGGTCACCCGCACCTTTCCTTTCCATGTCGGCTCTTTCTCGAGTCGCAGCAGTGCCTGTAAAAAAAGCCGTAGGTTGTCGTGCGCCCGCGGCAGCAACGCACCCGCATAGACCAGGTTGATCTTCCCGTCCTGCGGAAAAACTGGCCGAGATCCCGTTATTCCGTTTCTGGCTTCCAAATGGTCCCGCACGTCAAAGCCGTACGGCATCGCCCGGGTTACCGCCTGCGTTTTTAAATGCGGATTGCGGTGTAACATCCCCTGATAATAGCCCTCCGTGATACCCGTGATCAGGCGCGCCTTTTTTACGGCCACCGGCTCCAGCCATATTCCCAATTGCTGGGCCCACCAGGCCTTGCCCCCAGGAAGGTGGGAAAAAAGTTTTTCCGGGACCCACGGATCAATGTAATCCAGACCATACGGCGTCCCCGTCCGATCCAACCACGGCCCAAGCAGGGCAGGCGGAAAGGCCGGCACCGTGAAATGAACGAAATCGATGCGTTGCATTTTTCGCAACCGCTTGAGCTCCCCCCGCATGAATATCACACTGCGCCAGCCGATGTCCCCCACCAGCCGCGGCTTCGTGATTGGAAACGCACGACTTCGCACGATCTGCAAATCCCTCGGCAGCAGCCGTTCCAGCTGCGGCTCGGGCTTCTCCTCATAATATTCCGACCGCACCGTCAGGATGATCGGTTTCCAGCCAAGCTCCGGCAGATGATTCGCCCAGAGCCGGGCCCGGTGGACGGAGGCCAGATTGTTGGGAACAAACCAAGGCGCCACCAAGACCACGGTTTTCATCCCCGTTCCAACTCCCTGTAAATCCTCTCGTACTGCGGCACCACCGCCGAAATCGAGTATTTTTCCTCAGCTTTCTTGCGACAACTCTCCCGCCGGATTTGGGAAATTTTTCGCACCGCTTCCACTCCCTCGATCTCGTTCCGGATCAGAAATCCGTCTACTCCATCCTTTACGATCTCCGGCAATGCCCCCCGGGGGCAAGAGATCACCGGCGTCCCGCATGCCAGCGCCTCCGCAAAGACGATTCCAAACGGCTCCTCCCACTGCACCGGCACCAGCAACGCCGCCGCCTTCCCCAACAGCTCGTTTTTCTGCCGGTCATCGACGGGTCCTATGTACTCCACCCCGTTACCAATCTCCGGCTCCACTTTTTCCTTCCAGTACCGCACCTCGTGCTCCAGCTCGGGCTTGTTTCCCGCCAAAATTAACTTCTCTCCTGCCTTTCTTGCGATCCGGATCGCGAGATCAGGCCCCTTGTCAGAGTCCACCCGGCTCAAAAACACGAGCGGCGCATCTGCCGGCACTTCCCGGACAAACTTGTACTTCTCCGTGTCCACAAAGTTCGGCACCACGTGCCACTTCCCCCCCTGCCGCCTGCCCTGGGCCGCGATGTGTTCGCTCAGCGCAGCGAACCCCAACCGCTTTCCGCCAAAAACCTGCGCCAGCTTCAAGTTCCATCCGCCTGTCATCCGCTGGTAACTCATCACCGCATTTCCGCCCGACCATAAAATCCGCCACAGGTAAATCAGCCTTGAAAAGCTGTGCACAACGTGTGGCCGGAACTTCCGCCAAGTCTGGTAGAGTGTGATTGCGTTCGCCACGTGACATCCCGGTCCGCACGGCCGATCCACCGCCCAGGGAAAGTGTTTTACCCCTTCCACCCGAGAGCCTTGGGACGCCACCAGTCCCACTTCCCATCCTCTCTCCACCAGACCTTTCGCCAAATCCGCCACGATCCGCTCGATCCCCCCGTACAGCTTGGGAGGCACCGGAATTCCGGGGTCGGCCGTCAGCAATATTTTTCGGTTCTTATTCGTACGATTTGTCGGCCCGCAACGGGCTGTTCTCTGGCACAAACACAAAATCCGCCTGCCAAAGAGAACGCTTCTTGGGCCTCCGGGTGATTCCCGCGATGTCGTAAACCACAAACCTTCGTTCTCTCAGCCAGGCCATGACCTCGTCTGCGAGAGGAACACCCTTGTGGATTTCAAGGAAATTAACCTCTAAAATCAACGCGCCTGTCTTCTTTAGACAATTCTCCCCACCCTTGAGGATCTCTAGCTCATACCCTTGGGTATCGATCTTGACTAGGCAGACTCCGGTGGTTGAGGGAAAGCGGGATAGTTCTTGGTCAAGTGTGGTCATCTCCGCTTCTTGGGTTTCGGACTGCGGATGAACATCCTCCTCCAAAACTGAGGCAGAAGTTTCCCTCCCTCGCAAGATCACCCGCTCTTGGATCTTGGCTCCGGCCAGCTTGGGGATGATTTGGACAACTGGATCGCCTTGAAAACGGGCTCGCAAGCTTTTCAACGGCCTAATCTGCCCTTCAATGCAAACCCCTTTTGCATCTGGCCACGTCTGCCGGAACATGGAGGCAACTTCTCCGTGGTGGGCTCCCACATCTAGCCACACGGCCGGGCGGAAGCCGGAAGCCTTCAGTCTCGAAATGGATCTGCCAAGGGTGGGGACCTCGTAATGGTCAAACAGCCATTCTTTGATGAGCTTTTTGGGATTCATGAAGGGGGATTGATAAATCGTTGCTCGGTTAAAGTTTGCACGAATCGGTCGCGAAAATCACCCCAACTGTTTTGTTTGGCCGTGGCCTGCGCTGCCTTTCTCATTTCCTCCAACTTGAGTCCGGCATCCAGCGCTTTCTGAATAACCTCCATCATGGCCGTCACACTCCCTGCCTCCACCTTCCAACCGTTTTTCTCCTCCTCGATCCAATCGGCCGCCCCGGCGTTTCTGGTGGTGATCACCGCGCAGCCCGCCACCATCGCCTCCGGTACCACCATCCCGAACCCGTCGCACAGCGTAGGGAAGATCAGGACGTGGGCGTTCCTGTATGCCTCCTGCACCTCTGCTTGTGGCCGGTTTCCGTAAAAAGTCACTCCCATGAGCCTTTTGTCCTCATCCCTCATCTCCATTTGTATGCTTCCGTAAAAGTGCAGCGTGGCCCCCTTCGGCCGCAGCTTTTTCCAGGCCTGCAGCACGAAATACGCCCCCTTTCGCAGGCTGACCGGCCCGCTCACTATGAACCGGATCGCCTCCCCATTTTTCCGTGGGCGCAGTGGCTGAATCCCGTGGATATCCGCCCCGAGTGGCACGCTTACCACTCTTTTCGGATTCGCTCCCCCAGCAATCAGCGTCTGGGAAACCAGGGTGGAGTTCGTTCGAATCAGGTCTGCAAACTCCATCTCCTCGTCCCGTCTCTGGTCCCGCTCTACCCCCCTTCGTAGAAGTTCATCTTCCTCATCGGAGATTGGAATGCCGTGTTCCCTAGCCAAGTCTTCTACCCACTTTTTCCGGAATGCGTGGTGCGGGCTGGTGAACACCAGGCAGGTCCGTATATCTAGATCTTTGCAGGCCTTTATCGCCTCTAGCGTTCCGTGCTCCAGCCCAAGATAGGCGCTGAACTTGCCGCTTTTTAGAAGCTGAGCGGCTTCCTTAGCCAAGCTCTTCTCTTGCCACTCCCATATCCGGTCCGCCCAAAGTCGTTTTTTGAGGAGTTTCCCGCACAAAATCTCGCCCATTTCCCCTGCCCTTCTCATCCGCAGGGGAACCCGGCTGGGATAAGCCAGCCGCCTTCTTGCGAGGCTTTTGCTCAGCAGGGGATGGGTGCCTGCCAGACTTTCAAGGCGTTTGGCAAAAAACGAGCTTTCGGGTGCGTGCAGCCAGCCGGTGTGCCAGAGGCGCAGATTTGCGTTCTCTTCCAACGCCCTGGCCATCTCCTGTGCATGGCGGTGAATCGCCACCGTGGAATATAGGATTCCTTTCATGAACTTTTAGGTGGCGACAAGGCGGGCATTTTTTTTGCCTCTATCTCCCAGCAGTATTTTTCCAGCGCCAATTTGCGGGCCAAGGCCCTGGCCTTTTGCAGGGAAGCTGGGTTTGCCGCCCAGCCATAGAGAATTTTGGCCAACCCTGCAGGATCTTCCGTTCCACAAACTTGGATTGCATCTCCCGCCTGAATCGCAATTTCCTTTTGCCCCGCCGTGTCCGTGGCCGCCACCGCCAAGCCACACAGCAGATACTGCAGCAGTTTGTTGCTGACGGTTAAGTCATGGTTGTCTGTGTTATTTTGCTCCAAAGCCAGGCCAACATGATGATTGGCAATAATTTTCAAAACTTCCGAATTCTTTAACTGCTTTTGTATTTTTACCTTTTTTCTCCATGCCGAGGGAAACCGGCTGTACAGCTTTTTCGCATAATTCCCCTGCGGATTGCCCACCAACGTAACTGTGAACTTCGGTTCGCAGTGGCCCAGCGCCTCCGCCAAAAGCTCCAGCCCCCGCCCGGGTCCTAGCGCCTGGGAAATCCACAACATCTTCGGCCCTTCTGGCCCCGGCTCTGCTGCCGGCTCCGGCGCCTCGGCTAGTGGGAAAGCATTGTAAATCACCTCTGGCCTCCGACCGTAAACCTTTCCGATCGCCTCCGCCATCGCTTCGCTCGTGCAGGTCGCGTAGCTCGCCCCCGTCAACACCTCCCTTTCCAGTCGGGCCACCACCCGGTCCGGATGCCAGGCTATGGCCACATGCTCTTTGGAAAACCAGTCTTCAAAATCCACCGCCACCTTGGTCTCTCTTTTCATCAACTCCCGCGCCACCCACAAGGTCGTGGCGGAGTGTGCGATCGCTAGATCCGGCTTACGGGCCAACGCTTCTCTCAGCAAATCCTTTCTCCAACCTCCCAGCTGGGCGGTTGTCTGGATTCCCGTTTTTTCGGCCAGAAGGTTTGCCAATTTCCGCTTCAGCCGGTAGCGAAAACTTTTTCTTCCCATTGCCGGATCCAGTGGGCCCGGTACCGCTGTGTACTTCCACTTTTTTCCCCGGACCAGCTCCCTGTCCTCCTCGATGAGATGCGGCAAGAAGTTCATCCCCAACACCTCCACCTCCGTTCCCGCCTCAGAAAGCGCATCCGCCTCTTTTACCACCCGCGGGTTATGACAAATGTGGGCCCCCGAAAGGATGAGAACTTTCCGCTTCAACGAGAGTTTTTAACCGCCTTATCCAAAAGTTTTTCCAACTGGTCCTGAATCCGCTTCGGGGAAAAGTCCTTTCTGCCTGTTAGCACGGCTTGTTGCGCCTGAGCCCACCGTTTTTTGTCCTTTAATTGTTGGATACACTCGGCGATTCGGTTTTTCTCCAAATCCGTACAGAGACAAAAGGAGGGAAGGTTTTCCTTTGCCCAGCCCGTGGCGCTTCCGTATGAAGGTGCCACAACGCAGAGCGGCAACCCAAACTGACAGGCCTCCGGCAACTTGGAAGGAAAACAGGTTCGCACAAGATTTTCGTGCCGGGCCATGAAGCTCTGCGCGATTAGCGTGACGTCAATGTTGCCAGTAAAAAACTCGGCCAGATCCCGGATATCGGCATGTCCTGCATCCCGAACATGACGGCGTCCTCTTAAAGCCTGGCGCTCTGGACTTTCCCCGTGGCTGAAAAAAGTCAGCCTGGCTCCACATCTCTCCAAAACTTCGCTTACCTTTTCAAGAACTTTGATATTTCCAAGCAAGTCCCCGAAGTAGCCGATCCGCAGTGGCTCCTGGGGACGCCCAGAAGAGGCAGGATCAAAGGATTGTTCTTCTGGAATCGGAAGGATGGTTTCCCACGATCTGGTTCCGTACCTTCGCTGAAACTCCTCCCCAAGCTGAGTGCTAATGAAGCCAACCTCCTTGGCGTTATGATATATCTGCCGAAGCTCTCGATAAAGGGTTTCCCGCCCCCAGCCACGATCAGGCAACATTTTTTCCCAATCATCATGCACAAGAACGACGAGAGGAATTCTGCGTTTTTTTGATATACTGACCGCACTAAACAAGTGCGGGCCATGCCAAACCGTGAGAATTACGTCAGGCTTTATTTCTCGGACCTTGGCCGAGATTTTTCGCTCAATTTCTTTAGCGCGTAAAAGAAACCATAACCGCTCGGCACGCAACTTGAAAAGGACTCTGCGAAGAAGATTTTTTGATGTATCCGTTGTAAGGAAATTCTTTTGCAGAATATTTAGGTGCCGGGTTTTCGAGGAATCCTCTGCGATGACAAAGATACTATGCTCCGGCGCTAGCCCCTTCAGGTGCCGAAACATAAGCATAAACCCCGCATTGAGTCGAACCGGGGCAATTTCAGAGATATATAAAATATTAATCTGCTGCCTTTTATATTTTTAATTTTGCTTTGATAAGCTTAAGGGAATATCCAAATGCCCGAAACCTAATCCAGGGCTTAAATCAAGCTGACTACCCACTTCGGGAAAAAACTCTAAATCGCATTCCAGCATATTTTCAAGACTATCAAGGAAAGTAACTAGCGGATCGGCAATGCTTATCCATAAATAGTATCTTCCCCTGATTAATCGTGGGAGTTTTCCAGCCAGGACGACGTTGTTTTTGCCTTTTTTGAGACCTATTTTTTGGCTTAGATCAAGCCTCCCTCGCGATAAAAACGCTAGTGGCGCACGAAAGGTATCCAAAAGACGACACTCAACGCTTACTTTGGCGGCTTTTACGCAATCTATTTCCAAGCTGATTACCAGTTCTCTGGTTTCTTTCCGAAAAAGGGTTTCTGCCTCAGAAATAAAAATATCATATCCTTGTCGTTTTTGTCTTTTAATTTTTGTGAAAGAAACACAGCTTTTGCTATAGAGATCTACGATATTTAAAATATCACCTTTTGCTTGAATTTTTCCTTTTTCTAAAAGAATTCCTTGAGTGCAGAGATTTTGAATCGATCCCATATTATGGCTGACAAACAGGACGGTTCGGCCACCGGTGGCCACATCCTTCATCTTGCCCAGGCACTTTTTCTGGAACTCCGCATCGCCCACCGCCAGCACCTCATCCACCACCAGGATCTCGGGCTCCAGATGCGCCGCCACCGCAAAGGCCAGCCGGACGTACATCCCGCTGGAATACCGCTTCACCGGCGTGTCCAGGAACCGCTCCACCTCCGCAAAGGCCACGATCTCATCAAACTTCTTTTTAATCTCCGCCTTCG
>Ga0214923_10006530_pt1 | contig 13074 bp, 11 predicted proteins | sample LL1510_MetaG_FD_177993 | JGI IMG/M metagenome (GOLD analysis project Ga0214923, IMG submission 177993) | Freshwater microbial communities from Lake Lanier, Atlanta, Georgia, United States - LL-1510 | ecosystem: Environmental > Aquatic > Freshwater > Lake | place: USA: Georgia | collected...
GCCTTTATGTTCTGTTTATATCAAAGAAGCAAGAAACAAATGTGAATGACATTATTAATAATAACTTTATTGATAATGTTTAAATTTTTTATAGTTTTTTATCTCATTTTCAAAACAGACAACAAGTCCTGTACTCTGTTTATATAGGTATGTTTTTCTTTTACAAGTTTCATTTGCTCTATTATAAGTTCGGTATTATCCTTGTGTTCTAGCGCGTCATAAAACAGTTGAGACTCGTTTGTATTGTAAATTACTTTGTTTTCTAAAAAATCATAAACTTCTTTTGAATTTGTGATACCGAGATGACCATAAGATATTGCTTTCAAAATTCTACAAGGAATATAACCAATGTACTTATGACATGTGCCAGATTCGCCCATTCTTATTTTATTAGGATCTCCTGATCCTCTTATGTCAGGAGAGAGAATAGAACGAACCGTGTATTCTTGAACTTCTTCAAAGGATTTAGGAGTGGACCATGGATTGTTATAAACAATTTCAATATTATTCTTTCTCGCCTCTTCCATAAAAAGTCGTAGTTCCTGACAGTTTTGTTCATTATAAGATCCAAACCAATAAATTTTATTCTCACGTTTTTTAAGAGCATCTTCGAAATTTATCTCTTCAGGGAGTAAGTCTGTTGCCCAGCAAGTGTAAATACACTCATAATTCATATTAACAGGATTGTGAACATGTTTTCTTAAATTGCCATTGTTTTTGAGTTTTTGATAGTAAGTAGCATCACTAATTTTTAGACATTGAGATTTATCAAGTTTGTAAACATAATTGCAATCGATTATTTGATTTACAAGGAATCGTATCTCAATAAGACGCTTAACTTTTCCAATATATTTTTCAGGACGAACACAAATATGAATAAAATAAATAGATGACTCATTAATAGGTATTTCTTGATCAGCATATCCCTCGCTTATAAACAGTGTGTTTGAAAAATCAAAGTCTTTTGGATAATTATCATTTGAAAACCAATGCGTTTCATATCCAAGTGTTTTAAATGCTTTTACCCATCCTGCATGAATATAAGAGTGTGTGTGAGTATGGAGTGGATAACCCCACACGACAACTTTTGAAAATGTGTTTGCGTCCATTTTCAATTGGATTTTTAATACTAGTTGATAAATGTTTAAACGAGATGGCAGCCAAAATCCCATCCCTTTTTCGGAATTTTATACAAGTCCATGATATCTCGTATTAAGTGCTCATTTAAACCTGAGCATTCTATTGAAGGGTCATAGGTATTTGGTTTGCGCTCATGTATTTTAAAATATTTAAAACAATTTAGATACTCTAAATTCAGGTAAATAGATGAGTAAACATTCATTATTAAGTTGCTTCCGACATTAATCCAGTCACTAATTAAATCATCAGGTTGTCCAAGTAGTTGATAATGTATGAAATCCGGATTAAGTTCTGAACAAGTAAGTTTCTTTGTAATTTTTGCATCGAATCTCAAACGTATAACATAATCATAAACAAATCCGTTTTCCAACATATATTTTTCTTTCAAATCATTACATTTATAAATGCTGTAAAACATACTAATCATGTGTTTTAGGATATGTTTTTTCCAAAATTCTTCATTTTTATTTTGACTTCCTTGCATAAATCTTCTCAATCTAGGCATGGGCACTTTCAAATTGGGATTATAATACTCCTTTGGTTTTTCTACAAGAATACGTTTGGGTTTGTATAATTCTGTCACAACATCAATCATATTTTCTGAATAAGTTGATGAGACGCAAGAACCCTCATACTTGTTGTTAGCCTCATCATAATTCATATGTATAAATACATCGGCATTATTGGGTTCAATTACGTTTGATAAAATGCTTTGAAATGATTTTCTTACACTTCGTGGTTGACCTGAAATACAAACAGCAACTTTCATATTATCTCTGTGTTGTATTAATTTTGGAATAGTTTAAAATACTTTTTAAATATATACATTTTATTATTATTATTATAATTTTTCGCAAAAAATGGTTACTCTTGTTTCTGCTTATTACGAAATACCTTCTAAAAAAGATGTTTCTCAATATCATCAGTGGATTCATAATTTTATGAAACTGCAATGTCAGATGTGTATCTTCACTGATAAGAAATCATCTGAATGGTTGCTTGCAAACTATCCTGAAACGGACAAGAGAAAGTATATTCAACTTGAAATCAGCGCATTTAAAACATCTTGCTGGGATTTTAAAAAGGATGAGTTTGTCGATCATGAAAGGATTATTGGACACAATGAACTCTTGTACAAAGTATGGAACGAAAAACCGTTTTTTGTTCAACACGCTTTTCAGAAAAACTTTTTCAATTGTAATTATTACGTCTGGTGCGATATAGGTTGTTTTAGAGATGAGTCTATGATGAAGTATTTTGTGAACACTTTTCCATGTGAGACTAAATTGCATCCATCAAAAATACAAATGTTGCAAATTGTGGATTTTACAGAAGAAGATAGACAAAATGTTGATAACATCGATGATCGTTTTCGTTTTGTCAATCGTATTGGAGGTACAATGTTTTCTCTACCAAAACACTTGATTATTAAATTTGCTAAGATCCACGAGGACATGATTAATAAATTTGATAAACAAAACTTATTCAAAGGTAAAGATCAAAGTTTATTTGCTTTTGAAGTTTTACAAAATCCTGAGTCGTTTGATCTTGTAAAACCAGTATTTCCGGAGTTTGTTCATTATTCTCCCTGGTTTTATTTTCATTATGCTTGGTCCGATTTAGCTCTCGGTAAAGAAAAGTTTCATATCGCTATTGTTGGTCCTGGTATTATGCCAATCCCACCAACAGGGTGGGGAGCAGTTGAGATTTTAATATGGGATTATAAATTAAATCTTGAAAAACTGGGACATAGAGTTTCTATTGTCAACACACCTGACGAAAATGAGATTGTAAAACAAGTTGAAGATCTTAAACCTGATATAGTCCACGTCCAATATGATTATCATTTTCAAATTTGTGAAAGAATTTACAAGCATACAAAACTTGTGGGATGCACTTCTCATTTTGGGTATCTTGATCAGTTTCATAAATGGGGATCTTATTTGCAAATATTTATTTCAGGTTTAAAACAAACCCGACTGCCAAATGTTTATAACTTTGTGTTATCTTCTTCAATTAAAAAAGTGTTTCGACAGTTTGAAACACCTGACAATAAAATTATCGTAACACCTAATGGAGCAAATGAAGAGTTGTTTAGATTTACTGAGACTCCTCAATTACCTGATAGATCTATATACCTTGCAAAGATTGATTATAGAAAGCGTCAATATATGTTTCAGGGAATAAAGGATATTTACTATGCTGGAAATTTTGCTGACAATAGATTTAATCCATATATTAATTATTTAGGAGAGTGGAGTAAGGAGTACCTGTATAGAAATCTTACAGAATATGGTAATCTTGTTTTGCTTTCAGATGGAGAAGCAGATCCTCTTGTTGTAAAAGAAGCACTTATCGCAGGTCTTGGTGTAGTTATTTCAGAATTTTCAACAGCAAATCTTGACTTAACAAAACCTTTTATTTCTGTTATTCCAGAAAGCCGTATTCATGATTTGGATTTTATTGAACAAGAGATTAAAAAAAATAGAGATTACAGTGTTAGTCATAGAGATGAAATTCGTGCATACGGTTTACAATTTAGTTGGAGTAATATTGTAAAGAGATATGAAGAGATGCTGTACTGGATTTTGCATAATTAATATAAATTTATATTATTTTTGACCGAGAAGACAGAATATAAATGCGAGTGGTAAACAACAATTCATAGATTCTGTGCAACAATGACAAAAACACTCACAACAGTTTTTACAACACGATTTTTCTTTTTCTTCTTCAAGATTTTGTGGTGGTAGTAATGCTTCTTTGCTAACATTATTTGTTTGTATATTATTTTCATTATAAGAAGGCGGGAGTAATGTTTCTTCTGTATCCATTTGATATTATAATTATAAGAGTTTATTTTTTTATAAATGTTTTCATTTTATAAAAAAAATGTAACGAAATATATTTACTTTACCTTTTTGAAAAGCTTATACTCCTTTTCAAAATTTTTTATTAACGACTTGCTCTTAATGTTCTCTTTTGGTTCCCAAGTGGATTCTGAAAATTTATAACCCGCCCATTTTACAAGATACTCTGTGGTGTTTGCACGCTTTCTCTTATCGAGAAGAGCATCTATCTCATATACTTGTGCATTGATTTCAATTGTGTTTTTTTGTTTTTTATCTTTTTTTGTTGACCTGGTTGATTGAAAATCTGTTGAAATCATAAATCTTTTTGTTTTTACAGAGTGACAACTTAGACATAAAGCTTGTAAATTCTCAGGAGCATCATTTTTGCTTATGGCGTGTTCAACAATATGATCAATCTGATATCCCTCTTCTCCAAAGCTGCCGTTGCGTTCTTTGTTTTCCCATAAAGGACAGTTGTAGTTTTGAACAACTTGCGAACTCAACATATTTGCGCATTTGTAATTTTGTCTACCTGCAATAAGTTTTTTTAACGCTTCTGAAACTTTTCGCACACTCATTGTTTAATACTTTAATACTGAAAAAAGATGTTATTTACATAATATATAAATACTGTATTTAAATTCAATTTTAATTTATTTTTGTTATTTAAAAACGATGACTCTAATAATTAAAATAAAAAAATATGAGACTTTTGCTAATCGGAACACATCCTTCGCAAACAACTGGTTATTCCAAAGTTGTTTACAATATCGCAAAGCAACTGGAAAACCATCCTGATATTCATCTTACCATTTTCGGCATTCAGAAATTTACAGATGTCAATGACGATACGCGTCTTAACTTACCCACAAATGTAAATGTGTGGGATGTGTACGGTAGTGATAAGGAAGATTTTGGATTTGGCTCGAACTCATTAGCACAGTTTGTTATTATTAACAATCCTGATGTGGTTATGATTTATAATGATTCAGAAGTTATTAAAAAGTATATTATGAATTTGGAGTTAGCGCGTACGAACTCGGTTGCCAAAAATATTAAGTTGAATTTTAAAATCGTTGCGTATCTAGACCAAGTACACACTTTTCATGATATAGAAACAATTAAGTATATTGCTGAGAAAACCAGTCACGTATTTTGTTTTACAGAATACTGGCGAAAAAACTTTCTGAGTTATTTTAATAAACAGGAATTACAACAATTAGAAAAAAATACAAGTGTTGTTCGTCACGGCATTGAGTTAGATACTGCAATATACATTGAAAATATTGCTGATCATAAAAAACAGTTTGGATTTTCTCAAGATGCATTTATATTTGTGAATTTGAACAGATATGCAAATAAAAAGCGTCTTGATCTTTGTATTCAGGCTTTTGTTAAATTTCTAAAAAAGACTGAATCTCGAAATGCATTCTTATACTTTCCTGCTGTGATTGATAGAACTGTTAAAAACTTGCACCGTATTTACATTTATGAATTAGAGAAAAATGGCTTGAACAATTACTCTCAACTTGTTTGTAATAATAAGCATCTTTCTGATAACGATATTCATAAAATTTATGCAATGAGTGATGTAGGATTGAATACGTGCGATGGAGAAGGGTTCGGTTTATGTAATTACGAGCACGCAGCTTTTGGTAGGCCACAGATTTTATCACGAGTTGGAGGTTTGACAGATTTCTTCAATGACGAAAACAGTCTGATGTGTGTGCCTAAAATTGTGACTTATAACACAGATATGGAAAGAGGAGAAGTCGTGGATCCTGAAGATGTGGCAGATAAGATGTACAAGTATTTTACAGCAAGATCACTTTACAATAAGCATGCGAATAAGGTAAAGGAGGTGTCAAGTAAGTATAAGTGGAAGGAAGAGGTAAATAAAATGATGAATGTGCTCAGGGGTTTGTAAAAATTTACAAAAAAGAGTTTTTTAACAAATTAGGTCTTGATGGAGATACTGGTAAAATTAATCCCGTTGGTATATTTCCATTACTTGTCTATATTATGTTGACACATCAAGTTGTGTTATTTTTTATGTAGGATTAATTAAAAAGAAAAATTAATTTGTTATATTATGTAATATAACAAGTATTATGTTTTAAAAAAAAATTAATTAACAAAATTGAATTTCTTGCTACAAAAAATTTTAGGTATAGTTAATTTTAAAAAAACATTTTTATATTTGTGAAAGTTACACCATGAACGCCGATTTATTCAACTTTTTACAAGACTATAAGTCTGACTCTCTCAAGTTTTATAGTCACTCTTCCATGTTTCAACCCACAGGTAAATTCATGATTGAGGGTGAAAAATTTGAAGAGTTTATGGACTTGTATTGCTCCTTGTTTAATAAGGAAAAATCTCGTTTTTGTAGCGGTGTTGCCGAGAAGAAGAGAGACGACTGTCTGCCTATTTTGATTGATGCTGACATTACTTTCGAATATGATGGTAAGACTGATTTAAATAGAAAAGTATACACTCAAAATGATGTAAAATCTGTTATTGCATCTTATAACAAAGTTTTGAAATCCATTATTAAAAATCTCAAAGAAAAAGATTTATGTGCCTTTGTGCTTGAAAAACCTAATCCCATAAAAGTTGGAACAAAGGTTAAAGGAGCTGGCTTTCATATCCACTATCCACGCTTATGGATTAAAATTCAAGATCATGCTGTTCATCTTATACCACGAGTTACAGAAAGATTAAAACAAGACAATGTATTTTCAAATATAACACAAGTTACAGAAAAGGACAAGATCATTGACAAGGGTTATCTTTCAAAAAACTGGTTGTTATACGGTTCTCGTAAAGATCCTGAACAGTTTCCTTATCTTTTGACAAGCATATATAACAGTCGTCTTGAAAAAATCGAGTTAAAAGAAGCGCTTGATGGTTACAATATTTACAACATTGATGGAGATATAATTGAAATGGATAAAAATTACGAGTATTTTTTGCCTCGCATTCTTTCTATTGATCCTCAATATCGTTCCATCTATCAATTAAACAGAGAGTTAGAATGTGTGGCAAAAAAGGATATTGTGCGAACTTCTCATTTCGAAAATGCAGAGAGATCGCAAGAGAAAATTGAAGAAGATTTACGTCTTGCCAGTGAGTACCTTTCCATTATATCACCTGCACGCGCAGATGCTTATGATTCTTGGATGGAAATAGGATTTGTGCTGTTTAATATCGGCGAAGGAAGTAACGAAGCATTGGATTTATGGATTGAGTTTTCAGCACAAACGGCAAGAGAAAATTTCTCAGAGACAGAGTGTGTTTACAAATGGAAACATTGTATGTCAAATGAGCGTAAATTCACATTGGGGACTCTTGATTTCTATGCTCGTCAAGATAATCCTGACCAGTATGAAAAACTTAAAGGAAGAAGAACAAAAAAATTTATCAAGGACAGTCTAAATGGCGGTCATCACGATATTGCAAAAATGCTTTATGCAAAATACGGCAATAAGTTTGTGTGTGCTAATGTTATGAAAAAAATATGGTTTGAGTATTCTGAAATTACAGGTAGATGGTCTCAGACTGAATGTGGTATTAAGTTGCGTTCACTCATTAGCACGGAACTTGTAGAAGATTATAGAAAACTGCAAAAGAAAATTATTGAAGAACTTGATGAGGATAATAATGAAGAAGAGGCTGAAAAAGTAAGAAAAAATATTCGCAAAATCATTTCTAATCTGAAAAGTGCACCTTTTAAGAGTCAGGTTATGAAAGAATGCGAAGAAGTATTTTATGATGAACAGTTTCTCAATCGTCTTGATAAGAATGTATATCTCATAGGTTTTGAAAATGGTGTTTACGATTTGAAAGAAGGTAAATTCCGTCCTGGTAAACCTGAAGATTACATGTCAATGACGACAAAATATGATTATAGAGAGTTTAACGAAGATGATCCTGAGATTGCAGAGGTAAATGAATTCTTGTTAAAAATCTTTCCTGATAAGCGTCTGAGAGATTTTTTCATTAAAAAGTCTGCTGAAGAATTACAAGGTGGTAATTTTACAAAGACGTTTGTGGTCATGACAGGCGTAGGTGATAACGGTAAATCAATTACAATCGAATTAAAAGAGTTAGCATTTGGACAATATGCAATTAAACTGCCTACTTCGCTTATTACTGGAAAGAGAACTCAGTCCTCTGGTGCTACTCCCGAGTTGGAAAGAATGATTGGTGTTCGTTTTGCAGTTTTACAAGAACCTGATAACAAAGATGTGATTAACATTGGTATGTTAAAAGAACTTACTGGTAATGATACGATGTATGTTCGTGGTTTATATAAAGAAGGCAAAGAAGTAAAACCTATGTTCAAGCTTGTTCTTGTATGTAATAAACTTCCTCGTTTACCTTGCGATGATCCTGCTACTTGGAATCGTATTCGTGTGTTGGAGTTTGAATCAAGATTTCCCAAGAACGCTTTAGAAGTTCCTAAAACATTTGAAGAACAACTGAAGAAGAAAGTATTTCCCCGTGATGAGAACATGAGTGAAAAGTTGAATGAAATGAAATATCCGTTTATGTGGATGTTGACACAGGAATACAAGAGACTGCAAAAATTGAAAGTTCGTGAACCTGATCCTGATATTGTGATGAAAGCTACTCTTATTTATCGTGAGAATAACGACATCTTCTTTCAGTTTGTTCGTGAGAAATATGTATTTGATCCTACTGACAAGGATGCCGTTCTTACTATTCCTCTCATTTATGAAGTATTCAAACACTGGTTTAGAGATTCTTTCCCTAATTTGAAAGTACCAACAAAGAATGAGTTGAAAGAAGACTTATTATTACGCTGGAAAGATGCACTTACAAAAGATGGTAAGTTTGTGGGTTATAGAGAGAAGTCAGCACTTGAAGTTGAAAAGAAAGATGCTGATGATGACCTTGGGGACTTCGGGAAGGCCGAAGATACTGAGAAAGATAAAATAATCGAAAAACAAAATGATGAGGAAAGTGATTCGGAAGATGAAATAGAACAGCATAATTCACACGAAGAGTTATACGATACAGATGAAGTAGAGGAATCAATTTGTATTAACAGAGATGATACTGACGATGAAAGTGGAGCAGAAGAGTCAATAAATATTAGAAGAGATGATTCAGAGGATGATGATTTGGAAGATTTTTTAAACAATTAAAAATGGTAAGTTTGTGAGTATATAAATATTTATAAATATATTGAAAAATCAATATATTTATTGTTTTGTTAATTTATATAAAAGATTTTTTTATTTATTAAGCATGGCAGACACAATAAAAAATAATACTATTAAAAAAAACAAAATTCCCATCACGGCACCAGCAATTTGTCCACCAGTCCATCCACTTTTTTTTTCATCAGAATTTTCAGGAGTTTTTTGGTCATTAGCCATTTTTTTTAATATATATAAAAGATTTTTTTTATATATTTTTTTTATCGTTATCTTGTTTCGATCAAGAGACCTTTGGGTTATGAGCCCAACGCGCTTCCTCTGCGCCACAACGATTTAATTAATCATTTTATAATTTTATAATTTTGTATAAGGTATTAACTGTTTTGAAATGAGTTTAACCAAGGATCTCTTCGATGGTAGAAGCTCTGAGGAAATCACCATAAGGATTGATGTTGGCAACTTCAGAAGTAAGAGCTTGATCGCGAGTGAATTGAGCGCGATTTTGCATAAGAGTGGCATTTCTTTCGTGAGATTGTTGAATATCGTTGTAGTTGGAGAAGTAACCTTGAGTAAGATTGGCAGTGGTGTTACCGAAACGAGAAGCAAAGTTGACACCATTAGTTCCTTGAGATCCTTGACCCTCGTTAAACATAGCATGAACAGTGGAGTTACCAGCAGGGTTAACGATTTGAACATCACCTCTGAAATGATCTTGAGTACCACGAGGCATAGAACGAATTTGCATGTTCAAAGAGCGTTGGTAGATATAGTCTTGAGTGGGATCGATGGCTACAGTGATGGGAACATCAGGCAACATGTTTTCGGCAGAGGAAGAAGCCTGATAGGTAGCAAAACGAGCAAGCTTGGCATTAGCTTCTTTGATTTCATCACGAGCCTCTTGTGAAGTAGCTTGAGCGAAAGCTTGTCTAACAGCGAGGAGATCGTTGTTGTCATAACCACCACGAGGGTAAGGAGGGAGATCTTTAAGTTTAGCACAACCTCCGAGGTCGATCATATCAGTTACGGAATAGTTAGCAGAATCTTGAGGAGCAGCTTGGAAAGCAAGATTGCTAGAGGCGTTTTTCACGATACCAGAGTTAACAGCAGGAGCAGAACGAGGATCGATCTTAGCAGTAAAAGTTGGGAAAGAAACTACACCATTACGGGTGTCAGTAGTAACAATATAATTTTCTTTTTTCTGTTGAGTATATTGGTTTAATCCGACCACAGCGCCAACAGCAAAAATCATCAAACCAAGACCAAGTAAAACATTAGTTGATTGGGACATTTTATTTATTTATTTAAAAAACAAGAAAAAAAAAATAAAAAATGTAATTTTTATAAATAAAAATGGAAGACCTAATTCTTGTATTAATTATTTTGTGTTTATTTTGCTATATTGCTTTTGTGTCTGTAAAGGATAATTTGAAGGTTTATTATGACCCTATGCTTGTAAAACTTGAAAATGATCTACTTGAGATATATCCACCTTATAGAGATTTAAATGTGACAATACTCGGTGCAAACGACTCCTTTACTGAAAACAAAAAAAAGATGTTTATCTGTCTCAAAAATAAAAATGGAGAGTACTATGATTACAATACGCTTATATACATTACTATGCACGAACTTGCTCATGTCCTTACGTCAACTTACAAAGATAGTCATGGACAGGAATTTACTGATATTTTTAATTACTTGATACAATCTGCAAAAAGTAAAAATCTTTTTGATGACACAAAACCCATCAAATACGATTTTTGTGGAATTCAGCAAGTTATGCACAAGTATTAAATAAACAAAAAATGATTTTTGTGAATTATTTATTCTTGTTTATGCTTATTGTGAAATACACAAATTATTTTTTTTTGAAAAAAATGACAACCGAATATACTTTGACCGATTCAAGACGACAAACTATTCAGAAAATTATGTCTGATTTAACTGTTAGAAAAATGAGTCGCATGTCTCCTATAACAACAAACGTAGTAATGTTTGAAATATGTGACAATCAAGTTATCCTTCCTTTTTACTATGCTAAAAAAACATTTAATATTATACCCAATAATGATGATTTTCCGACTATGGATATTAAGTTTAGTGGAGAACTTTTGCAAAGACAAAAAAACATTCTTCCGTCTGTAGAGAATATTTTAAAAGAACAGCATTGCGTCTTATTGTCGCTGTATTGTGGATTTGGAAAAACCATTTTTGCAATTAAACTCGCAACCGATCTTATTAGTGAACACGGAGGTAGAGTTTTGATTTGCTGTCATCGTGTGGTGCTCATGGAACAATGGAAGCACTCTATTGAAAAATTTACAACTGGAAAATGTCAAATCGTCAATGCTTCAAATAAAATTCAAAAAGATGTACAGTTTTATGTCGTAAATTTACAAAATGTTCAAAAACGATCTCTTGACGACTTTGATTCTGTTAGCGTATTGATAGTAGACGAGTGTCACACCATTTGCACACAAAATCTTGTTACTTCTATGATGTTTGTGCGTCCTAAATTCTGTCTTGGCTTATCTGCCACACCCTATAGAGAAGATGGTTTACAAGTTGTGCTCCACAATTATTTTGGAGATAAGATTGTTCACAAAAGTCTTAATAGACTGTATAGTGTTTACATTTATAAGACCAAGTTTAAACCGACTCCTCGTGAAATGGATAATGGCAAACTTGATTGGAATGACATTCTTAAACAACAGTCCGAAAATACAGACAGAAATAATAAAATTTGCAAAATTGCAAGATATTTTTCTTCTCGTAATATTTTGATTTTATGTAAGCGTGTAGCACATGCTCAAGTATTATATGAAGAACTTAAAAAAACCGAAGAAGTTGATATTTTTACAGGTACAGATAAGTCATTTGATTCCTCTGCAAGAATTCTTCTTGTTACTTGTTCAAAGGGTGGAGTTGGTTTTGACCATCCTAAGCTTGATATGTTGATTGTGGCTGCTGATGTGGAAAACTTATTTTTACAGTACTTGGGACGTGTTTTTAGAAGAGATGACACCATTCCTATTGTGGTTGATATGAAGGATTCATTTGGAAGTTTTGAGGCACATTTACGAACAAGAGAAACTGTGTACAGAGAGACAGGAGGAGTGATTTATCCATTTGAGAAGCAGTTTCCTGAATTTGATAAGAGGGAGTATTAAGAGAGGTAAGAATGTATTTATTTATAAAATTTTATAAATAAATTTTATAAAAAAAATTGTTACAAGTAAAAAGCATTACCTTGAAAGGGTCTTAATCTTTCAGAAGAAAGTCTTCCAGGCTGTGCACTATAACCAGTGTAGCCTTCTTGTTGTTGACCCACAACGCCACCACCAACTTGATAAGTAGCGCGTTGTCTCAAGTTTTTAGGGAGACGTTCGCAAGTATTGGAAGACATATTATATCTACATCTTCTCAAGTTATTCTTGTCCAGTTGCTGAATACATGATTCCTTATTAGTAAAAGTGGAACAAGAAGGAGAGGCTCTAGGTGATCTAGCAACAAGAGAACTTGCTATAAAAGAACTGGGAGAGGAAGGAGAAGAAGGAGAGGAAGTCTTTTTTGTTCTTTTTCCGCCACGAGGACTAGAGCAGTGACCTTTCACACGAGTTCCGTTAGAACGTTTGAAAGAACGAATATATTGACTCTTAGGAGGAGAGCATTTGAGAGACTTTCCACGAGGACGAGAACAGTGACCTTTCACGCGAGTTCCAGTAGAACGTTTAAAAGAACGAACATATTGACTCTTAGGAGGAGAGCATTTACGAGAACTCTTACGGGAATTCTTACGAGAACCTCCTCGGGAAGAACGACCTTTAGGATGAGAGTAATGACCTTTTACCTTTACTCCATCAGCACGGGTATATCCACGAATATAAGTTTTA
>Ga0214923_10006533_pt1 | contig 13069 bp, 9 predicted proteins | sample LL1510_MetaG_FD_177993 | JGI IMG/M metagenome (GOLD analysis project Ga0214923, IMG submission 177993) | Freshwater microbial communities from Lake Lanier, Atlanta, Georgia, United States - LL-1510 | ecosystem: Environmental > Aquatic > Freshwater > Lake | place: USA: Georgia | collected 2015-10-15
CCAGGCGCTGTAATGTCTGGTTTCATGGTTCCATCGTAGAGAGGACCAATACTTGAAAACGAAGCAATGGCACCTCCTACCGAACTTCCGCCAGCAGTTGTGTAATGTGAAGTGTAAGCTGCAACGCTAATGACATCATCGGAACATGAGGGTTCACTGATTCCATATTGATTGTCTCCCGAGACGGATCCTGTGCCTGAAAATGAGAAAGGCATTCCCCAGTTTCCAACTCCATTGCTAAGTTCCGTTACGTTCCAATAGTGAACGGTTCCCGTGTCAGCTATGGATTTCAAAAGAACTTTTAAAGTGGTATTAGTACATTTTACACGTAAACGCATTTGTGGACGGTTGTTCAAGGGGTGAGCGCTGTCCGCTGAAATATTGTAGAAGATGGTATCAACTCCCGTAACGAGAAAGGTGTCCACATAATTAAGTGTGTTGTTAGTTGAATAGTAAGGACTTTCTACCAACAAAGTACCTGAGCTGTTGTTTACGATGATGCCGTTTGCGAAGGAATGACCTGGCTCGCCCCAAGCATGAATGCTTTGTCCCCACATGTTTGGATTTGCACTGTAGGAGTAAAAATCAATTTTGGATTTGAGCACATCGTTGCTAAATGTCTTTTTCAAATGGAAATTGACATCGCCATTGTTACCACCTGAATTGGCAAAAACAACACCTAAATCGGTGAAATGCGTTATGGCTTGACTCAGTGTCGAAGTTCCGTCCAATGTTCCAAAATAGTACAAGCCCCAACTCATGTTGACAACTAATCTTTTTCCATCCGCATTTGCTTTGTCGTACAACCATTGCCACGCGTCTAAAACAGACGCTTCATCCACTAAAATGGTAACAAAAAGGTATTTGGCTTCAAAAGCAACACCGCGGTAAATGGTTCCCGCACCACTACCGCCACAAATTCCTGCGACGTGAGAGCCATGTGTTGCATACGAGTAAACATTGGCTGTATCGCATTGTGCGGCTAATAATTCAGTAGGGGAGTTGTACTCCGTTCCATACGTATATCCCGTTGGATGAGGTCCGCTCGTTTTGTATTGATCCCAAGCAACTCGGATGCGCGTTTGTGTTAAGGAAGTATCGTAAAACATTGGTGAAGTGTAATCAAATCCCCAATCAGTTATGCCGATGTAGACATCTTTCCCAGTATACGCTTCAGGCAATCCAATTCCTTGTTGAACGCTGTCTGCATGCATGTCTTTAACTGCTTTGTCCAGCAATGCATTCATTTTTTTTGCAATTTCTAAGTATGCAATTCCATCTAATTGATTCACTTTATTCAAGCTTGAAAGTGGAATTTTTAAGGTAACAATATCACCTATAGCTTTACTGCAAATAATTCCTTTTTGTGTCAGTTTTTCGCGGTCAAAATGTTTGTTTATTCTACCAATACACGACAAGTAATCGTTTTGATTCAAATGAATTATTGGGTTGTTGTTGAAAGCCTTACTACCTTTTTTTGCTAGGATTAATTCTTGAATAACTTGTTTATCGTTGTTGCTAATTTTAACTTGTGCATGTGCTAAAAAACCAAAGAAAAAAGAGGTTAGAAAGAATAGTTTTTTCATAATTGAAGATAAAATTCCAACTAAAGGTACTATTTTTTCATCGAATGAAAAGAGCTAAGTGTTTTGGGCGAAAAGTGAGAATACTTCCGAATTCAATTTTTTTTAAAAATGGAGGTCATTTGGCAATCCATTTACGTTAAATTATTTATCTATTTTCGAATAATTCTTCTTCTTTTCGACGCACTTTTGCCATATGTTGAACAGGGTCTTCATCTGATCGATAACCCATTGGAACTAATAAAACTGCTTGCCAATTATCTTTTTCCAAATCGAGCAATTCATTTACTTCATCCTCTTCAAAACCTTCCATTGGTGTGGCATCGATTCTCAGTTGCGCACAGGTATGAAGTAATTGACCCAAAGCAATGTAAGCTTGTCGTGCCGACCATTCATTGGTTTTTTGAGTCCCTTTTTCTCCCAATTTTGTTTTTACATGGTTTCCATAACCTTGTAATTGAGCGATATCCATGTTTCTAATGGTGGCAACATTTTGCATGTGTTGATCAATATAGGCTTCATCAATATTGATGCGCGAGCAAATCACGAGTAGGTGAGAGGCATCTGTTACTTGGGTTTGATTCCAAGCATGTTTTTTCAATGCTTCGCGTAATTCGGCCGTTTCGATGAACAAAAACTTCAATGCTTGTAGACCATAACTGGTTGGAGTTAAGCGCAAAGATTGTCGAATAATAGCGATATCTTCTGGTTTGAGTTTTTTGGTTGGATTATATTTTTTAGCGGAATAGCGCCATTGTAAATCCTCTATGATCTGTTTCATTTTTTTAAATTAAAACACAAAAGTAGAGCAAATGTTTACGCAGAAATGGAAAAGATTGGGTTTGTATTTTTGAGATAATACTTGAAAGCTCGAAATTTAAATCGATGAAGCCTTGAATGACTTTCCTAACATAAACGCACAGAACCATTTATTTTATACCAACAATTTTTTAAGCTAAAAATGTTGTTGCAACGACTCAAATATTCCTTTAAATACCAATGACTCATCAATGGTTAAACGTTTTTTTGATACTTTTCACCATTTTATTGTGAACTTCTAATGAATGACAGTTTTGTAATTCAATTGCTTCTATTTAAATTCGAAGAATGGAAACTGTTAGAAAAATCAATTCTTTACTCGCTGAATATGGCGAAAGTCACCAAAATAAATTCAATAAAACCATTCATTGGTTTTGTGTTCCCTTGATTTTTTGGTCTATAACGGCCATGTTGTGGTGCTTAAAATTTAGCATTGGTCAATATGAGTTGAATGTCACGTTGATTGTGCTTCCGCTTGTGCTCGTTTATTATTTCTTACTTTCCATTCCTTTGACAATTGGTATGATGTTCTTTTCAATCATTTGTATGAATGCTAATTTTTCCTTGGAGCATTTCTTAGAAAATGTTGGATTTCCTCTATGGGCATTCGCATTGGTTATTTTTGCAGTTGCTTGGGTATTTCAATTTTGGGGACATGCAGTTGAAGGAAAAAAACCTTCTTTTCTGAAGGATTTACAGTTTTTACTCATCGGTCCTGCTTGGCTTATGCATTTTATTTTCAGGAAAATTGGTATTCGCTATTAAACTTTTTTTAGATTTTGCGAATTGCATAAAAAGCTAGAGCCACTCTCTAAAACAATCATTCTATTTGATTAATTGAAAGCATAATTTCTTTTTTCATAACATGGTTCCATCGTTTAGTCTTAGAAAAAGATTTAATCATGTATTGAAACGTATTTAGTGAGAATAGATTATTTACCTTTGTGAAAACGTTCTTTGGGGTCGACATTGGATTTGACAGCGATAGCGGTAGTCAAGTGTCAGCATGCAGAGGGTTGTGGTGTACCTCTTAAATATCATGTCACGAACAATAATTGACAATACGTCATACGCACTTGCTGCTTAATTAACTGAATGTTAATTGGCTTAATCTTTCCGAAGTATAGTAGGTCAGACAAGTACTTCCGGTAAACTGCTGCTCGTTCGGTTTGCCATTCGGGAGTTCATCCCATCGGGCTAGTTGTTGTGATGGTTCTAAGCAACAGCGAAATTCTAGAAGCTAAGTTGCAGGTTTGGGTGTTCTTGTCCGTCCTACAATCGAAAACTAATCGAGAAATAAGCATGTAGAAAGCTTGAAAACTCGTCGTTTGGACGAGGGTTCGAACCCCTCCGACTCCACTCTGATGAAAGCACTTCCCGAAGGGATTTTGTTTTTTATACTGATGTGTTAAGCTTGCTTAAAACAATCAGAGAAAAAAAGAAAAAGATTCGTAGAATCAAGTGCTTGAAGGTCCACTGCACGTTAGTTTTGAAGGCTCAATGAAATTAACCCCTTCGACTTCACTCTGACCTAAAAAGCTACTCTTAAGAGTGGCTTTTTTTGTGGCTACAATTGGAGAACTTGTTCATCAATTTGTGAAAGCAAAAAAAGACAAAATTGCGAAGCAATAGAGCTTTTTGGTCCACTGCACGTTAGTTTTGAGGGTTCAATGAAATTAACCCTTGACTCAATGATTAGAAACATAAACGGATAATAATCAAGTGTTTACGATTTTTTATTTTAATTATTAGCCCACATTTAGCCCACATTCACTTTTATTTTCGATTTGTTTCAATTGCTAATAGTACAATTACTTTCACCCAATAAAATGTACCATTTCCCCTTTCTCATTGACAATAACTTTTTTTGAATCTAAACTTGTTGCTAATGCAAAACCATTGTAGAAAGGTTCGATGGCTACATATCTTTCCGAATAAAGTTCATTTCCCAGTTTATCGATGTGAAACCAGCCTTTTTCGTCTTTTGCGGTTGCGAAGTTTTTGTGGAAAACGCCTAAATCCAAAAATTCATTTTTATGTAATTTTTCACCTTTTGAATCAATGTGAATATAAAAACCATTTGATTTTTTGACACAGGCATAACCATCTTTAAAATCTCCAGCATACAGGTAATTTTCTGCGTAAACTCGATTTCCATCCAAATCAATGTGGAAATATTGGTTTTCAAAATCGCGAACGGTGCATTGGTTTTCTTGATAATTTCCAGCCCAAGCATATGATTCATTATAGGCTCTTTTTCCTTTTTCAGAAATATGAAACCAAGATTTGTCGTTAATTACTGCTGCACGATTGCAATAAAATCCAAACGTTCGTTGATAGCGTTCATCATACAGTGAAATACCATTTGAAACAATATGATAAGCGCCACTTTCGTCCAGAACTGGAGCTAAACCTGGATCATGAAATTTCAAAACTTCAATGAATTTTTTATCGAAAATTGGTTCTCCTTTGAGTAGAAAGTGTGTGTTGTCTGCTGAAATTTTTAGGTCTTTCCAATTCATTTTTTAAGGATTAAAATCGTTTGTAGTTCGTTTAGTTTTTTGCTTTCGATAAATGTAAAACCAACAGCTTCACAGAGAGAAATGTACTCCTTTGAAGTTCGCTCAAAACTTTGACACATCACGGTCATATTCAGTGATAGCAAGGATAATTTATCGTTTATATTATCGGAGCAATTTTCGATTATGTACATCATTCCTTCGTCAGGTAAAGCCTCAACGCAATTTCGTAAGATTAATTGTGATTTTTCATCGTCCCAATCGTGAAGGACTCTGGACAAAATTATGGCATCCGAACATTTCGGAATTTCGTTGAAAAAATCCCCTTTAATTAAAGCTATTTCATTCAAAGAAACCAATTCTAAAACACTTTCAAGATCAAATAAAAAGCAGTTTAAACTTGGATACTTTTGTTTAACAAATTTAATGAGTGCGCCTTGACTTCCACCAACGTCCATCAAGTTTTTATGAATGCTAAAATCAATGATTTCTGGAATTTTTTTGTAATCATCTAAAGCATATTGATGCATTGCTTTTTGGTAATTTCTCAGTTTTACCTTATCATCATTTAAAAAATCAAAATACGATTTTTGATAGCTTTTTTCAAATGAACTTAATCCTGTTTGAATGGAATATGAAATATTTTTCCATGCTTCAAGATGTTCTCCCGACCAATTTAAACATGCGTAATACAGCCCATCTTCATTTTCTTCTCTGAGTAAATTTCCTTTTTCAGTTAATCCCAAAGTTTGATTTTCATAACGCACCAAATAATTTTCTGAAATTAAAAAGTCAACTAAATAAGCTAAACTTTTAGCATTCCAATTATTTGATTCGACTATAACTTCAATTGTGTTTTGTCCATTAAAAATTAGATCAAATAACTTTAATTCACAGGCAGAAACCACTGCAAAATAATTCCAATGTTGTGTGAACATTCTTTTTAACTGAGTTTTTGCTTCCATCATTCGTTACTGATTTTATTTCTTAATTCATCCAACTGATTTTCTGTTAAACCACAAGCAATTAGATACGGTTTTACACCGCCCTTTTCTTCAATGATGTCCAAAACAATTTTTAATTTTCTTGGATGAATATCGTTTTCACTCGCTAAATAATCAGCATAAACAACTTCTGTTGGCGCGTCCACTAATAAATGAAGTAAGGAGATGATTATACCCGTTCGGTCTTTACCCGCATGACAATGAATAGCTGTTGCGCCTTCTTTTTCATTTATTATTGCTTCGAGGGCATCTTTTATTTTATGACCACATCCCATTCCGAAAAAACGGTAAGCAATTTCTTCATTTGTCCCAAATTGATACTGTTCCGCAAACCAATCGGGTTGATTCCAAGGGTCTAATTGCGCTTTTACATAATTGAATTTTGAAAGCGATTGTTCTGTGTAGGGAAGTTCTTCAATTTCTCTATCAGCACGTAAATCAATGACGGTATTAATGTTTCTCCCTTTTAGAAATCCCTCAAAATTAGATTCGTTTTGAAACAAGGATAGCGTTCCCGTTCTAAAAATCAAGCCACTTTTTATTCTTGGATTGTTTTTGCTGACATCACGAAAATTCCAAAAAAAATCGCGGTCGAACACCCATTCACAGAATTGCTTTATTTCAGTTTGCTTTTCATCTGGAACTAAATTTTCAATGGAAGAATAGAAAAAATCAAGTAACCTTCTTTTTAATGGGTTTACTTCAGGAAGAAACAAAGTTCCCTTTAATTTGTAGAAATCATTTTGATTTTCTCCAGTCATAACATTTACGATGAAGTTTTTAGGTAGAAAATTATAGCTTTTTTCACCAGTTGACAGGTGTTTTAATTGGATGGCGCAATGCAAAGCAATGTTGTAGAAAAAGTAAAATTGATACCCATCACTTCTTCGATGCAGGGTCGAACAACTCTCAAACTCATACATAAATTTATCAATTAAATCTCCGATTTGTTTGGATTCGTTACTGGATTTTGATTTTTGGAATTGAATAGAAATTTCCTTTAAATACTTTTCAATCTGATACTTTTCTGGCTCTTTTTCAAATAGAATGGAACTTGCAATGTCTGTAATTTCTGAACCTAAAAAGTTTCTGTCCAATTCATATAATTGATGAAAAATTCCAATGTCAATTTTGGGTAATTCTTTGAAATAAACGACCACTTTGCTTCTGGAAGTTACATGAAGGAAAATGGGTTGTTCTTCCTCTAATTCAACATTTAAAGCTTTTTCTAATTCATTTACAACAAAGTCTTCTGTAACCAATAGTTGCAAGTCAATATCTGAATTGAGATTAGCCGTTTTTCTTGCAAATGAACCAATTAACAAACCAATTTCAATTCCTTTTATTTTTGGTAAAGCATTCTTTACTTTTTCAATTATTTGATACTGTTTCATGATTAAATGGGTTTACGCATATTGCAAGTTTTACAAAGTGGTTTTGATTTGTAATGGGTTGCAAGATCCTGATAAATGGGACTTTCAAGGACTTCTTGGATAGTTGAAGTTGCGATGTTTCCAAAATTTCCTAAGGCTTGACGTAAATTATCGGGTGCACAACAAGGTGATATTTTTCCTGTTGCTGAAATCCAAAGTTCTTGATTCAGAAAAGGACATTCATATTCCGCAGGAAGCTCATTGTTTTCATCTTCGTGAAGTGGAATTATGTTTTCTAAAAGTACTTGTTCACCATTGGGTTTTCTGAATAATTCTTGGGCTTTCAATGCTTCCATCACAAAGTTGTTCCATTGATTCACATTTTCTGGTGAAGCTTTCATTGATAAATCTTTGATTTCGTCAAAATGCGCCCATAATTGATGTCCTTTCACACGATCCACACCTAAAGAAGCAGCCAATTGGATAATGTCTGTCAACTCGTGCATGTTGTTTTGCATGAAAGTCAATTGGAAGGTTACGCGACAGAAATATCCTGTTTGTTGGAAATACAAATCACGGTAAGTAATGAATCGCTTTACATTTTCAATCGCTTGTTCAAAATCAATCCCGAGCATTACTTTCTCAGCTGTTTCCTTTGTTGCAGCATTCCAACTAATCTTAATATCTGTTGTTGTTGGAACAATCAATTTCGCCCATTCTTCCACTGATTTTTTTGGAAAAGTACCATTGGTCGTTAAGTTAATTTTGATGTTTTTCTCTTGCGCTAATTCAAATATCTTATCGAATTCTTTGTACAAAAGTGGTTCGCCCATTGTGGATGGAATGATTTCTTTTACTCCCAATTTTTCTGCTTGGTTAAAGATTTCAACTACAGTTGAGAACTCCATTCTACGGCGCTTCACTCCTGTTTCTTTGTATAAATTAGGAATGAAATCACTGTACGGACTGTGTTCTTCACACATAATACATTTCAAATTACAGTCTTCTGGATTGGTATCCAATGTTATGCGCCACAATTTTTTAGGAATAAAACGCTGGTAAATGATCTCCAATTTTTCGCAATGTTCTTTAATATTTGGAACACTTCCGTCTTCTGAAAACAAATAGCCTTTTTCGCCCAATTTTTGCATTTCCTCCGGGTGTTGAATGGCATACATCAATTGCTCCTTAAGCGATTCAGTATTTCGATGCTCAAACAATAAACCATTCACGTGATGTGAAACATATTCTTTCATTCCACCAAAATCGGCTGTAATAACTGGGATTTTACAGGCTTGTGCTTCGTGAATTACCAAGGGTGAATTTTCTCCCCAAATGCTTGGAACAACAATACAGTCCACTTTTGAGAAAACCTCATTTGCCAAATTCTGGTTAATGTATTCACCTGCAAATTCAATTGTATTCTTGGATTTCGAAGCTATTTTTTTCAACGCTTCTGTGCTTTGTCCGCTAGGCCTTCCGTAAATTTTCAAGGTTGCTTTTTCTTCAATTTGAATAAACGCTTCCAACAATAGATTGATGCCTTTTGCAGGAATATGAGTGCCAATATAGCCAAAAGTAAATTCCGTTTTCTCTTCCGATTTTGTGGTCTGATTTAAGTATTCTGTTGGAAAGCCGTAGTCCAAATAAGCGATTTTATCTGATGGAACCTTAAATTCATTTGCAAAACGATCGCGTAAATAATGTGATGGCGCCAGAAAAAAATCAACTTTATCTATGATTGATTTTGTTTCTATCATTCGTCGATGTGTCCAAGAACTCCAACTTTCAAGATCAGCTACTTCGTCCTGTTCATTTCCACTGAAGTAAACGCGGTAACAATCACTCGCACATTTTTTATCATTTTGTCCTTCACACAGTTGAAAGTTGTTTTCTCTACCAATACTTCGCGTTAAAAATTGCCCGCGTGGACACATCAACCAGAAATCGTGTAAGGTAAAAACGATTGGAATGTTTTGTTTTTTCAATTCATCAATCAATCCTGTTGACAAATGATTCAAGTGACCAACATGTGCCACATCTGGTTTAATTTCAGCAATTAGTTGAGCAAACTTTTCGTCCATTTGGCGGTGTCGGTACCCATCTTTCCCTTGTGGATTGTTTACGAAATAGAACTGTAAATTTTCATTTTCTTGGCAATGTCTAATTCCAAAATCGGGAGTGTATGGATTTTCTTCACGTGTAAAAACAGAAACCTTGTGTTTTTTTGATAACTCGTTACAAATGGATTGGCTATACACTTCTGAACCAGCGTTGTAGTTGGGAGGATAACCGTGGATTATTTTGAGGATGTGCATTTTAGTTTGACTTTTTAGATTCTTCAATTCGTTCTTTCCAATTTTCCGGGCGTTCTTCCAATCCTCTTGCTTGCCAGTATTTATCTGAGCTTGGATTTAGTTGTTCGGCTCTATTATCTAACATTTTTTGTTGTTCGGATTTTTGTGGCTCTGGTTTGTTGTTGTTTGATTTCATGAAAATAGAATTAAGTAATTTGATAGAAATAAAAGCTGGGGATTTCTCCCCAACTATTTACTTTTTAGGTTTTGTTTTTGGAGGATTATTTCCTCTTCCAGGACCTGATGGTTCTCCTGTTTTGCTCGGACCATTAAGTGGTGGTGTTTTCTTTTTGGGCATCTTTGGATAAAAATTAGTGAGCTTACTATTCGGCGTTTTAGCATTCGCGCTCATTTTCATGATAAAATGAGTAAACCTTTTTAATAAAGCGTTTGTAGATGTCCCTCTTTTTCTTTGTTTATGAGATGATTTGGCTTGTCACTCCAATAGGCTGTTACAATTACGTTTCTTCTAATGATGATTACTAAAACATGAATATCATCACGTTCGATTCCTCTTGCCTTTAAAAAGGAAGGATAGACTAAAATGACATCTTTGTCACACTTTGTGCACTTGACATACGGCAAAATTTTATACAGTTGCGGTTTGTCAATACTTCTATCCCAACCACGAAGCATAAAGTGGTCAGATAGATAATAGTTAAGAATTTGATTTTTCATATTTTTTGTTTTTAAATCTGTTGTGAAAGTACCACGACAGCAATCATATAAAATTCAATTTCATTTTTATGACACAAGAAATGTTATATATTTGACAATAAAATTTTAGAAATGAGTTATTTTGGAAAAAAAAGAGATGAAGCAAATAAAAAACTTGATGTTTTTCTGAGAAACCCTGGTAGATTTTGTTTAATGGTTCTAGGTGACCGTGGTACTGGTAAACATTTTGCCATAGAATCTGCTTTCGAAAAAGTTAAAACTCAAGTTAACGATGAATTATGTTTATCAAGCTTAAATTTTATAAAAGCAAAAGAAGTTCCCTCAGAAAAAGAAAAAATAAATGATTGGCTTGGAAAATATGACTTTTCTACTGTTGTTATTGAAGATGTTGAAGAGTTGACAAAAGATCAAGAATTACTATTATTTGAAGCACTTTCAACTACAGATGGTTCATTTGGAATTGATGAAAAAGTTTTCAAAATAAGAATGGTTTTCACGTCCTCATTAGATTGTGACTCTTTACGAGAAGATGGGGTTTATTTGACTGGTTTATTTTGGGACAGAATTAGTCAGTTAATCGTAGAATTACCATCCTATAAAATTGAACCAGAAAATATTGTTTCGGATTTTAAAGCAACATGGAAAAAAATGAAATTTGGAGAGATTGAAGGTTATGAACATCTTGCATTAATTCCAAATTACTTTCTACTTGAATCAACTCTTGAAAATAATGCAGAGAAATTTGAGGGAGGTTTTAGAGACTTAGACAAATTTGCATGTATGTACTTCAATTATCGAATATTCCATTATGATGATAAAAAAAAAATTGAAGACAACATTGAAAAACTTGTAGTTGAAAGTGTGAAAAGCGATTTCTTCTCTAAATCTCAATTACATAGCATTTCTGGTAATGATAATAGTACGTTTAAATTTGAGATTGGCTTAAATCACAAAGAATTACTGACAAAGTATAAAATACAGTTAAGAAAATGGGCTGTTAAACAATATAAGTCTGTAGGAAATGCAGAAAAACAGTTAGGTTTTAAGAAAGGAAGCATGAAAAATTATGTTGAAGGAAAAGTTACTAAACTAGAAAGAGATTCTATTTAGATTATATACTCCTCATCAAATACCTAAAAAATTTAGCTCCAACCCCTTTTTTTCTCTATGTTACTTGTCATTAGTTGTATTTTTACTTCTATAACTTGCATGTAATCAACCAACTAATGGCCAATCCTTAAATTGACCTTCGGCTTGTTCGATAACTTCTTTTAGTAAATTGTCCAATTCGGAAAAAGGTACAATGCCTTTCAATTCCTTTTTAACTGCTAAACGTATCGCTGCTTTTGCATCTTCTTTTTTTGTCCAATCGAGTTGGAGATTTTTCTTGACACTGCCTACAACTCTGTGCACCAAATCTTGTATTGGACCTTGTTTGTTGAGCAAATTCTCCTTAGTAGAAAGTAAATCATAGAATGCCAGTTCTTCTTCTTCAAGACCAAGTTCCTTGCGACGCTTATCTTCGTTGCGGAATTCGTTGGCTAAATCCAATAAATGCTTGATAGTAGCGATGGAATCCAAACTGTTTTTGTGGTATTTACTCAATACTTTGTCCAATTCATCCTTCAGAGTCGTGGCTTTGCGAATGTTCTTCAGCTGTCGTATGCGTATTTCATCGTTTAAGATGCGTCTCAACAACTCAATTTTGATATTCTCGCTGCCTTTTTCTTTGACAATCGCTTGGAATTGGTCGTCGACAATTGAAATATCAATTTTGTCGAGGTTGTACATTTCTGCCAAATCGACAATTTTGTTAGCTTCTAATGATTTACTAATCAAATCTTTGATGACTTGTACTTTGTTCCGCTCAAGGCCTCTTGGGAATTTAATCTTACGAACGGTTTCACGAATTTTTTGAATGATGCTCACGTCCTCCAAAATATCCCAAATACGTGGGTCTGAATTGGTCATAGCGACTAATTCCGATAATTTGCGTTCTTCGGTCAAATAACGATCGGTGAATTCATCGGTTTTGAGGATTTCATTGACTTGTTTGTTCGTCCATTGCATCCATTCGGCGGCAGTATATGACTTCATTACAGAACAATCGAATCCGCCCATCATGGTTTTTACGGTATCCAATTGCTCCAAACAGAGTTCAACGGCTTCCTCGAATTCAAAGGTTGGTTTTCCTTCACCACCACTTCCTGTATATTTCTTTGTTGCTTCCGCCAAGAATCCTGAAATCCCAATAAAATCAACAACTAAACCCGAAGGTTTGCTTTCAAAAACTCGGTTCACACGGGCAATGGCTTGCATCAAGTTGTGACCTTTCATGATTTTATCGACGTACATGGTATGAATACACGGCGCATCAAAGCCTGTGAGCCACATATCTCGGACAATGACAATTTTCAAGGAATCTTCCGGTGTGCGAAAACGTTTCTTCACTGCTTCCATTGCATCTTTGGTGCGAATATGCGGATTCCATTCAACAGGGTCTTTGGAAATGTTACCTGTCATGATTACCGCAATTTCTGGACAGTTGGGTAAAGCTGTCATAGCATCGTACATTTTTACACAGTTACGGCGGCTCATGCACACAATCATCGCTTTTCCTTCCAATGTTTCAATACGCGCATTGTAATGCGTCAGGATATCTTTCGCAATGCGATTAACACGGTCTTCTGCTCCGGCTGCATCTTCTATGGCTGCCCAAACGATGTTGCTGGTACT
>Ga0214923_10006536_pt1 | contig 13065 bp, 13 predicted proteins | sample LL1510_MetaG_FD_177993 | JGI IMG/M metagenome (GOLD analysis project Ga0214923, IMG submission 177993) | Freshwater microbial communities from Lake Lanier, Atlanta, Georgia, United States - LL-1510 | ecosystem: Environmental > Aquatic > Freshwater > Lake | place: USA: Georgia | collected...
TCGAAGCCTTCTTCAAAAGATCTGGGTTGCCCAGATATACATGCTGCAATTCTAATATTTGGCATCAATTTTTGCCTTTAAATCTGGTACTCTATCATACTGATGGACAATATAAAAAAGATCACCGGTTGAAGTATATACCTCGCCTTCTTTATAAACAGGAATATTTTCTAATAGATGCGGTTTAAAGATTTCTAACTTGGTTGGATCGCCGGTTGTCCCCAATTGACACGCCCAACCATCTTCTGATTTGGCTTGCTTAGTAATCGTTGACCAAGGTTCAGTATGCATCATAATATTATAGGTTGCTTGATCTACAATAGGAATTGGTCTATTAATAGATGCCAAAAATAGATGAAGCATTAAATCTTTTATATATTTATGTTCACCTGCCAATGTTCCTACATTGAAAATTTCCTTTTCGTAAAATTCGTTGTGAATATATTTACCAAAAGCACTCATTAGATTATTATTGCCCCAAGATTCGTGTAAGTATTGTATACTTTCTGATGCACATACAATTTTTTTATTATCTAAATTTTCTTCTAACCAATCAATAGGATTCCGTTGAAATATAACATCTTTAACATCTGTAGATATCACATAACGATATTCATTATTTTTGAGATAATGATACATATGAATGAATCTTTCTACGTGAACAGGGGTATTACTTTTATAATCTAATGTCTTGTTAACAGGCACAACAGTAATGCCATGTTCTTCCAGAGTTTTCACTGTTTCCACAGAACATTCCATTACAACCAAAACAACATCACCAGAAAATGATGTGTTCTTTATAGATTTTGCCCAATTTTTTAGTTGATTCCATTCATATCTGGTTGAAGTTCCAATCAACAAATCTTTCATCTAGCATCCCTTTTTGCAACTACTATGGCATCAAACCAATTTAAAAAATTATTAATGATAATGCAATCGTTAGGTAAATTGTACATAAATTTTGGAGAATTTACTATATTCGTATATAGTGTATCATTATTATCTATTTCTATAATTTTCTCTATTAGAGCTTCTTCAGATGGGAAATCAAAGTAATTAATATAGGATAGAGGATTAAAATCTTTAACGATTGTCGGTGATCCCCAGTAAATAGGAATAGTATTTCCATAAAAACCATGTAGAATTTTTTCTGTTACATACCCCGGATACGAAGAGTTTTCAAAACATAAACTAAACTTATGTTTAGAAAAGTAATCTATTTTAGAAGAAACATCTGGTAAATTAATATTAGTATTATTTAAAAGTAATCCTGCGCTATTTACCTTTTTGTATTCGGTGTTTAATTTTCTAAAAAAATTGTTTCTTATTGGGTTTCCACCATTACGATGAACAAAGGCACAAAAGTCTGTTTTACTCCGTACATCTGTTTTGTGAAGATGGCACAAATAATCAAATGGTCGATTGGTTACCTTGTGTACAGTTTCAATCGCCCACATATCCAGCACATAAAGAGGTAATCTATAATGCCATGGATTAAAATTATGATCAAAACTTATAGCATAATGGCAATCGTAGTTTTCAGGTCTTCTATTTTCCCCTGTATAGAAAATTTTGGTAATATCATTTTTAGATATTAAATTATTTTGTGTACCAAAATTTTCATCACAAAAGATTAAAAACTCAGCATCATTACTTATTTCAATATCATAACGTAATTCTAGAGCATCTACAAAAAATTGTATACAAGAATCCCAAGTATCAGTAAACTGCAACTTAAGTTTTCTCATTCCACTACTCTGGCTACCATAATATCTCCGGGTATTTCACCATCGATATAGGTCACTCTATACTTATAATTAATCTCTATTAGAGCATCCACTACATCATCTTTACTAAGAAAATCCCATTCGCCCGTACCGAATAATCGCATATCATCTATAATTATGACATGATTTTTTACTGAATGTTTTCCTATTTCTTTAAGTTCGTGGACCAAAGGAGAACCCCCATATTTACCTCCAGGCAAAGGTCCACTAGCATGGGCATCTAACCAAAAAGTTGCTTGTCCTTGTACACTCTTTAGTATAAGTTGCAGGCAATCTACAGAATCACCTTCCCAGATTTTTATTTCTTCTTGCCCCGAAAATCTTTTTTTACAGTTTTCAAATAAATCCTTATGTAATTCTACACTATGAATTTTTTTGAATCCGAAATCTTTTGCTACTTGAACAGTATCACCATGATACGTTCCCGTTTCAATAAAGGTATCGCCCGCGGCGTATTCCTGTAGATAAGCAGTTGTTAACTTTCCCATAAAGCCTCATAGTAAGATACCCCGGAGTCTAACCGGGGTTTTTATTTTTAAAAAAAATTAGAACGGAAGTTCCTCATCCCCGGATGTAGTTTCTCTTTCTAAAGACGCCCCCTCTTTATCCTCTTTGGGCAAATCAATTTTATTGTAAAGATCCATAAATGCTGCTTTGGTATCCGAATCAAAACGATTGATACATAAGTTGATTGCCTTTGTTCTATCATCGAAAACAGAATAAGCTTTTACAATATGAACTAGACGTCTTGTGGAAATTAATTCGTCAATGGCACCTTCTGTATAAGTTTTGCGAATAATTTCCGCCCATCCCACCAATTTATCTGCAAAATCCTCATCCAATTTATTAAGCATAGTCATATTATTGGTAATAATTTTGCGTTCAATGGCAACGCTGGGATAATCCTGTTCCACGGTAATGGGAAAACGCTCAAGAAATGCTTCATCCAAAATTTGTGCTGCAATAAATTTGCCATCTTCCGTGCCTCTACCTTTAGTATTGGCAGTTGCAATAATATTAAAACCATTAGCAGGATAAACTACTTCTCCTGTTTTCTTAATAAAGAAAGGTTTCCCTTCTAGAATACCTTGAATACACATTAGTTTGTTACTACCGCGGTCAATTTCATCAATTAAAAGAATTGCACCTCGTCGCATGGCAGTAATCACCGGACCTTCTCTAAAGGATACATTTCCATCAATCAGAGTATTGCCGCCCACAAGGTCATCCTCATCTGTTTCAATACTAACATTGACTCTAATACATTCGCGATTCAACTTAGCACAAACTTGTTCAACCATAGTAGTTTTACCATTACCACTTAGACCAGTAATAAACAAAGGATAGAATGCTTTGGATTTAATAATAGATTCCAAATCTTTAAAAAAGCCAAATGGAACATACGTCTCATCTTTAGATGGTACCAGATTATCAATATCTTGAATTAATTTTTTCTGACGAATTGATACAACTTGTGCTTGCATAGCAGTTAGATGCTCAGGCTCAGTTTCTAATGATTTTTGCATACAAATACTATCTGCCGGTGTGGTAAGATTAATAAGGCCTCTATTAATACGATATTGTTCACCATTTATTAACCAATTGGGCACTGGTTCATTCTTGGATTTATAATGATCAATAATAGTTTTACGAGATGTCTGTTTACCAAAAATATTAAACAGATCATTAATAATATCGCGCTTTTGAATTTCTGAAAGTTTCATTTTAAAGTAGCTCCTCAATTATTTCATAATTATATATTACATTGAACACGATGTCAAGCAATTAATTGAATAAATTTATTTAGAAAAACTCTATTCAAAATCTTATTTTTTTGATTTTTAATAAATGCTTTCATAACTTCCTTCTTTTGATTGGACCCAACAACTAAAGTCTCATCTCCTATTTCTAAATCTTTTTCCTGTACGACAAAGTATTCATCAAACCCTGTATTTTTAACACTGTAAAATTTATTCTTTTTAAGATATTCTGATACTTGCTCTGCAGTGACAGGATTGCCATATTGGTTTGCTACATTTATTGCAGTATTTTTAGGACTTCTGGAACAAATAAAATAACCAATAAGATTACCATTACTGTTTACTTTAAGTAATCTAAGTAATGCATTAGTTACCATTTCAGTAGGTTTAGCTACTACGGAAACAGTACTTCTTTTATCTTTAAGAATAAGATTAAAATAATTGGAGGCACAATAACTTTTAAAACTTTGTGCCTTGCCTTCACTATTTAAGAATTCGGGGCAATCATTACCATCACCGTCGGTAAGAAAGATTGTACTAATAACGTCAATTTTACGTTCTTTCTTATAATCTGAAACTAAATAATTTGCCAAAACAATTGCTTCATTCAAAGGAGTGCCACCTAGTGATAGGTTTCTGGGTAAACATTGGTGTCGCAAAGACCACCAACTTCTTTTTTCCAAATCCCGTTCAAATGATTTACCTATTTGTAACAGTCTAATTTGCGCATTTCGATATTGTGCGTTACTCATGGTAGATGATAATAAATTCATTAAATTTATATTAGTTCTAAGAACAAGATCACCTACATTGATTGGTCGAATAAAACTAGATTTTATTCTTTGCTCGTTATCCCCAGAGGCACATACATCTGAAAATGCATATACTTCAAAGGGTATATTTACTTTTCTACAAAAATCCGCCAATATGATAATTTGCTCAATAGTATTGGTAATATTATCCGACATAGAACCAGACCAATCTAAGAACATAATCATGGCATGATTCTTACCATTGGGAATTTTAGTAACTCGTTTAAAGAGGTCATCTTTAAGTTTATATGCCCAAATCTTTTCTAAGTTTATTTCGCCGGTTTTAGAAATGCTAGCTCTGGCATATTGTGAAGCATTACGTCGTAATTCAAATTCTTTTACCAAATAACCAATAAATTTTAAATTTTTATTTCTATAATCTGATAATAGTTTACCTGCAAGAAATATAGAGGCTTCCTCATCATCTTCTATGCCATATTCTTTTAATGTTGAAGAATAGTTGTCATACTTGGAGAAATCTAAGTTATATATTTTGGAATAATGAATAATATGATTTTTATAGTTTGCCTCGGGTAAATTGACATAAACATACGGATGAAAAGAATTATCCAGAAGTGTTTTTTCTTTTTCTCTAAATGAGACATCTGTATCCGATTGAGGCTCCTTTACGAAACTACCTCCTCGAATTTCTTTAGAATTAGTAGATTCTTCATTTTCTTCTAAAGTTTCATAATCATCATCGCCAGCATCCTCCCAACCCTCTTCTTCACCATACTCTAACTCATCCAATGAAGTAGTTGGATTATCTTTTTGATATTGGTATAATTCTGATGCCAGAGTATATACATCTTCCCAAGATTTCAAATTATTCATTCTTTCTACAAAATCTTCTTCCTCATTCTTAAAAGGCACATTCGTGAAAGATCCCAATTTAAAGTGCAAATTCAAACGATCAATTAAAGATAAACTGCTAAGATTTTTATTCTTGACACCAAAGAAATCTTGATCAAATAATTCTTGATACCCCCTATACATAGGAGATCGCAATCCCGGATATCTGGACTTAATTAATTTTTCAATGCGAGCATCTTCTACTACATTAAGAAAAGATTTAAATCCCTTTCCCTTTTCCTCAATAGCATCATGCCAACCATCGGGCGGTGTTTCCCATGCATGCCCCACTTCATGCCCCACCAAAAGATCGTATAGATCAGAGCTCATGTTTTTCCAAACAGGAAGTCCGAGTACTCGATTCTTCGGATCAAAATAAGCAGTGGGGATTTTTCGATGTTCTACAGTGATATTTTCCTGCGCTAATAGTTTAGCTAGGACTGATTTTTGATTGGAAATATTTTGAATAGACATACCTGCTCCTTAACTATACCTTATTATATAGCAGATAGTAATCGGTGTCAATACTTTTTTTAAATTTATCTTAATAAAAAAGTAATTGAATTTCAATGACTTAAAATTAGCTTAAACCTATATTTGCCATTTCTTTGTATGTGTCTACAATATAGCGTTGTCTAATTTCTTTTTTTAATTTTTCTCGCACATTATTTAATCTTTTATTTGCCAGTGACCATTTTAAAGGTGATACTTTACTCTTAAATGTTTTGCCTAACATATGATCATATTCATGTAAAAATATTCTAGCAGTTAAACCTGTCAAATTTGTTCTTATGTATTCACCAAGTACATTTTGATATTCAACTTCAATACTTAAAGGTCTTTCAATTTTCAAAAAAATACCAGGAAAAGATAAACATCCTTCTTCCAATGTAGTCTTTCCTGATGATGAAATTATTTTTGGATTAAAAATATCTATTCTAAGAAGATCTAGTCCCATCGTAAAGAATTGAGTATTAATGCCTACTTGATTTGCTGAAAGACCAATTCCACCCAATTCTTTCATTCTTTCAAACATTAAATTTGCAAACATCTCAGTAGTATCTTTGTTTTCCTCGAAATTATACAATTCCGGTTCACAATTCAAAATAGATGAATCGGGTGGAACTAGTTTTAATTGACTTTTTCTAATTAACATTATGCTATTCTACTAAAATTTTGATATTTTTCAAATTTAATTATGTTACTAAATTTGTCTACAAGTTGATCACTTTTATGGCTAATAATAAACACATTAGTATCTTCACTCAAGGTGGATAAAAGATTCATTACATAGTCTGTTCCATTAGCATCTAAACTTGAATCAAAAATTTCATCAAGTAATAGTAAGTTTGTAGATGCACTGTTCTTCATTTTGGCAATAGTTCTCCATGTGAACAATAGTGCTAGATCTATTCGTTGTTTTTCACCTTCTGAAAATGATGCATAACTAAAATCATCTCGATGTCTTGATTTAATTGTTTCATTGAATGCCTCATCTAATTCAAATGAAACAAAGAAGTCCATAGCTGTCAAATACTTGTTTACTAACTTATTTATAACAGGCAAGTATTGTTTTATAATTCTAGTTTTTATGCCGGTATCTTTTAATAAAGTTGATGCGGCATCTAAATAAAAAGAATCTTCTTTTAACTTACTTCGTTCAGTAGAAACACTTACTACTTCCTTTGCAATTTCTTTTAAAATATTTTTCTGAGTTATTAATACTTCCTCAGATTCAAATTCGGCAGTTGTTTCCTTTTGTATCTTTTTAATATAATTCTGTTCGCTAATTATATTCGCATTAGTTTCAACGATTTTATCTTGCAAATCGGCAATTGTTGTCTTGATAATAGAAATTTCATCAATTCTTGCTTCAATTCCTTCGAGTTTACTGTTGATCTTTTCAAGTGCATCTGAGATTTCTTCGATTTTATGCGTGTGCTTTTCAATCGTTGTAATCTTAAGATCTCCAGTAAGTGATTGAGAGCATGTTGGACAATTATCATGTTCCTCGTAGAATAAAATCTGAGATTTGGCAGCGTCGATACGTTGATTAAGTGATTTAAACAAACCAACCATCTCTGTTCTTCTGTTAAATATGGTTTGTTCATCCGACGTTGAGTTCTTGAGCGCTTCAAGCTGTTGTTCCAGCGCATCATTTTCTTGTTGTAATGATTCAATAATTCTTTGTGAATTTTCAATAATCTCTTGTGCATTGGCTGCTCTTTTTCTTTGATCTTCTTCCAATTGTTTAATGTATTCTTGCTGTAGTTTTACTTTTTGTTTTCCTACTTCAATTTTATTATCAAATTCACGTAATTTATCTTTTAATTCTGTCATCTTTATTTTAAGAATACTATTCATAATACTAAAGATTTGAATATCTAAAATGTCTTCAATTACTTCTCTGCGTGTTCCTTGCGCCAATTGCATAAAAGGAGTAAATGAAGCAGACCCAAGTATTACAATCTGAGTAAAAGATTTATAGTTTAACTTTAGTATCTTATCTTCTAAATACTTTTGATAGTCTTTAGATGCAGCATCTTGAGATAGAATATTGCCGTCTTGATGTATCTCGAATAAACCGGGCTTCATCCCCCTGATAATTTTATATTTTCGTCTACCTATGCTAAATTCTAATTCAACTACACAATTTTTTTGATTAATAGAATTAACTAGTTGAGGTTTATTAATATTTCTAAAAGCTTTACCAAATAAAGCAAAGCACAATGCATCTAAAATAGTACTTTTACCTGCACCATTTTCACCAATAATTAGAGTTGTATGATTCTTATTCAAGTCAACAGAAGTGAATGAATTTCCTGTTGATAAAAAGTTTTTCCAGCGTATTTTTTCGAATATAATCATGTTCCAATATTAAATGCAATACTAATACGTGATTCCTTGGACTTAGTGGGCAATACCGTATGAGGCAACCAAGCAGGAAAAATTAACATTAATTTATTTGAGGGTTGATAGTTAACAGAACTACCTGCTATGATGTTATTTCCTTTTCTTTTTCTAGAAGAAGCATAAAAGTAATCTTCAACACTATTAGGTCTGAAAAAACTTAATTCGCCATTTTTTTCTATAGTTTTTACATAAAAAACCCCAGCAAAAAGAGCACCGGGGTGTATATGAACAAAATTAAAATTCTCATCTTCATTCACATTATACCAATAATTACACAACCCAACTCTATCTTCTAAGTCAAGCATAGTTTTTATGCCCTCAATTCTTCCAAGAATTTCATTGAATAACTTTTTGATTGTCTCATTTTCCTCATTATGAAGATTAAAATCTTTACTTTGCCAACCCCCTCTATTAGAATAAACTCTCCCCTCAGTTTCTTTTTTGTAATTAAGAATAATATTTTCTATCTCTTTTAGATCATCATCTGAGATATTAGTGAAATTATCACTAAATATTGGCGTGGGCCAATAGATATCTAGGTGCATTATGTTTCCTCATAATCATGTGCTTCTACATACAAAGCCTTAAGAAGAGTTTTTAATCTCTCTTTATCCGCATCCGTTTCTACACCATCCACATACTCAGATAACAAAGTCATAGTGTCTTCTAAATTTATATTATCGTTCATAGTTGATGATTCAAACTCTGATAGATCTTCTATAATTTTTACTTCTGCTGGATTATTACGATAAAGATTATCTAAAAAGGCATCAAACTTTTGAAAATCTGTTTTATTGACAACTATTACTTTAACAAATTTTTCAGAACAATCTTCATAATTCACAACTACCTCTGATTCTATATCATTATAGTAAATCTTTTTAAACATTAAAAATTCATTTTTAATGAATTGTGTTTCTTTGGTATCGGTATCTAAAATATAAAATCCCTTAGGATCATTAAAATCTGCCCAAGTTAATTCATATGGTGTTCCCAAGTAACTGATGTTTTTTCTTGTAGATGCAGTGTGGTAGTGTCCGCTGTATACTGCATCATACTTAAATAAGAAGTTACTATCTATACCACTTTGACTCGGTATTCCCTTCATCATATCAAATCCTGACAACTCAAAGTGCCCCATACATATATTACTAGTAGATTGTTTTACAAAATTGAATACTGCTTCTTCATTTTCTTTGCAAATCCAGGGAATAATATCTATTCTTACTCCATCTAAATTTATAGTAGTAGGTGTCTTGATAATATCAATATAATTATAATTTTCTAGTAATAAATCTGGCGAATTAACCGACAAACTTTCTTTCCAAAAAATATCATGGTTGCCTAATAAAGATATAAACTTAATACCTTTATTTTCTATATGATCAAAGAAATATCTTTTGGATTCAGATAAAGTTAAGAAGTTTACATACTTTCGTCTATCAAATAAATCACCCAATTGAATTATGGTTTGTATTTTGTTTTGATTCAAATATTCAAAAAAGTAATTATAAAATTTTTCATAATATTTGTGAAAAGTCTTTGAATCGTTTCTAACACCGAAAATGCGTGTCGCCTAAAAGACAAATCTTCATACGACCTCCTTTCAAGATATAATCTTAAGATATTTAGGAACAGGGCCATTCTTGCCTATTCTAGATTCAGGATCTATCCCATGTTTGTAATATTTTATATATAGATATCCAGTTACTCCTGTCGCTTCTTCTAATTCTCTATAACCATAATATATTTTTCCTTTATATTCTATTTCTATAGTTTTGTGATATTATTCATACACATCGCAGAGTTAGAAGGTGTCTCCATTAATTTTTTTATTTCGTCTTTTATTTGTAATTTGCGTTTTTTAAGTGATGATAGTTCTGCACCATGAATATAATTTTTTTGTTTCTCAGCTATTTCTTTATCTAAAATTCTATGTTCAGTTTTTAAAAATTGTAATCTATCCTTTTCATTCATACTTTATCTCCACTTGTCTGCCCATAAATCTTACTCGTTTAAAATGATAAAATATTTGTAAAAAATATTGATCTTCTCGACAAACTAATTTTTCTCTCCAATGTACATGTTTTCTCCCGTATATTGCCAATCCATCCCCCACTTTTGTAATATACGGGCTACAATCTTTTTCATATCTATCTTTTTTTTCTAACCCATCCCACGATTCTTTATTGTAAAGAATATTAGAAACATACATTGGCCAATCTTCATCTAAAGTAGAATCAATATTAATGGATAATGTTATGTCCAAGTCCTTTCTATCTGTATGATGTGTTAAATAAGAATTGTTATAATATATTCTAATAAATGTATTATTAAATTCATAATCATTACCATAGTCTCTTATTATTCTAGAATGAATCTTTGGAACAAACTTTAATGATTCACGTAAATCATAAATGGATTTTACATTATCCACATAATGAGTATTATAGTCTTCTTTATCTATAGATGCGTCATTACTATTTAAAAGATTAAAAAAACTATTCTTAATATATTCACATTCTGTTCGATCCAAAATTTGATCATAGAATTTAATCATATAAATTTTCGTTCCAATGTCTGTGACCTTCTCTATAAGCCATATTAGATTGTGTCTCTCTAACTTCAACTCTGAAACACCAAAGTCTTTTCGCTTCGCCCGGACCCCACATATCTGGAATGTAGACTCCATTTACATATTTGTAAAGCATATCAGCTAAACCTTCACATCCTAATCTAGGTAGAATAGTAAGCTTCGCCATTTTCTTTTCTTGTAATAGTTTAAATGTTTCTAGTTCAGGATCATTCTCTGCAACTAGTAAGGTATGGTCAAACTGATCTTCAAGAATTTTCTTTAATTCTCTTAGACCTCCATAGTCTGCTGCCCAATTACGAACATCCAAATGATCTGTGCCGAAATAAAATTTCATGGAAAAACTATACCCATGAATCATATTACAATGGCTGTCGGCTCGCCATTGTCTATATGCGCAGGGAAATGCATCATGGTATTCTTTTGTACTAACGTATTTGTATTGATGTGGTATATTTGTATAAGCCATCTCTTGCCTCTTTGAGTAAGTTTGATGACACGCAGAATTTTTAGAGCGGGATGAGCGTCTTGAGACCGCTATTATAATTTTTATAAGTCGAAGAATTGTACCATTTCTTTAAATGACTAACAACCATGGGCATTGTTCTCCATGCCGACCATCCTGTTTTCAACTGAAATTTAGTTGAATCTGCAATAAGTACAGAAGGATCTCCTTCTTTTGCTGGAGCAACATTAACAACAATTTCTTTACCCAGTGATTTTTCTACATACTGAAGACATTCAAGATTAGTTGTTCCTTTATTTGTCCCCAAATTATATATACCGCCTACGTCGCTGTCAATACATTTAATATGTGCATTTGCAATATCTGAAACATGAACATAATCTCTAATACAAGTATTATCCTTGGTACTAAATGTAGCACCATTTAGAGTGAAAGGACTATCGTTTAAAGCAGCATCAAATAACTTGGCAAAAATATGTGTAGCTCCGGGCTCTTGTCCATGAGCTGCATCATAATCTGCTCCACAGGCATTGAAGTATCTCAGGGCAACATAGTTTAATTTATGTGATTCACCATACCAGTGTAATAGTTTTTCTACCATTAACTTGGATTCTCCATAGGGGGAAACAGGTGAGCATTCCTCGAATTCTCTGAAAACATTTCCCCTATTACCATAAACTGCAGCACTACTACTGAAAATAAATTTGGTTTCAGGTAGTTCATCTTTTATAAAGTTAAGTAATCGATTAGTCCTTGCCACATTATTATCAAAATAAATTCCAGGAGAAGTAAAACTAGGACCAACTAAACTTGTACCAGCACAATGAATAATTGCTGCAGGTTTAGATCTTTTTATCAATAGAAAGGTTTCATAATCTGTAAAATCTCCATGATAAAATTCATCATAGTAATTATCAAGATGAGAAAAGTATCTTCTATCTATTCCAATAACATTATATTCTTTTCGTTTTAATTCAATACAAGTAATACCACCGATATATCCAGCAGCACCGGTAACTACAATATTTTTAGTATTTAGATTCTGCGACATGATTTCTATACCTATTGTTGCCTCTGTACCATTTTTCACCTGCCTGATTATTAATCATAATATCTATACAACGATCAATAGTACCATCAGTCCAATCTGATATTTTTCCTAGGTTAGTTCTTGGATTACCAAGTAAATGAATTAACTTTGCCTCGGCATCTTCCATTGACCAAGGAATATATAAGCATTCTGAATCATTTGCAAAAGTCTCTGGAAAACTTCTATAGGCAGGATATAGACAATTTGTGCCCAATGCGTCTGCTTCTGATGCCGTATTCGATACCCAGTCTTGTAAGGCACAATTAAATAAAACTCTGCTATCTGCTAAAATTTCGTAATACTCATTTTTCTTTAGATTCTCGTAGATTTTTAATTTACCTTCAGTTTCTAATTTACGAGCACGATACAAATAGTTATAATCGTTACTACGTAAAGGCCCACCTGATAATACACAGAATTCAGTATTAGTATAACTAGTTATTCGCTCTACTAAATCCATAAAGAATCCAGGTTGCTTTTCCTGATCGAATCTTGCTGCAAAACAAACACGTCGTTTACGATCAAAGAAGTTTTTTCTATTGGGCACTCGAGATTGTACTTCTTCTTTCCCAAATGCAAGTCCTGAAATATTGTAGATTGGAACATTCCAACCTGCTATTTTCATATGTGCAACCATTTCCTCATTTGATGCTAATACACCTGTTACAAAATGATTAATCATATGTTCATAATGCCTCATCCAATGCTGCATATCCCATACATGAAGAAAGTCGTCGGGGTCAATAGTTTGAGCCAGGCATCTGATCCATATATTTGGTCTAAATTCTGAAG
>Ga0214923_10006537_pt1 | contig 13065 bp, 16 predicted proteins | sample LL1510_MetaG_FD_177993 | JGI IMG/M metagenome (GOLD analysis project Ga0214923, IMG submission 177993) | Freshwater microbial communities from Lake Lanier, Atlanta, Georgia, United States - LL-1510 | ecosystem: Environmental > Aquatic > Freshwater > Lake | place: USA: Georgia | collected...
ATCTTTAAGCTGTTCAAACGGACAATCAGGAGCACAGGGAGAACAGGGAGCACAGGGAGAACAGGGAGCACAGGGAGATATAGGACCCCAGGGAGACCCGTCTGGTCCACAAGGAGATATGGGGGCACAAGGAGATATGGGGGCACAAGGAGATATGGGGGCACAGGGTTTTATAGGAGCACAGGGGTTTATAGGAGCACAGGGAGATATAGGAGCACAGGGGTTTATAGGAGCACAGGGGTTTATAGGAGCACAGGGAGATATAGGAGCACAGGGGTTTATAGGAGCACAGGGAGATATGGGAGCACAGGGAAACACGGGAGCACAGGGAGGTGGAATTACAATTTCTGGAACAGGTATAGGAAATGTTGTTGTATATTCAGGTTCCACTGCATATACATCAGATACACTGTTTACTTCGACAACTGGAATAGTGGCTCAATCAACTTCTTTACAGCCAAACGCTACTTTATCAATTAAAGATACTACAACTGGTCAACAAACTATTTTTATTCCGACAGCAACAGGAGGTGGATATAATCCAATAGTAGCAAATGGATACCAAGCAATATTTGCTAGTGGGTTGTTAGTTGACACACAAACACTTGCAATAGCACCGCATTCTTCTACGGCATGTGGCATTAGAGTATCAGGAGTAGGGACAGCATCGGCTACAATTGGAGCGGGAGGTGCTTTGGCTGATGCCTCTAATCGTTGTGTTTATAAAGCAACAGGAACAGAGGAATACGGAGAACACCGATTTGTAAATAGTGTCGCAAGATACGATGGATTTGGAGGTGTTAATGCTGTTATACCTTGTAGCACATCAATGTCTTCAATTATAGTCCCTAACTTTGAGTTTCACACAGTTCACTTAACGGGTGGTGGTAGTGTCGCAACTGGAATTATTACACTTACGTCTAATATTAATGCTACAACTAACTACGCAGTAATGACAAATTATTACTACGGTTATACAGGTTCGGAAGGAACTTACACGGCAACCGCATCATCAACCGCTTTAGGTCAGGTAATTATATCGGCTATAACAGCAAACAATTTTGTTTGGAATGTTGGTAAAAATACAGGAAACAATGTAAGTGTGTATATTACGTTTTTAATTTGCTATAATCTTGCGAATACAGATTATCCAAAAGTATATTCTTAATAAAATTGATTTGTAAATAATATAAAGAAAAAGTATTATAATTAATTAATGACGACATTAGCATTAAGAAATAGTCACGAACGAGACTCTCAAATAAAATTTTATGCAAGAGGACATCAATATGAGATTGCTACTGACACAAAATCTAAATATATGTCAGTAACAACATGGAATCACGCACATTTTCCTAAATTTGATGCAGATGCTGTAATACAGAATATTTTTAAAGGTAAATCATGGGGTCCAGGTCATAAATATTGGGGACAAACAGCTGAACAGATAAAAGCGAGTTGGAAATCAAATGGTGATGCAGTTTCTGGCGCAGGAACTAATTTGCATGAACAAATAGAGCATTTTATGAATAATGATCTTATTGCTCCAGATTATACTCAACAAGAATTATTTGCATCTTATACTAACAATTATGATTGTGCAGTTGAATGGAATTATTTTATTGAATTTGTAAAAGACCATCCTGAACTAAAACCATATAGGACAGAATGGATGATTTATGACGAAGATTTAAAATTAGCAGGTTCAATTGACATGGTTTATGAGAATCCTGATGGAACATTATCTATTTATGATTGGAAACGAAGCAAAGATATAATAAGGACAAATAATTGGAATAAATTTGCAAGTAATCCATTAATAGCTCATATACCAGATATAAATTTTTGGCATTATGCTTTACAATTAAATACATATAAGGCAATTTTGGAACGAAAATATGGAAAGATAGTCACACATCTTTGTCTAATAAGACTACATCCAGATGCTAAAGCTTATGAATTGATACCGGTTCCAATTTTAACTCAAGAAATAAATGTTTTGTTTGAGGAACGAGAAAAAGAAATATCAGTATAAAAACAACTTAAAAATAACAGACCCTATTATATTATTGTTATAATGTCGGTTAATATTGCAATACAACTACAAACGCTAGTAATCGCCGGTTTTTTTATGATTTTATATAATAATTTAAATCGGATTAATTACAAAAATATATATAATAAATTGTTTTTTTTAATTGACTTTTATAATTATATATGTGAACATAATCCTTTGTTAATAGATTATTATGATGAAGTAAAACAAGTGGATGAAACACATAATACAATAGAATTAGAGGAAATAGTAGAAAAGTTTGAAGAAAAATATTTACAAAAATTTAATCAATTTCCAAATGAGTATCGATTGGATGAGTTAGAATTGAAAACAGAATCTGAATTTGTTATTAAAGTAAAGGCTTATTTTGAAAAGGATAAGACTGAAAAAATAAATGAATTACAAGAAACGTTACTTAAAATAAATAATATTACAAATGGGGTTACAATTTCTGGAGATGGTTCAATGGAATTTGGTGAACCAGTTAAAACAATGTTACTTAATTACTATGATATAACTGAATATGACGATAATAAGTGTGACGATGATAATAAAATAGATTTTAATGAGTTATATTTGGATTTGCTGACAATAGAAGATAAACTAAAGACAGAACTACATAATGTAAAACAGACTGAAATTACGGATGAAGAAGCATTAAGACAAGCACGCGAACTAACAATAAGTGCAAAACTAGAAAAATATATGAATAATTATGTTTTAGAGCATACTCCATTGGGTAATATTTACATGCGTTATAATTCATCTAAGGGTTCATTTGAATATTTTAGTAACAATACGATTCCATATAGATATTTAGAGCCAGTTGGTAGAAAGTATGTTATGACATATTGGTGTAAGCCAATATTTGTTAATTTGGAAGATGAACTAAAGAAGGCTGAGATAAAATATGATGAAGATAAGAAAAAAGAAGAAGAATTACGGAATAAACCAAAAGAATCAAAGGATTATATGGCAAAGTTGAAAAGTTATAATAATGAAACAAGATACCAAACAATGATGAAGAATCAAAGACCAAATCCGCCACAGATTAAAGCAAATTTGGCAAATGTAATACAAAAATCGGAGAAAATGTTATTAAAGGAGCATGCAAATAGGTATACTTGGGAGGGACGTATATCTAATTTTTGTCCTTTAAAAAAGATAGATAGAAAAATAGTTGATAAGAATTTAACACTAACATATGCTGATTTTAAGAAAATGAGTCAAAATAAAAAATAACTATATTATAACAATGACTAATAAAACTAGAAAAAATAGAAAATATGTTGGCGGTTCCAATGTTTCTCCAACAATAACGGATAATATAAAAAAATTTGCTGATATATGGATTAAAATAGTTAATTCAATTGGTATGTATACTTTAAATGGTATAAGCAATAAAGTTTCAAGCATATCTAAGTCGTACGGGGTTGATCCAGATAAACCATTAAGTGAAGAAATTATGAAAGTTAGTCAAAAAACGCAAAATTTAAATAATGCTTTGGATACTCCTGCAGGAAGACGAGCATTACAAAATTTGCGTGAATTATTTAATAAAATATCAAATAATGTTATTGTTCCTAGTTCAGAAAAATTAGCAGAAGAATTAATAAAAAATATGCAACCAATATTACTTCGAGGTCAAAATGCGGTTTTTGCTTTATTAAGTGCATCTCCATTTGGAGCAATTATTGACATTCCTCGTTTTTTATCAGAAAGTTTAGGTGTCGTAGAATCTAGTACAACTTTATTGAATCAAGCTTTAGATATAACTACAAATGCAGTTGATGAGATTAAATCACAAGAAACTGAGTATAATAATGTAAAATCAGAATTTGAGTCGTTAATGGAAACTGGTAATTCAGTTGTTGGTAGCACATTAGATTCCGTTAATAATACAATAGATCGTTATAATAGCAATAATTTAATTCTTGATACACCTACACCTATAAATATGAATATGAATATGAATAATATTAATAAATTGCAAAAAACAGGACAAATGATTGGTGGTCGTGCAAGTAAATCACAACAAGATTTTTTAAAATCACATGTTACAACTTCAAAAATTATAAAACAATATGGCGGAAAAAGAAAAACTATGAGGAAACTACTAATAAAATAATTATTAATTATTTGTTATTTCATTTTTTTGAGCCAATCATTGTATCCATTGCTTTTTAATACATTAAATGATGTTCCTAAATGCGATTTACCAATAGTATAGGCGTGTTTTTCAATTCTGTTTAGTTGCTTCAAATACTTAACAACAGATTCTTTAACAGAATCGTCATATGTTTCAAAATTATTAGGCAACTCTATGCCAATTTCTGCTTCTAGTTCTGCGCGATTCATTTTTGTTAATTATAAGACATTATAAGGGTTTTATAATTAATTCAATTTTTTATTATAAAAAATATGTTTATTAAACCGTTTCTTTTATCTAATATACATAAAATTTGGTTGATTATCGCCATAATATGTAGCTGTAAATCCAACTCGTTTATTGGTTAATTTGACACTGCTTTGATTTAACATATTTGTTAGTTGTGTTTCAATCTGATACCCGTTTTCAAGTAAAAATGATATAAGATTTGGTATTTCATTTGGACTCATCAGATTACAATCAGTTTTGTTACAAGAATTATAATAATTATTATTTGGTTCTAAATTATATAGTGCTAAACAACATTTCTCAATAGGATTGCATGGTCCTTCTACTTGAAAAGGGGATAATTTTGGCAGGCGTATTCTTCTTACAAATGGTCTTAATGGTCCCTGTGGTTCAACATTCACTGTCAAAATGTTTTTATAACATTGGCTATATTGGTCGTAATATGGTTGCGACGTTATAGTAAATGTTTTCATCTTTTATAACTTAATAATTTATAAAAAATTAATTAAAACGTTTTGGCTTCACCTTTTTTTAAAAGGTGGAAAAATTGAAATAAAAAAGTTAGTTTTTAAAAAATTAAATAAATAAAATAAAGTAAGATAAAATAAATAAAAATGGATTTTGATAAACACAATCAAGACATAGATGCAATGTGTGAAAGTTGTCATAGAGTTATAGAAAAGTGTTATACTCGTGAGTCTATATTATCTGCAATGATGCCATTAATAGATGGATTGATAGAACAAATATTATACAATTGCAGTATTCCTTATGTCAATGATAGAATAAACAAGAAAAAGCAAAAATATAAAAAAAAAGAATATGGTTCTATTATTGTTCATCACGACTTTTCCTCACAACAAAAATTATTAATAGATGATTTAAATAAATATCATTTTAAAAATTTAATTGTATTATGTTATACAATTAAAACAGATGGTGACATATCAAGAGTATTTATTTTAGAAGATGAAAGAAAATTAGAACAATTTAGTCAATTTTCAGATGAAAAATTTATTGTAATTATGTCAACTGGTTATAATATGACTGATCGTGAAAGTATATTTATACTAAGAAACTTAAAAAAGACTAAACAATTTATTAAAAGAACTTGCAATTATAATTATTTAATTAAAAATACATATAACATAAATGAAAATAGTTTGGTGTAAACTATTGCATTGTTTTGCTTAAAATAAAAAATTGAAATCAAATGCTTATCTATTAAATAAAATAACGTATTCTAAAGATGAGTAATTCGGTAATTTACCGTTATAAATTTACGGAGGATTTTATGGAAGAGCTTTATAAGTTTTCAAAAATCCATCAATATGATGATAGAACTGATTTTAAAGATGCTTGGAAAATCTGGACAGAGGATAACAATGATATAATTGAATATGAAACCCGTAGACTAACAAATTTAGGATATGAAGGTGATATATTGGTTAAAATGTTTAAAAGTGCAAAATATTATTTTAGAAATAAAAGCACTCAGAAAAAAGAACCTGCTAAACGTACAACCTATATTAATGTGAATAAAGAATTGATAGAAGCAATGGATAATCATATTGAGACACAAAATTATAATAAGGATTATCAACCTAAGAAGGCATTTCTAGACTTTTGCAAAGAACATGCAGAATTATTAAAAGAAACAATGACAAGTATATATCACCAGGGAATACATGATTCGGATGAAATTGAAAACAAGATTAAGAAAACATATAAAAATAGATACTTTATATTTATTAAAAACAGACAATTAAAAATAAACGGGTAAAAAATGTATAAATAAATTAATTATACAGTTTAAATGAGTAATGATTTATTTGATGGTTGTGTTTTTTATTTTTTAAATGTTTCTTTAAAAAAGAAACAAAAATCACTATACAAATATAATTTAACTACAAAATCCTTTTATATAATAAATGAACTAACAAATACTATAAAAATAAAAGAATTTAACAAACATTTTAATGTATGTGAAAGCAGTTCAGAATTAACAATAATGGAATTAGAAGAAGAAATGCAAAATTTAAGTTTGTGCCATAAAATAAAAGAAGATAACACAATATTATTAAAATTTGCCGACAGAGAATTAATATATTTTAAAAACTATTTAAAGGCTTTAAGTAGTTCTAAAATATATATATTAACTATTATTAATTTTTATAAATATATTCTTAAATCTATTGAAATACTTATAGCAAACAACATTGTTCATAATTATATTCATTTTGATTCTGTGTTAGTTGATAATGACAACAATCCATTACTTTCAAATTTTTCATTTTCAATTGATGTTTCTAAACCAGATATTGAGCAATATATAAAACAGTTTATTATTGCTTATGATCCTTCTTACTTAGAATGGCCATTGGAATTTCATATTTTATCCTATTTACTAACTAACAAATTAACCAGTTTATCGAGTCACAATATTCATAATATTATATGTGAATTTATAGACAATCACAATATTTTAAAAACATTTGGAGAAACAATTGTTAGTTTGTATAAAGAAGATGCATTAAATTATTGCAATAAATATGTAAACCAATCTTATGAATATATTCTAAACGATATTTTACAATATTATAATACTTGGGATAATTATGCGTTAAGTATCTTGTTTTTACGAATATTAATAGGAATACATAAAACAATAAAAGTGAATAACAAATTCATAATTCTTTTTATGAAGTTGTTAGTTAGCAATATTCATCTAAATCCTTTAAAAAGAAATTCTATTGGTGAAACAACTAACAAATTTGAAACTATACTAAATAATATTGAACCGAAAGATTATTATCAAATATTTGAACAATTTTGAATTTAATGTCGGCGAGAATAACGTCTTCGTCTTGCAGAACGTCTTCGTCGCATTGAACGTCTTCGTCTTGCAGAACGTCTTCGTCTACGACCTCCTTTTATATTGCCATCTGGATCACGAGCTTCATATTCAGCATCCCATAAATTTGGATTGCGCGATAATGATGATTGTCTTTCTGATGGTGGATATACTTGTGATAGTGGTTGTATAGGTTGTTGTTCTGGTTTATGAAGTTCATATTCAGCATCCCATAAATTTGGATTGCGTGATAATCTTGGATATTCATTCTGATTACTCATTATATATTATAAAAATAATATTTTTTTAACAATTTTGAATTTAATGTCGGCGAGAAGCACGTCTTCGGCGCATTGTTCTACCTCGTCTTGCAGAGCGACCTCGACGCATTGAACGTCTTCGTCTGCGACCTCCTTCCATCATGTCGTCTTGATCATAAACTTCATTATCATCCAATTGCACATCAACTGGGGATGTTGTTTCAGTTGTTTCCATTGCTTCATCAGGGGTATCAGCACCACCTTTCATCCATTTTTCACCCTTATCCTTTCTTACTTTTGCACGATGAATTGCTTCCTTGTAACTTAGTTTTTCTTCTTTTTGAACTTTCTTAACAAATGCAACCCAAGCCTTAAGGCTTTTATTCACCTTTCGTTTACCTCCAGTTAAACTCATTATATATTCTAATTAGATATTATTTTTTAATAATAATTAGTTTCTTAAATTCCTAAATTGAACAGTAGCATATTTTTGTCAATTTTTAATAAAATAGCAATAATCCAAACTATTATTTATATTTATATTATATAAATTTGCAAGGGGATGAGGTTGTTCTATAATGTTTAAATTAAGAATTTTACAGATTGTTTGATATATATACTTTTGTCCCTTACTTATATTCGAACCAGGTATATGTAAAAAATAAGAAGACATTCCAACTAATTCAGATAAAGTAGGAGAATCGTTTTTTTGTCTATCATCAAACAATCCACCATTCACACCAAAACCAGAAGTATGTATTAATTCTGCTTCAGAATCAAGATAAATTAATTCAGGGTTTTCATTAGTAAATGTTGAAAATGCCAATTGGTCATCAGTAAAATTATTATTTATTGCCCATTCAAATAATATAATTAAATTTTTGACTTTACCAATAATCAATCCTGCATTTAAATATTTTCTTAAAGGTAAATTATCTAATTTATTATGATGACTCCAATATTTTTTCATATGAATTCCTTGCCAAAAATATTCTGGATTTTTATTTATAGCATTTTCAATTTGTTCATCATTCCAATCCATATTACCTATTAAAAACATTTCTGAGCTTATAATAATTTTTTTATCTATATCTGCAATAGCATTTAAATGATTCATAAATGTTGTTGGTTTTCTTAAACAAAATACATCTCTTGCATCACTTAATATAATAATTTTTTCCAATGGTAATTTTTTTAAATTATTATAATAAGAAATCATTCTAGTAATAAATCCATTCCATTTATCACCTTCTCCAATAAAAATATACTTCCAATTATTATTTTTTAACGTTTGTTCAAATAACTTTGAATTTTCATTTTCTTTAATATTATTTTCATATGAAATAACTAAAGGAATATTAATATCATTTATTTCTTCATTTATTAAATTTGTAATATGTTCCATATATGATTTACTATATTTTTTAATAATATATTAAACGCGATTAAAATACTTTTTACATTTTAAAGAATAGGATTGATGAAAAATTGAAATTTATTTTTGCAATACCTAAATATAAATAATCTATTCAACAATGTCAAACATAATATTTACGCGATATTTGTATATTAAAGAAGAAGTAGAACTAGCTTTGTTAGTTTCTATACTAAATAGACATGGGGATGCAATGTTTTGGGCATATGAACTATATTATAGTGGATTTAAACAACAGCTGTTTGCATTCATATGGAAAATCTATTACGATTTCTTTGCTACATTGAATCCAACTTTTGAAGCATATTTACTAACAAAAGGTGAAGAGTTTTTAAATAATGAGTGTCTTGTTAGTTCCATTATTCAAGATCTAATATATAGGTCATACAATACTGATATATTCTTTATGAAATTAATATGTAATTCATTTGAAGTAGATATTGCATACTATAATAATGTATGTATTTCTAACATAGAAGATGCTAAAGTAAATTTTATTAATTGGATTGGAACAAATGATCATCGTTCAATAGCACAGTGGGTACTAAATGGTAATCAAAATACTATTGATACTACAGATGTTTATAAACTATGTTTAAGCATATTTGAACTAACAAAACCAAAATTAATCAAGGATTTTGATAGTATATTAAAAATAAATAATATTGACAAAAATATACTATTATTATCACGAATTATGCTAATGTTTTCTAAAAAACATAACTTAAAAAAAGGAAAAAGTATTTATATAACTGTTGAACCAGAGCAAATTGTAAAATATAAAACAATATATGTTTCAAAACACTTGAAACATTATAGAATATTGGAAAAAGCATGTGAATGCAGTATTGATAGTCTTAAACATTTGAGTCTCTTTAAATTAAATAAAAATAAATATAAAAATGATTTAAAGAAAAAACATTTGTTTACTGATTGGGAATATTATGCGTCATTTTCGCCACTATGGAATCAGCGAATTAACAGTTTTAATGGAATAGTAGACCATAATGCAAAGCGTGTATTATTTGAAGATGATGATTTAATGGAGGAATTTTATAGGTCTTATGGATACGAACCGGATGAACAATCTAAGACAGTGCAAGATAAGAGTATTATGATTATTGAAAAAGTTCATAATTGGAAATGGTTTCACAATAAATATAAAAATAATGGATTATTTGAGGTTTGGGAAGAGGAATTGGAGGAATTTGATGTTGATGGAATAAAGTATTAATAATTAAGATACACACAATAATTCATATATAAAATTATTTGTAAAAGCAGAACCTCCAAAACGTGGATTTATTTCAAATATATATATATTATTATTGCATTCACTAATTTTAAAGTTTATACACATACCTCCTGAATAATTTAAATTATGTACTATATTTTTAAATATATCAATTGATATATTTACGTTTTCAAAATTTTGTGGAAAATTTGTATTTTTAATATTATATTTTTTATATTTAAAGCGTATAATTTTCCAGTTTATGATAATACCATCTATACATAAAAAATATCCACCATACTCATATTCATTATCAATATATTTTTGAATATTGTTATAATTATTTAATTTTATAAAATCATCATTATTCATAATAATTTTCATATTTAATCCATTTGTGGAATATATTGGTTTGCTAATAGCAGGAAATTCAATATCTTTTAATTTTATATTGTTTAAATAATATATATCTGGAATATAATTTATATAATTGTTTAACATATATTCAGTAAAACTATTTTTATTATTTAATAAGTTGAATACTTCTTTGGTTGGGTATAATATTTTAATATTAATATTTAACTCTTTTATGTTATTTTTTATTAATTTATCGTCTATTTCTGATAAAGGAAGAATATATGATATATTTTTAGTTAGTAATATACTTTCTAAAATCGTTAAATTATTAAAATCACAAATTATTATATTTGGTTTATCTGTTAATTTATTTAATGATTCTGTCCAAGAAGGTGCATATGGATTAGTTCCAATTAATATATTTTTATATTCTGTCATATAATATATATATATAAAACTACATTTTCAACGGTAATATGAAAACGTAGTTTTATTATAAAAAAATTGAATTAAGTAAAGTATCTAATTATATAGATATACATTATTACTATGGAAAATGAATCACAATCAAATAAATATCGTTGCAATGTTTGTAATAAAAATTATACAAAAAAATCGTCATTAAATAACCATAAAATTTTATGTGATTATAAGATGAAATCTATTAGGGAACGGCAAATAGAATTTGAAGAAATAGGCGATATGCCGAGTTATGCACAATTAGTTGGGATAGTTCAGGAATTGACACTAAAAATAATAAAAATGGAGGAAAAAATAGAAGAAACACAAAAATGGGTTGAACAAAAAAAGAAAAAAATAAATATAGGAACATGGTTAAATACAAATGTTATTCCAACCGTTGGATTTAATGAATGGGTTAATAATTATATAACTGTTATGCAGGAACATTTTGAAAATTTGCTTGAAAATACTTTATTCTATACACTTCAACAATTATTCGAGTATAACTTATCAAATAAAGATGATTTTGTATACCCTATACGTTGTTTTAGCCAAAAAACGGGTGTATTTTATGTTGGCGAAAAAAAAGAAGATGGAACTGCTGAATGGAGACAACTTGTATTAGAAGATATGGTTTTGTTATTAAAAACACTACAAAATCATATAATAAAAGAATTGATAAAATGGAAAAGTAATAATAAAAATAAATTTGATAATGATGATAAAGTTGCAATAATATTTAATAAGGCAATAATAAAATTAATGGGAATTAGTTTTACACCTGATACAACAATGAGCAGAATAAAAAATGGATTATTTAATTATTTAAAGACAGATTTAAAAAATATGATTGAATATGAATTTGAATAAAAAATGTTTGGCTCATAGTATGTTATAACGAAGTAAGATAAAAAATTGAAACTTTTTTTTAAAATAACAAACAAATAAATTTATAATGGGTTCATCAAATTCAACAAATAACCAAGGTCCAGATTTATGGGATGTTGCAAAAAAAAATGCAACAAAAATATATAATTACAGAATAAAATCATATGATTATAGAATTCATGGTCCATATGAATATTATATTATACAAGTGGAAGCAGAATATGAACTAGAATGCATACCTGAACAGTTTCGTAGAGGTAGAGGATTTTAACAAAAAATTGAATAAAGAAACGTTCGTTATAATCTTTTCAAACTAATATGTATCTTCTATTTCAAATTATATTTTGCACATTTTACGCATGTTGTTGGATATATTTATTATCAATATTATATTATCAACACTACATTTATCCTCTTAAACTTGAAATTGAAAAACTTCAAAAAAATAATGTTATCAACATTCAGGATTCTAAATATCCATCTTATAATAATACAAATACATTTGACAAAATAACATTTCCACATTACAAAATTTATTCAACATATTCAAATCGAAATAAAATTATTAGTTACCAACTTGCTAAATTTTTAGACATACAACCAGGATATTGCATGTCTAAAGAAGATATTTATAACTTGGTATTCAAATATATTAAGAAACATATGATATTTCATAAAAATAAATTATTAATTATTCCAAATATTCAACTATTAATTGATGAAAATAATACTAATGCTAATATTACGCTTAATAATTTATCCGAATTTATTGAACCACATATAAAAAATGTATAATTTATTTCTGGGTCTTCTTTTTTTTTCTTTTTTTAGTAGGTTCAACTGTAACAGTTTCAACAATTTCTGTAACGGGTTCAACAGTTTCAAAGATTTCTGTAACGGGTTCAACGGTTTCTGTAACGGTTTCAACGATTTCTGTAACGGGTTCAACGATTTCTGTAACGGGTTCAACAGTTTCTGTAACAGTTTCTGTAACGATTTCTGTAACAGTTTCTGTAACGGGTTCAACGGTTTTAGCAGGTTCAATAGGATATCTCTTAACAATTTGTTTTTGTTTTTGTCTTTGAGATTTTTCTAATAAATCTAAATAATATTGCATTTCA
>Ga0214923_10006539_pt1 | contig 13062 bp, 16 predicted proteins | sample LL1510_MetaG_FD_177993 | JGI IMG/M metagenome (GOLD analysis project Ga0214923, IMG submission 177993) | Freshwater microbial communities from Lake Lanier, Atlanta, Georgia, United States - LL-1510 | ecosystem: Environmental > Aquatic > Freshwater > Lake | place: USA: Georgia | collected...
ATAACTTCTGGGTCAAACCTTGCATTAGGGTTATCACCTACCGTTGCCATGGTCGGACCGAAGGCAAGACCACCTTTTGCAAGTTTAGTTTTTGCTAACAATCCCTTTAATGCCGAAACAGCTGCTAGTCCAAGCCCAAGACCAATTACAGAACCAATACCGCCACCTTTTATAGCTTCTTTTAATGTTATTTGTGCCAATAACGCTTTTAAAGTCATACTAATAACATCAAGCATGGTATCTAAAAATGCTTTTCCAAAAGATGCAATAGCATTCTCACCACTTGCTAGTGCTGTACCAAAAGCCTCGAATCCTGCTCCTAAAGCCTTACCAAAGTCTTGATTTATTATATTTGTAATTTCTTTTATTGAAGCCTTTATATTTTCAGCACCTTCTTTAACCTTTTCTATACTACTTGTATCAATATCTATTTTTTGAGGCTGTAATAAAACAGCTTCTGTTACTTCAGGTGCTGTTTTTATGCCTAATTCTCTTGTTTGTTTTGTTTTACCATCTACAAAACCAAATGTTTTTTCTATTCTTTTGACTAAATCAGGTGGAAAAATATCTTCAAAACCAGTTTCTTTAGGTAATTTAAATTGACCTAATCTTGTAACATCAAAACCTTTACGTTTTAAATTATCAATAGCTGTTTCTATTCTTGTTAATTCATCAGCAGTTTTACCATATTGTTCTTTTAATTTTTTTGCAGATTCTGAATTTACATTTTGAGTTGTTACTAAATCAGCATATTGTGATTCAATATCACTTAATTTCTTTTTAAGTAATTCATAAGGTCCTAATGCCTTTTCAGTTTTATTTGTATTTGTAATAATTGTATTTCCAAATTGTTCAGTTTGACCTGTCAATTTTTGATATTGTAATTCTAATTCAGCTAATTTTTCTTTTAATAATTTAGCGCCATTATTATTTTTACCATATTCTCTAGTAGATACTTCTATAGCTAAATTTAAATCTTGAATTTGCCATTCTAAATTTTTTATTTTTTTATCATTTATTATTTTTTGATTTTTTTCTTGCTCAATATTTAATTCTGATATTGTTTCTAAAGTTTTATCATAGGCGGCAGTTATTTTTTCAATATCTGTTTTTAATTTATTAATATCACCAGAAACAGTATCATAATTTATTACCCCTGCACTTAAATCTAATCCTGTAGTTAAACCAGTTGATACTTTTACTTCCTGATTAGCTCTCTTTTTTTCTAATTCAGCTAATTTCCCTTCTAATTCAATTTTTTTCTTAAGTTGTTTTTCTCTTACGCCTTCTTGTGCTAATAATTTAAATCTTGTTTTTAAAGATTCATTTGCATCTTTTTGTGCGGAGTCAATTTCTTGTAAAGACGTTTTTTCACTTAATAATTTTGGTAAATATTCACCATATTTTGTATTTAATTCTTCTAATACTTTTTGTCTAGTGGTACTGCTTGTGTTAACATTTTTTAATGTTTCTATTAAATAATTAAATTCGTTAGCTTCTTTGTTTGCGTTTTTTGCTCCTACACTTAAATAATCATTAAAAGTATCAATAGGTTTTTTAGTTTCATAATAGGCATTACCTATAGAATATATTACAGCTACTAAAGATGCTGCTAATACAATAAAACCACCAGTAGTTAAGGAAATAGTTCTTGAGACTTTATCATATCTAATTAATTTTTCAATAACTTGACCAAAAACATAAGTCAATGTACCTAATGATGATCCAAGTTGACCCACAATCCATGACAAACCACCAAATACAGCTATATTTCTTATAGTATTTAATATGGTCTTTTGTTGACTGTCAGATAAGCCCCCAAAATATTCAGTTAATCTACTTAAACTACTTACTACTTCATTAATTATTGCATCTAAATCAATGTTCTTTAAAATTACCTTACCCATTTCGGCAGAGGCAAATTTTAATGAATCTTTTAAGTTATCAAAACTGTTTCTTATACCACCAGTTGAATTTTGTACTTCGGGTAGAATTTTTAAAGATTCTGTAAGTCTTAAAGCAAACTCCTTTGCCCCTATACCCAAATCTCTTACCGCTTCAATATTATTTGTACCAAAGGCTTGTTGCATGGCTTTGCCAATGAGAGGAACAGCAGACTGGATAGGTTTAAAATCTTCAGCAAGAATTTTATTTTTTGAAATCATTTGGGTCATCTGGTATTGAACCGCTTCCAATTCAACCGCTCCACCACCAGTAGTGGCAATAGCTTTACCAAATGTTTCTAAAACTTTTCTTGCCTCATCTGCCTTTAAACCGACAGATTGTAACCTAATAGAACCTCTTACTGCTTCCTCAAAAGCAAGGCCAGGCAATTTTGCACTTTCTTTTAATTTATCTAATTCCTTTGCAGCGGAAGAGGAATCTCCCATAATGGCAGTAAGTCCTCTGCTTAACTGATCCATAGAAGCAGCAGCAGTCAGGAAACTTGAACCCATAGCAACTACTGGTGCAGTAAAACCCAAAGTAATACCTCTACCAATAGCTAGGGCTTTTTGGCTAAAAGCAGTCATGTCTCTACCAGCCATTTTTAATGCCCTCTCCAATGGAGAAGCATCAGCCCTAATTTTTATGGATAATATACCTTGTGCCATTACAATACATCAGTTTTAAATTGACCTTCTCCTTTAACAATCATATCCATCACATCAATTTCTTTTAAATCTAAAGGAGTAAGTTCTCTTTGTTTAAAATTGTCGTCCCAAGGAAATTTAATTAAATCTGTTTGTTTTAGTTTATTGTTTTTACTAATATGTGGTTGTAAAGTAACAAAAGCTAACCATCTTGTTTGCTCCCAAGAAAGTTTAAATTTGCTTTCTATTTTATTTTTATAACCATTATATTTTATAATCAACTCCCTAAAATCAAACATATTCATTTCATCAGGAGTCATCTGAAGGTCGCCCAAACACATCCTCTCCAAATCTTCTATTTCAAGAGGTTTTGCATTTGGGTCATTTAGTTTTTTTCCTCTTCAGTATTACCGCCCATCGATTGTGCTAATAATGTACTAAAATCATTAAGAGCATTGTAATCATCAACTAATTCAGCAAAAGTTTCTAATGTATAAGGGTTTGTTTTGTTTTCTTTGCGATAACCATTTTCAACCCCTAAAAATATAACCTCATATAAAAGGCTTAAATCATCTTCCAAATATTCCTTAAATAAGGAAAATCTGATATTTTTCTTTTTTAAAAAAAGACTTAATGAATAACCACCAAGTTTAAATGGAATATCATTGCCTTCAATTGTAATGTGATTTACCGATACCATATTTTTTTTTGTTTTACCCAATACTACTGGGAGTTAACCAATTGTCAACCCCCAAATAGTATCGGAAAATGTTTATGCTGTAGTTGAATACGTTAAACTAGCTGAAAAATCACCTTGACCTGCCGTAGCATTTACTGCTGCCACTCGTAATTGATATTCAGAACTGGCAGTTAATCCAGTCACGGTTGCACTTGCTGCTGGACTTGTTCCATCCGCAAATGTAGTCCATGCAGAAACACTTGTCAATCTAAACTGAACAACATAATCAGTAATTGCAGAAGAACCTACAGAAGCAGGAGCAGTCCATGAGAATTGTAAAGTATGGGCTGTTGCATTAATTGGAGTAAGTGCTGTAGGCGCACCTGGTGGTGTTTTAGTATATCTTGTAATTGCACCATTTACCCTTAAACTAGCAGAAGCAGTTACGCTTTCTTGATTAGCAGCATTTAAAGATAAACTTTCAATGTATGCACTAAAAGAATATACTGAATCCCCATTTACACTTGATGTGTACAAACAAGTAATCAATGTTCCTGCGTCCCAACTAGCATACAGAGTGTTAAATTTAGTATTAGCCGAAGAGTCGCCAACGTCAGCAAACATTAATTCTGTTGAGAATGTTGCTGATTTTTGACCTGGAGCGACTTCAATCCAAGCTGACGTGTTGTCCTTGTGGGCCATTTCACGCATTGCTCTTGAAAGATCCAATGTATCTGATGTTGAATAAGCAACAGCAACACCATCTACATATAACCTTAACAAAGAACCATTAATTATTCCAGTTGTAGGCATAATTTTTTATTTTAATTTTGACTTAAACTTTTTGTTATCAACAATGGGTTGATAAGCTTCATCGTTGACTTCATCTTCTTCTCCTAATTGTTCATAAATTTCTTGTTCATTGACAACAATAGGAACATAGACAACTTCTTTAGGAGTTTCTTTTTCAGGCATTACTTCAATATCTACTCCAGTATATTCAACAGCAATCCCCTGACTAACAAGACTGGCAGAAAAACCATCAAACATTTCACAAACATCTCCTTTTAGAAAATGATTGTAATCTTTAATAAATTTTATTTTCATAAGTTATTTATTTTAAATATAAAATCAATCGCAATCCAATATATTTTGTCATCCATTACTGGATCTCCAGTCATTTCATCTTCAAATATACACCAATCTAATTTAATAGAATTAAATGTACCTCTTAAATTATCAAATCTGTTTCTTAATGCAACAGATACTTCCTCGCTAGTATCATAACTTTTAGAATAAATATAAAAAGTAACTTTAATGTCATCTCTTGGACTTACAACACCTTTCGCCATAGACGGATCAGTCCTAATTTTACTAAAAGTTATATAAGGGTAAGTCACATCATTAGGTGCTTCTTCAGGATATATTCTTGTGCCAACTAACCCTGTTAATGTAGCATCAGTAGTAGCAATGGAGTATATTAACTTACCTATGTTCATTGTATTCTGTAGTCTAATCCTGCTGCTTTAGCATTCTCATTAATTAATGTATGTGTCCCTTTAATTACGACATCTCTTGAAGCATGAAATGCTTTTAGAAATCCTTGTAATAAAACCTTTGTCTGAAACGCAACAGCACTTCCATATAGGAAATTGGCATAATAGGCATCTGCTTTAACAGTTCCATCAAATGGTCCTCTACTTACTTTTGTTGGATAGTTTTTTAAAGGACCGATTACAATTGTCTCAATTCTTTTTAACCTTGGTTTAAAAGGGTTTAAGACTTTAACAGAATTTCTTAAATGTCCTGGTATAAATGCTGCTTTATATTCTTTTTCTGTTGTTTGACCAGTTTTTTTATCAACCTTCTTTTTCGTAAAATATCTATAATGTACACCACCTTTATAAATAGGAATTTGTGGTTTTACTGCACTTATCATTGGTTTAGCAGCATCATATAATAAATCCATTTTCTTTAAGTCCCAATCCTTTTTAAAATTTGTTCTCATCATTCTTAAAGCATCCTGAACATCTCTATCAAATATTTGCCATTCAACCTCAAAGTCTTTATCAACAAATTTACCACCTTGCTCCGCTCTCCTTTGTTCGGTGCGCAATCTGTTATAATCCATTCCTCTGTGAGTGCCAGTAAAGGCAATTGGTCTTCTTGGCATTAGTATCCTTGTCTAAAAAAGCCAGTAGCAACCATGATACTTCTATCATCGGAAATACTTACGCTTTCGATTTGATAATATTGTGAACGGTATACAAAACGAGAATTAATTGAAATATTACTGTTAAATCTTACAGTAAACTTTATTTTTTGCTGACCTATAATTCTATCAGCTTCCTCTTCCTCAAATCCTGATGTGTAATCTACTTTTGCCCATACTGTAGCTATATTAGTCCAACTTTCAGTTTGGAATCCAGAGTCACTTCTGGTAATGGTTTTGTTTTGAATTAAAACCCTTTCACGCATTCTACCTATAATCTCATATTTATTATACCCAATCATATTTATAACGGTTTAATATAATATCAGCAGCAGTAGGCAATCTTTGTATGCCATTTGTTCGGTTATCATACATTGCTGCAATCAATTTTAAAACAGCTATTCTAATATCTGAAGGACAATCTGTTGCATTAGTTCCAAAACCAGCTACATAAGTAATAGTAACATCATTTAATGACAAATAAGTATCAGGGAAATCTTGATCTACAGCTTCGGCAATAAGTCCTCTATATGTATCTACCTCATATAAAGAAGAGTTAAGCACCCTGCTAACCCCATTTTCATCTAAATAAGTAATTGATGTAACGCTAATCAATGGATAAACTAAACACTTAATAACATTTTCATAATCCGTAGCAACCTTATAGCTTGATGGAAATCTTTCTAATTTTTGTACAATTGTTTTATTTAAAGTACTTATATTTTGTCTTGATTCCACCTCAAACCTAGCTGCTTTATTCATTGCGGCAATGAGAGCATCATCTGTTGCATCATCAACTTTTAAATAATTTTTAACCTCTGCGGTCGTCCATAATTCATTAGCTTGATCAACAGTTACTCTCCACGGTTTCATCTCTTAATTGCTTTTTTTGGTTTAGTGCTAATTTTATTTTCAATAATTGGTTCTGAAATTTCCAAAGGTTTAGTTATAATTACTAATTCCGCTATCCCAGCAGCAATTAATTTTTTAGCCGTTACATCATTAAGTTCAGCCGTATCTCCAGGAAAATATCCAAGGAGATACGGTAAACTTGATGGAGATTTTATAAATCTAACCTTCATTACTCATTTTTAGCTACAAAATATGCATTATATTTAGTAGATTGTGTGCCAAAACCAGTTAATACCAATCTATATTTAGTACCACCAATTAAATCATCCTCATATGATTTTACTAAACTACCTGATTTTAATGTATCCATAGTATTTACATTAACGTAATCAGTAGAACTTGCAGCTTGTAATACTGTTGGCAAAATTTTACTAGTTCCACTTAAATTAGTAGCTACGACAGACCAATAACCAGTCCAAGGAGATAACAATGATACTGGGATAGTAATTGTGTCTATTTCAGTATTAGTAATGGTGTCACTAACTGAATAGCTATAAAAAGTACTTGAAGCGTCATCATAGTTTGCATCAAGTGTTTTGCTTCTGTCATTTTTATAAGCTGTGACATAAACAGCTACTCCTAAAAGGATTAAAATACCTAATACTTTTTTCATTTTTTTATGTTTTATATGCCAGTAATATCTGCGTCTTTAACAGCAGAGAATGAAGCAGCGTGTCTAACAGCGGCATCCCACCAAGAGTTAACTACAATGGTAACTAAAGCATTTTTTGATGATGTATAAGGATCTATAACAACATCTAAACCTGCCCATTGTCCAATTAACAATTCAGCAAAATTTCCAAAGATTACTGCGTGTAAATTAGTACCAGAACCTTTTGTTAAAGTTGAAGGAACTTGTGTAGAAACATAAGCACGATAGCCATTTAACAAGTCTGTTCTAATTCCTTGTTGACCTACTGGTGGTACACCATCCATCCAAACAAATTGAGCAGTACCAGAAGCCTTTTCAGTATTCTTTAAATAACCTCTTACACCAGGAGTAGTAAGGTAGGCTAAAGTACCAAAATCAGCATTATCAACTGCTAGTTCAGTTTCAAGGTCAATTATATGCTTATAAGTTAATGGACCACCATCTGTGCCAATAGATACTGAACCAATTCCTGAAGTATTTAAAATACCGTAAAATGGTTGAGTAGAATTATCTCCATTAATTAAAGCATAATCCAATGCTCTGTTTACAGCTTCGCTTAATCTGTTTCTAACAAAGTTTTCTACATCAATAGATGATTGCACTAATAACTGTTTTGAAATATTAGTAAATGCACCTAAACGATTAGGTGACATACTAATTTTATCAAAGGAAGGATTAGTTTCATCATTTGCAGAATTTTCAGTTTCCCAATTTGCCGTAGCAGCAGCATCATTGCGAGGAAAATCTAAATTACCAGTTAAACCTGTTAATAAGGTTGCACCTGCATTAATAACGGCTAATCTAGGGTCAAGAAAAGGAATTAAGTCTCCTAAAATAGTTGGAATAGTATTTCCACCAGCACTTGCCGTACCAGCAGTCATATCTCTTTTTTCCCTTGCTAAATACATTTTAGGAACAAATAAATTTCCTGAAGGAGAAATACCTGCTTCCTTAAATTCTCTTTCTGCTTCTTGATGCATTTCTGCTTCAAGACCATCAAGGTTTTTGTTGTTAGACAATAAAGAGGCAGCACGAAGAAAAGAATAATTCTTTTTAACTTTAGTTTCTTCAGAAACTCTTGTTTCTTTAGTTCTTAAAGTTGTTTCAGCATTTCTCTTAACTTCTGCTTCCAACATTAGGTGATTTTCAATGTCACTTTCAAGGTTGGTAACCTCATTTCTTAAATTTGTTAATTTTTGCCTTTGCTCATCGTTTGCGTTAGCACCCAATGTTTCAATAGCAGAAATTAAAGATCGCATTTCTTCTATTTTAGCGGAACGCGATTGTTTTAATTCATCAGATTTTAACATTTTTAATAAATTTTAAGTTTGTTTAAAAATTCAATAAACTCACGAAAATTGCATTCCGCATTTTCAGTTTCTCGAATATAATTTTCCATACTGCGAGTAGCAACGCTAGTATTTGGGTTTGCCGGATAAGTTACAGGTGAAACATCGTAAACTTTATCAATACTTGTAATTATTCTCTTCATTCTTCCTTCATTCATCTGCCATTTATCACCGTTTTCTTTTAAAGAAAAAGCAAAAGAAGATTGATAAATATCACCTCTTTTAATTAATTTCATTACATCTTCGGCAGCACTTGTATCTGGTGGTTCAATAATATATACTAGAGAATTACCATCTCTCATTATTTGCAATGTTTTATTTTTAACCCTTCCAAGAACAATGTTTTGGTCGTGGTTAAATAAAGCAGCAGCTTCGGAAAAATCAGCTTCATTAAAAGCATTCATATCTATTTCTTCATCAAAACTTCCCATATTATACGAGCGGTTTAAAGAAGATGCTACACCGACTATTTTTCTTTCCTCTGCATTACTTTTAAATTCAATTTCAAAATACCTTCTTTCCATAGTGTTATTTTTTCTTTCGTCCATTATTCTGTTTGCTGTTCTTTCCGCCCAGGGTAACATCGTTGAACCACCCCAAGCGTCATACATTACAGAACCACATATTTCATTATCATTTTCATCAAAATATTTACCTTGGTCATATACCTTGGCTCTGCTTAAAAAACTATAAGTGCGTATCACTTCATCCTCACTCAATGCTTCTCTATTTGATAACTGCCTTGCTCTTGTCCATCCAACACTAGTGCCACATTGACTATTATACTCTTCTTTATGTTTTAAAGCCTTTTTGGCTGCATTGGTAGCTGATTGTGGGTAATTTTTATAAGGCATTATTGTGGATTTTGAGGGTTACCTTGACCAACTGGTACTTCTCGACTATTAGAAGCCAAAGGCAAACCAAATTGATCCCCACCATCATAAGGATTAAATCCTTCTAAAGCCCTTACCTCATTTGGTGCAATTGCTCTAATATTATAAAGCTTTGTATAATATTCTGCTCTGGCCATTACATCACCACGATACAATTCATCTAAATCTAATTTAACACTATATTTACCCCATTCATTTTGGGGAAATAATTTAGTATTGAATTCATTTTCTATTCTTTTTGTCCAAGCACGAAGGGTATATTGTACAAATATTCTATTTAATATCTCTATATTAGTTTGAGAGATGTTATTTTGTCCTATAAGAAGAAAGCCTGGGACTCCAGTCAGATTACTTATATCTTCTATAGTTAATTTTCTTGCATCTATATCCGCTGCTTCAATTTTAGCGTTTATTGGTTTAAATTTAAAACCTGCTTGTAAGAAAGCTACCGATTGTTGATTATTTGCTCCACCATGTTTGTCTTGCCATTGTTTTTTAACAAGATTTAACTGATCCTCATTTAAAATATGGTCTGTTTCTACAGTTCCACTTAAATTAGTACCCTTTGCATAAATGTCATTACCATAATCAATTTCATGTAATGCTCTTGATAAAGTTGTTCTACCAGCCTCGATAACACTTTTGCCCCAATAACCATTATCAGAAAAGTTTTTAATATGTAATACTTCATCAGATGAATATATTTCATCGCCTTTCTCAATCTTGTAAAAAAATTCGTCATTTATTTTATACATCTCCCATGGAGAATCCACTAAATTTAAAGATAGTATTCTTCCTGCTTGATTTCTTTCAGGTATAATTAGGACATTTCCTGACTTTTGTATCATTGAACCATTTACCACCTGCCTTACAATTGCTTCACGGAAACTAAAGGTATCGTATTTTTTTGATGGCCTAAATTTTATTAAATTGTACATTGGATGGTTAACTGCTTCTACAATCTTACCATCCGCTGTTGTTTCGTATATGGAAAATGGGAGAGAAGCCAATTGCTCACTTAAAATGGTTAATGCTCTAAAATAAGCTGGAATGGAAAGTGATGTTTCGTGAGATACTCTTCTTTGATTAGATCCAAATAATTCTTGATACAATTTCCAGTCCTTGGCAGGTCCAAGGTTCGAGATTCTAGATCTCTTGAAATAATTACCTATTTTAGTTAATATATTCATGTTGCAAAGATGAATATTATAAAATTAATGTGCAAATTATTTTGTTTTATCCTATAATTAAATTAAAGTCAAGATTTAATTTATTTTTAGGATCTATCGCCTCGCCAATAGCCATCGCAGCAGCAACCATACCATCAATTTTCTCATTACTCTTTCTTTTGTCAAATTTAACTAATCCAGTAGAATTTATAATTAAAGCAACATTTTGTAACATCCATTTTGATACTGGGTCTCCATTGTGAAATATTTTCTTTCCGGTAATCATCTTTTCAAACTCACAAATAGGTGTATTCATTTCTGGAAAAGATTGTGGAAATGGTCTGACATTTACTCCTCTTTCTTGAAGACTTATTACAACATGAGTTGCTCTCCATGGGTCATAAGCAAGACTCCTTATGTTGTATTTTTGAAAAATATTAAAAATGTCGTTAATAATTACCTCATTATCTACAATATTACCATTAGTTACCTTAATATTTCCATTTCTTGCCCAATCTAAATATGGTACTCCATCTCGCAAAGACCTTTCTTTAACATTATCCTCTGGAATCCAATAAAACCATAATAAATAGGCTGGTTTTTCTTTAAATTCAGGAAAAAACAAGCAAAATGCACTAATATCAATAGTTTGTGCTAAATCTAAACCACCAAAACATGGTCTGTCCTTAAAAAAATCATCATCAACCTGCATTTCGCATTCTTTCCATGCATTTTCGTTAATCCATGTCGCGTGAGTATTTGTCCAAAAGTTTAAATTTTTAGTCATAAAGCCAATTTGCTTGGCTGCACCTTCATTTAACGCTTTTGTGTACTGATCTTGAAGATAACCCATTCCAGTAGTGACATTTAAAGAAGGGTTTGCTTTCATCCATGTACTGTTATCTTGCCAATCATCATCTTCATCAAGGCAAAATATTAATGGAAATACTGCGTCATCGTCTTTATGACCTTTAATAATATCAATACAAACTTTTCTTAATTGGTAACATGGGCTTTCTTTGTTAAAACCTGCTGTGGTAGTGATAAGGATTAAAGGTTGCGTTCTACTACCTATCCCAGATTCCATGATTTCTAAAATAGAACTATCTGGGTGCGCGTGCATTTCGTCAATAATGGCTATATGTGGGTTCAATCCATCTAAAGTTTTGGCATCGGATGATACTGGTAGCATCTTTGAATTTGTTTGTGTGCTATAAATGGAATGCGCTCTGACTTGAACCATCTTGTTTACAGCATCAGAATCTTTTTTTAGATATTGTAAAATTACTTTTGCCGCATCCCAACATATTCTTGCCTGGTCTCTGGTGGTTGCTGCTGTATATATTTCAGCACCCTTTTCCCCATCAAGAATAAAATTAGCTACCGCAGTCAAGGCAGCAGTTTCCGTTTTAGCATTTTTTCTTGCAATTTCAAGATATACTTTCCTAAATCTGCGTTTTTTATCAATCTTACGCTTCCAACCAAATATCATTGACCAAAAGAATTCCTGCCATGGCATTATGTTTACATTTTTACCAGCATACTCACCTTTTGTCAACCTACATACCTTCATGAACGAAATATAGGTGTTTGCAGCCTTTTCGTCATAAAAATAAGGGTAATTAGCTGATTCAGACTTTTTTAAGTCATTATAATGCCTTTCAATGGCCAATTTTGCATATAAACCAATATTTTGAGATTCTAAAGCAAACATTAGGCATTTTTAATCAACTTCATAATAGGGTCTTCCTCTTTTTTGTCCATCCTTGAAAAATATTCTAACTTTAATCTTGACTTTGGATCAAGTCCCAGTCTGTCGGACATATCGTTGTACATTTCCAACCCTTGTTTAAAAATGCTCCATTCGGGAGAAACCTGTTGTGTGCCGTTAGGGAAAGTCATAACACCATTGTTGGCTAGTACATTTTCAGCTGCTTTGTTTAAAACAGTCAATAATCTTGCCGTTAGGTTAATAGTCATTATATCTACTTTTTGAGAAGCATCCGCCATCTCAAGATGATTTTTTAATAATAGAACAACTTCCTTCTCCGTTTCGCTCAAACCAAGCAAATCTTTGTTAGCAATGCGTTGAGAGGGTACATTCCTTACCCTACTTGATTTTAATGTACCTTGCAATTCTTTTAATTTATTTGTTTTCATATTTCTTATTTATTTGCAAAAGTACATCATTTTTTGAAACAGGTAAATAATAATAATCCACACTTATCATTCTTTCTGGACTATACCCTCTTCCTTCCATATTGGACTTTATATCATGACATTTTCTACATAAAGTAAAAAGATTTTTTTCATCATAAGGATGACCACCATCTAAAAGCCTAACAACGTGGTCAGCAATGCCATTATTATTACCATCAGAGCAATCTGTGTAAATATCCCTTTGCAGACAAGCTTCGCAAAAGGGTTGTTTAGTCTTTTGTAATTTTCTCACCTTCTTCCATCTTGGTGTGGAATAAAAAGAATTCTGTGTTCTTTGTTTTGGGGCAAAACGCCTGGTATAACGGTTTTCTAGTGTCGGCATGGTGCAAAGATAGGGATGAATGAAATACCCCCAACAAAAAAAATGGCTTTGTTAACGCGGATT
>Ga0214923_10006541_pt1 | contig 13058 bp, 10 predicted proteins | sample LL1510_MetaG_FD_177993 | JGI IMG/M metagenome (GOLD analysis project Ga0214923, IMG submission 177993) | Freshwater microbial communities from Lake Lanier, Atlanta, Georgia, United States - LL-1510 | ecosystem: Environmental > Aquatic > Freshwater > Lake | place: USA: Georgia | collected...
AATACCATTAGGCAAGGATAGGTTGCTCGCCAGGGCGTTATTTCTCATCAAAGCAAATAGTTAGCTGATTATAAAGTCTGTGCTGCCGGGGGAGGACTGGCGATATGGCTCAAAATAAATGTTACCGAAATGGGGTGATCGCATCTGTTCGATAAGCCCGAATCAGACTCTATTTTTCAGGCATTTAGGGGCCTAGCGACGCGGAAAAGCGATTCCTTTGGCAACACGGAGCTCAGGGTGATGCCCGGCCAGATGAGAGCTCCGAGCTACCGCTGGCCACGTGAATTAGCTAATAATTCGATCTTTTTCCTCTCTACCGGGGCTACCCAACAAGCGAGTAGAAAAAAGAGGGGCTAATCAGGGTTGTGCGTGTCTGGGCTCTGGATCTACTGGCAGACGCGCGACTCACTCTAGGATAACATCGACAATCGACCGAAGCGCTGGCGCGTCCGCTCATTCCAACGTTATTGCGTTGGAATAGCTGGGAGCAGAAGATGAGTTGGCCTAACCGTACCTTTAAGGCTGTTACCTTTAAGGCTGTTACCTCACGAAATTCCCGGACTAACGCCTTTAGAGGGGCTTCTCCAAGTTCGAGAACACGGCCATCCTCAATAAGCACCCCATACACGGCGATTCGAAATTTAGTTAAACGGTGTGGACTCATCTCTTATACCCCCCGTACTATAAAGTGCCAGCTTGGGGTAGGCGAGGTATAAGTGTAGCGATTCTAAAGATCGGCCCGGTTTTTCAAATCAGGTCAGGCAATACCCCCTTCCCGAGTGCCGTTGGTCTTTTTCTGGAGCAATGTATGAGCCCTCAAAGTGTCGTTCGATCTGTTGCCCATTTCGTGCCCTCCAAAAGAGTTACAAACGACGATCTCTCCAAGTGCATGGATACAACTGACGCGTGGATTACGGAGCGGACCGGTATTAAGGAGCGACGCTTCATCGATTCCGAATCGGTCTCGACCTCCACGTTGGGTTTGGAGGCAGCGCGCAAAGCGCTTGCTATCGCCGGGTGGACGCCACACGAGCTCGATCTAATCGTGGCGTCTACTCTCTCTCCCGATTACTACTTTCCGGGTATTGGGGTTATGATTCAACACCAGCTCGGGTGTCGAACTATCCCCGCTCTGGATATCCGCGCCCAGTGTAGCGGGCTCGTGTATGGTTTGTCGTGTATCGAGGGGTATGTAAAGAGTCGCCAGGCTACAAAGATCTTGCTGGTATGCGCCGAGGTCCAGTCTCCAGTTCTCGACCTTACAACTCGTGGGCGCGAAATGGCTGTCTTGTTCGGTGACGGCGCAGGAGCTCTCTGCATTGAGGCTATGGAAGGCGCAGATCGAGGGATCCTTGACTCATACCTGGGCAGTGATGGGTCAGGAGCAGATGTGTTGTGTATGAAAGTTCCAGGCACCGCGACACCGGGGTTTTTACGTGCCTCCGACATTTCAGAGGCCCGGGTACACCCGCATATGGACGGCAAAGTGGTGTTCAAAAATGCGGTAACTCGTCTTATCGAAACAGCTACGACCCTGCTCAAAAGAAATAGCCTACAGGCCCGCGACATCGGGCTCCTGTTCCCGCACCAAGCTAACCTGCGCATCAATGAAATGGTGCGAGAGCAGCTCGGGCTCACGCCACAACAGGTCTTCAACAATATCGATCGGTATGGGAATACCACCGCCGCCACGATCCCCATTTGCATGTCAGAAGCTATGCAGCAGGGCCGTCTGCAGCCTGGTACCCTCGTAATGACCCTGGCCTTTGGCGCGGGGTTTACGTGGGGTGGGAATCTGATGAGGTGGTAAGGGGCGTCCACACACGACCCCTATCATCCGTTTGATTCAGCGTGCACTGTGATTTGAAGATGGCCGCTAAATCTACACCAAGTTCGTTAGTACGGATCGCGGAATGTTGAGGGTATTTTGGCCTCTATTGGCGGCGAAAACTGCGATTGCAGTAAAGTATTCTGCCTATTTTTTTGTTTTCTCACCCGTTTTCTTTTGCGGTGACTTTTTGGCTGTTTTTGGGGTTGGATGAGCAGCCGGCGTCGCTGTAGGCGGAGGGGTCGGCGTCGCCGCAATTAGAGGGGTCGGATTGGTAGTCGGGACTGCCCCATCGGGGCCCGGTGTTTGCGATTTGACGAATGTCACGCGCACGTTGCCCTCGGCTTGGCTTCTGTTTTCATTGAGGAAGACCTTGATTTTATCGGCAATGAGTACGCTCTCTCCCTGCTGTAATTGCGGGTTGTCGGTGAGAGTGATGATCGCTGCAACCGCGTCGTAGCTCGCTAATTGGCTGGTGGCTTTGATCTCCTGTTTGGTGATGACGACATCTCCGCGAGCGATAATCTTCTGGATCTGATTCTGCTCGTTGTAAGTACCATCGATCGTCTTAGAGGTTAGGGTCATCTCTCCTTGGGTAACTTTAACATTCCCCTGATAGGTAAATACTCGGGTTTTGGCGTTCAAGGAGAGGGTGTCAGACGTAATATGTGTTGGCAGTTTACCAAAATCCTTGGAGTCAGTTTCACTGATCAGTCCCTTGGTGTTAAGGGCTCCAAGCGAGGAACCACCGGTGGTCTCTTGGCCCCACGCAGAGGATGAGAGGATAATAAGTGAAAGGATAGTGAAGGGTATGGGGAGAAGTTGCTTCATACGCTTTATTTTGTCCTTGGCTTAATTACAGTGTGCACTCCATCTCGAATCGTTATTTCTTGAGGTTCGATAAGTGCAATACTTGAATTTCCTTTGACGTTAAACATTGGTCCATCGAGCTCAAGAGGAACGGGGATCTCAACTCGTCCTGTGGTCTTATCGTAGCTGGCGCGGGAGGTTTTTATGGTCGTATTGCCTTTGTAGGTTACGATGACGTTATCAAAGAGATCAGCCTTCGAAAGATCCGCCCCGGTTAGCGAGATGTCAGCGCGATCGGCGGTGAGGTGAATAACATCGCCATTATCTCTGTTAACCGTTAAATTGGGAGAGTCTACGTGAGCTTGATTGGCTATCGCGTTGTATACCCCTTTTTTACCAAATATCTCCCATACGACTTTGCCGTCTCGGACCAGGCTTCTATGAAACTCGTTCAGAACAAAGCCGAGACCCGCAGAGGGAGTTTCCTGACTCTGGGGGGCGACCGTCGGAGCTGGGTCATGGGCGCCCTCAATCGTTTCTTTCGAAAGAGTGCTATTCTGAGTTGGTATGCGAGTTTGATTTCTCTGATAAATGATAGCTCCGCTACCGAGAAAAAATGATCCCAGGAGCCCGAGGCCAAGCCATATGCTTTGTTTGCGGGTTAAAATCAGTGGCACAAGTCCTCGTCTAGGGAATTTGAATTTTGTTTGGGCAGTATGGTGCTCGTTTAAGAGATAGTTGCTCGAATTCCACACAAAAGATGCACTAAGGGTCTAAGCTGCTCCAGAGGAAGCATACATGGACCATCTGATGGGGCATTATCCGGATCGTTGTGGCACTCGATAAAAACTCCGTCAACTCCTACTGCAACCGCCGCTCGCGAGAGGGCCTGCACGTATTTGCGAGAGCCGCCTGAGCTCCCTGTGCCGCCACCAAGTTGCTGAACAGTGTGGGTCGCGTCGAATACAACTGGATAGCCGGTTTCTCTCATGATGAGAAGATTGCGCGGATCCATGACGAGATCACGATAGCCAAACGAGGTGCCGCGCTCGCACAGAAGGATCTTTTTATTTCCGGTAGAAGCGATCTTTTCAGCCACGAACTGCATGTCAGCGGGATGAAGAAACTGGCCCTTCTTCACATGGATGGTTTTACCGGTGGCGCCAGCGGCAACGAGGAGGTCGGTTTGACGACAAAGAAAGGCAGGTATCTGCAAAACGTCGATCGCCGCACCGACTAACTTTGCTTGCTCTTCAGTATGCACGTCTGTAAGAACTGGCACCCCTAGTTTTGCTCGGATAGTTTCAAGTATCTTAATACCCTCATCGATGCCGATCCCGCGAGCACCTTTGATACTGGTTCGATTTGCCTTGTCAAACGAAGACTTAAATACGATTGAAATTGGTAGGTCCCTGGTGGCTTTTTGAATAGTCTCTCCGATCATAAGGCAGTGATCGAGGGACTCGATCTGACACGGTCCTGCGATCAGCAGGAGCTTTTGGCCGTCACCAACTTTTACCTCTGGTGATATGTCAACGATCACGACTGGCTCCCCACCGTCGCATCAGAGGTGCTAGAGGATGCCCGGGTTGCGCGACTACCTTTGGAGCCGGTCGAGGAGACTTTCTCAATTCGGCTCGAAGTCGAGATGGTTTGCGCTTTGTGTGCTTTTGCCGCGGCTACGAACGAAGTAAACAGGGGATGTGGAGTCTTCGGTGTTGATTGAAACTCCGGGTGGAACTGAACGCCGATAAACCATGGATGATCCTTGAGCTCTCCGATCTCAACAAGGAAATTGTCAGGTGAGGTTCCCGAAAAAACGAATCCGGCCTCTTCGAGCTTCGATCGGAAGGCGTTATTTACCTCAAAGCGATGGCGGTGACGCTCACTGATCTGAGCCTTACCGTAAATCTTACGAGCCTTTGTGCCGTCCTTAAGCGCGCACGGATACGCCCCTAGACGCATCGAACCACCTTTTTGATTGACGCTCTTTTGGCTCTCCATAATGTCGATAACGGTGCATGGGGACGACGGGGAGAATTCAGCGCTTGTAGCCTCCGGTAGTATTGCAACGTTACGTGCATATTCAATCGTGGCTATTTGAAGTCCTAGACAGATTCCAAAGTAGGGGATTTTGTTTTCACGGGCGTAGCGAGCGGTAGCAATCTTGCCCTCGCTCCCGCGAACACCAAAGCCTCCCGGTATCAGGATCGCGTCCGTCATCTGGCCGTTATTTGCCTTGCAAATAGTCGTCTCAACATCAGATGTCTCGATCTCCTCGCTATCGACGTACACTATTGATACCTTGCAGTCGTTAGCAACGCCGCTGTGGATCAGAGCTTCGCTTAAGCTTTTATAGCTCTCTGTGAGGTCAACATATTTTCCGACCATGGCGATAGTCACTGAGGGGCGGTCGGCACTTGTGACCGATCGAGCTATCTTCTCCCAGGGTTCAAGTTTGGGAGCCCCGGTCCACATGTGTAGGAGTTCAACGATACGTTGATCGAGCCCCTGTTTGTGTAGCACGAGGGGTAGTTCGTAGATGGTCTTCACGTCAGGAGCGTTAATGACGCAGTTGGGGCTGACGTTACAGAAGAGGCTAATTTTATGCTTGAGCTTCTCGTCGAGTGGCTGATCCGATCGGCAAATAATAATATTTGGCACGATGCCGTACCCAGTAATCTCCTTCACGGAGTGCTGAGTTGGTTTTGTTTTGTATTCGTGCGCAGTAGAGATGTGAGGTACTAGAGTAACGTGAATGTAGAGGGTGTTTTGTGCCCCCACATCGGCTCGCATTTGACGAATCGCCTCTAAGAACGGAAGACTCTCAATGTCTCCCACCGTTCCACCAACTTCCACCAGGCAGACATCAAAGCCCTCAGCGGCTAATTTAACTCGGCGCTTAATCTCGTCTGTGATGTGAGGAATCACCTGGACTGTGCCTCCAAGATAATCACCGCGGCGCTCATTGGCGATAACAGTTTCGTATACTTTGCCGGAGGTAAAATTATTGAGCTTGGACATCTTGGTGCCCATGAATCGCTCATAGTGACCCAGGTCGAGGTCGGTCTCAGCGCCATCGTCCGTGACAAAAACCTCGCCGTGCTGAAACGGGCTCATCGTTCCCGGATCTACATTGATGTATGGATCAAGCTTCACTGCGGTTGCTTTGAGACCTCGTGCCTCCAAAAGAGCGCCCATACACGCGGTGGTGAGTCCCTTGCCAATTGATGAGACTACTCCGCCGGTAATAAAAATAAATTTTGTTGAGCGAGATTCCATAGCTTTGGTGAGGCTCCTTGAGATGTTGGGTACAAGGCATCAGTATCTCTTGTCTTGACCTTCAAGACAATGAAGGAAGAATGGATAAAAGCTGAATAACTACGAAGAGATAGGAGGCGAATGTGCCGCTAGCGAAAGTGATTCCTTATTAAGCCCTGCTCGCAATCCCCGCACGGTGTCTCTATCTTGAAATTGACCGATGACCGCAGGGGTTGTCGTCACTCGTTCAAGCGAGTCCTTGACGCTATCTTTTCATCGTAGCCAGCGACGTTTGTAACCCATCGATAGACGCAGCGCTCACCTGTCCCAGACTCTGGGTACGAAAATTGAGAGTAATGTGCTGTGTTAGACAAAGGGCTGCAAGATCGACCGGCTTCATGTGTGCACGACGCAGGCAGATTTGTCAGTCCTACGGACAGGGACGCTACTTTTTATCAGACGATGATTGCGGAAGAATTTTGACAATTTGTACATTTACACCTGGGCTAGGAGGTGATGGGTCTAAGGTGCTCATTATGCTACCTTTAAAAGACGCCACTGTCGTTAGACTATTCAGGGCGGCGAAATAATCGAGGAATCGCTGACCCGGGACCCCCGACCAGCCCCCATCGGCGTTGACAAACATTACTCCTATTGGTTTCAAGTCGGGCGCACCCTTAGTTGTCATCTCAGACAAAACTCGTTCATAGTTAAAAATGTTGATGTATCTAACATCCAAGTTCCGTTCCAGAAGAAATCTTAGGTCAAAGTAGGCGTGTTGGTCGACGAGAACTGTGCGCGAGAGCTTTCCACTTCTTATCTTCTGGACTAGCTCAAACGTCGCTTTGTTTCGATTATGATCAGGTTCGAGACCACGAAGCGCCACACGCGCCTTTTCCGAGCTGGCGGTTCGTTGATAAATGTTTTGGAAGTTTGAGATGGAAAATAATGCGGCAATTAAGAAGATACCAGACGACAGCCCTCGCGTTACTCCCCGCTTCGCGGTCGAGTAGTTGTGGATGGTCAACCCAAGAGCCAAGGTAGCTACAGCGGACCCAGATAGAAAATATCGAATATAAACAGTTTGGGTGGCTGTGAACGCTGGCACTAACATGAGCCAGGCAGCTGTGATGATTACTACTCCATAGGCCATGATATCTGGTTTGCTAGGGATCGATGGAAGCGTTCTGGCGACTCGAAGGCGAGACGACAAGGTGATAATTGTCGCAAGCCCTAAAACCCAGGGATCCAAAAAATTTTGAGGAATCGATACAGCATTCTTGATGTAATCGAGTAAAATGTTGCAGTTCTCATCTGTTGGTGTTTTGGCAGCGGCTAGCGGGTGTAGCGTCCTCCATTGAAGTAGGAACTCCGCGACAGGTCGGTAAAGAAGAGAGGGCTTCGTAACAATCAGCACGGTACCAAAAAAAACACAGCAATCGAATGCAGTCAGCAAGACTAGCTTTAAAGAGTCAGCCAGCCGATCATTTTGAAACGAGATCACTCTGAGCATGCTAAGTGCGAACGCTAGGGCGATGGGAGGTCCTAGAAGGAGGGCATCTATCTTGAAGTTTAGTGCACATGCAAATAGCCCTGAAGCAATAAGTAGATAATTTGTGTTTCTATTTGATAAAGCCCGCTCAATACAAATAGCGACTGATAGCGCTAGCAAAGAATTGACTGCGTTCGGTAAAGCTAATGCGGATTGTTCGACGAATAGTGTGGAGCTTAAAAACAAGCACAATCCCAGTATAATGGGAAGAGGGTTGCTTCGGTACCAGAAAACGATGGCAATTATTAGCCCGCCAACTAAAGTGTATACGAGGCAGAAGTAGATCTCTCGTGCAATGAAAACGGGCTTTCGATCTGCAAGACCTCTGAAGTAGTTGTAATCGAGACCCTCCCACGAGCGAGGCTTGTGGGGCAAAAAGGGGTCTTCTATCGATTCGAGCACATTGTTCGAGTAACTGTGCCTTAGAGTTCGCCGTCCGATAGCGTCGAATTGTTTATAGTAGAAGTGCGAAGACAGGTGGATGAGGGTGTCAAGGCTGCCATATGAATAGACTCTGAGAGTTTCGGGTTCGGCTAGAACCGTAGCATTGTTAGAAGATCCGATTTCATCCCATTGCTCGAACGGATAGCCCATATGGATAGAGGGGAATATCAGTTTCGCGTGGCATGCGAGCACCGCAAGCAAGCCGGCAACCAAGAAGAGGCTTGAGATCTTAAGACAGGCGACCTTGTAAGGGACCATCACGGGTTAATACCCTTTGGGGTCTTCTGTATCAAGCTTTCCAACGAATCGCACGGGAGCGCTCCTTTATGTTCCGCTTGGGTAACTCCTAAAGTATTAACTGGGAAATTAAACTAGTTAGCCGAGCCCTGTGTTGAAATCAGCATTTTTGGGCGACGTTCTCCCCTATCAGCACCTGCGCTTTAATGCTTCATTTTGATTAGTAGTTAGCTTTCCAACCCCGGATTTACTCCGCAAATCCTCCCCCTCATAGGGGCTTCGTTGAAACCAGCAGTTTGAGCTAAATAGCCACGAAATCCATGTTTCAAGGTGATACATGCTTCCGTGGCCCACCGGGGACGAAATCTTGTTTAGCGATAGCTCCTATGATGTACTGCCACAGCGAAACGTAGGCGCCTCGAGACGTCACTGTCGGGGAAAAAGCGATGTCCCTGCGTCAGTCGAATGATTCCAAGAAGGAAAAGTCAGTAAAATGATAGATTTGACCGGTAGTAGGGTAGTTGTAACAGGTGGCGCAGGTTTTATTGGATCGCATCTTGTCGCTGCCCTTGTCGCCAGGGGAGTGTCGGCCGTCACGGTCATTGACAGTTTCAGGTACGGAGATAAGAAGAACCTGGGGTTTCTCGCGAATTCCGGCTCGGACTCAAACTGTAGCATTAAACTTGCGGAACACACGCTTGGCGCGAACAGCGCAAAGGAGCTTCGAGGGCTTTTAGACGGGTCTGATTACCTTTTTCACCTTGCGGCGGAAAAACACAATCAATCGAAGGATTCGCCCACGGAGGTTCTCAAGGCCAATGTAAATGGCACCCTCGATCTTTACTTGGCCGCCGCCGAGGCTGGAATAAAAAAATTGGTGTATACCTCCTCTTTGTATTCCTATGGGCGGATGACCGGGGGGCCTTTTGAGGAATCCGAGGTGCCCAGACCGCAGACCGTCTATGGCATGAGCAAATTGGCTGGCGAACATCTCGCAGAGTATGCACGCCGAGCATTTGGCTTGGAATATAACGCGCTGAGATACTTATTCGTGTATGGTCCCAAGCAGTTCGCTGGAATGGGATACAAATCAGTAATAATGAAGAATTTCGAGAGATTGCTGAACAATGAGCAGCCACTAATTTTTGGGGATGGCGACCAGACACTCGACTATATATTTGTCGACGATGCCGTAGAAGCTACAATTAAAGCGCTGGAGTGCCGTTTCAGTGGGGAAGTCTTAAATATTGGCTCAGGGCGGGGAGTTTCGGTTAAAGAGCTGGTGGAGATGATGATGCGTGTCTCCGGCTCTCTCCAGAGTCCCCGTTTTGAAGCGCCAGATTGGACGCATGGAAGCCGCCGAGTAGGCAACATAGACAAGGCCCGCTCCCTACTCGACTGGATGCCAAGAGTTCCACTAGAGGAGGGATTGAGAAGGACCTTTTGTTGGATTAAAGACAATACGTTAATTTGAGGGGTTGGCGAGGGTATTATGAGACTAGAGGAAATTTTGAAACCAGCGAATGATTTCAAGTCGACTGAGTTCGACAAATGTTCGATGGTTGAAACCGAGGGTGTTGAGCTCTCTATTGTCGCTCCCTGCCTCAATGAATCGCAAAATCTTCCCGAACTAGTGCGAAGATTGTTGAATGTTTTTGATAAAAAATCTGTCCTTGGGGAAGTTGTCCTTGTGAATGACGGCAGTACTGATGATACCGGAGAGGTTATGCGCGATCTCGGCAAGCGGTATCCTCAAGTCCGAGTCGTAGAGCATGATAATAATCGAGGCATTGCGGAAAGCTGGCGCTCTGGTGTGCGTGTTGCTCTCGGGAAGTACGTTTGTCTGATAGACGCTGATTTGCAGAATCTTCCAGAAGACACCTGGCGCTTATTGCGAGAGATTCGCTTTACTAATGCCGATATGGTGCAGGGCTATAGGAGTAGTGTTGGTCGGCTTAAGGATTCCCGTTTTATTTTGAGTCGTGGATTTAATTCACTGCTGAATGCGACTTTCGGGATGAACTTAAAGGATAACAAGAGTGGTTTTGTCATAGCGACAAAAGAGGTCCTGGAAGACTGCCTGCGCCATAGGTTTTCTTACTTCTATTTCAACTCATTTATAGCGGTATCCGCCTTTTCCAGGGGCTATTCAATTCGGGAGATCGAGACCCTCTTCCAGAACCGTTGGATGGGCAAATCTTATCTCGCGCGATTCCCACTCCGAACAGTCGTTCGATGCTTCATAGATATTTTTGTGGGTTGGTATGAGTTTCGAGTCTCCCGCAAGACTGAAAACGTAGTTGCGGATTACCTAAAGGATCACCCGCCGACTCGATCTGACGAAAAGCTGACTGGATTAAGAGCACTCAAGCTCAGACTTTTTTTTCTGACAATGCCATTGCATAAGTGGATGATTACGCGGAGAGCGCGGCATTATTATAATGAGCTGAAGCGAAGCCAGTGGCTCAGTCTGCAAGAAATCAAAGAGCTGCAAGAGATAAAGCTTCGAAAACTAATTAACCATGCTTATCGACATGTTCCGTTCTATCGACAGAGACTCGATGAGGCAGGGTTGACTCCGAGTGACATTAGGACTCTTGAGGATCTTGCGAAAATTCCGATGCTCACGAAGGCCGATGTTCGGGAGAACCTGTATTTCGACTTAATGTCTGATAATCATCGCAAGGATAAAATTTTAAGAGTTCAGACTAGTGGTTCAACAGGAGAGCCATTTGTCTGCTTCGCGGATCAGCACCAGCTTGAGATCCGGTGGGCAGCGACACAACGAAGCGTTGAGTGGACCGGTTATAAGTTTGGAGATCGGCAAGCTAGGTTGTGGCATCAAACACTCGGAATGACCTGGTTGCAGGTTATGCGTGAGAAGATTGACGCTTGGTTTAACAATCGGCTCTTTATTCCTGCCTATGAACTCTCAGATAAGAATCTCAAGGCTTTTGTCGATAAAATTAAGGCACATCAACCAGTGCTCATAGATGGTTACGCTGAGTCCTTTAATTTTCTCGCGGAGTACGCAAAGCATAACGGAGTTAAGGGATTGAATCCTAGGGGCATAATGTCCTCCGCCCAAGTGTTGCCGAATCAAAGTAGAGAAATTATAGAAAGAGAGTTCGGCTGTAAGGCCTTTGATAAGTACGGTAGTCGCGAGTTTTCGGGGATAGCTTACGAATGTGACGCTCACGAGGGACACCACGTTGTTGCTGAATCCTATATAGTAGAGCTGATAAAGGACGGTCGTCCTGCGCTACCCGGAGAACTAGGGGAGGTCGTGATAACGGACTTGAATAATTATTGTTTGCCGTTCATACGATACAGAATAGGAGACTTGGCAGTAGCAATGGACAACTCACGGCCGTGCGCCTGTGGTAGAGGGTTGCCTCGAATTGGTCGCATCGAGGGAAGAGTGCAGGCGATCATTGTAGGTCAGAACGGCAACTATGTCCCTGGAACTTTTTTCGCCCATCTTTTCAAGGATTACGATTCGATAGTTCGACAGTATCAGGTTCTTCAACATCAGCTGGGAAGTATCACGTTGAAAGTAATAAAGGCTCCGGCATTTAATGCTCAGCTTTTTGAGGAGATTATCGCGCACTTGAGACACTTCCTGGGTTCTGACATGAAAATCGATGTTGAGTTTGTTGACCATATTGCTATGGTCAGAACGGGCAAACAGCAAGGTAGTATTTCCAAGTTGCCGTTAGATTTTCAAAAAATTAAATCTAACGTCCAGTCGTTTGACGCCTCGCAGCGAGATGGGGACCGCTTGGTCGGAAACAATTAGCTTATGAATAGTGGGACGGCGGAGGTTCGGGAGGCTCTCGACGGTAAGGCTTATGATTGGCAGTGGGCAAGAATTGACGATTTTATTCTTTACCATCCGGGCGCTCGACATCGACGACGAATAATCTTCAACCTCATTAATCGGACTAAGGCGAATAATCTGCTCGACGTTGGGTGTGGAAACGGAGAGCTCATTTCTCTGATTCATGGCAGATTTCCAACCATACAGCTGCATGGGGTCGACCTATCTCCGGCAGTGATCGAGGAAAATCGACAGAGGTTCCCCTATTGTAATTTTGAAGTCCTAGACATAGAGAGCGAATCGCTACATCGTCAATATGAGCTGGTAGTGACTAGCGAGGTTATAGAGCATCTCAACGACAGATCGACCGCCCTGAAGAATATGGCAAGGATGGTTCGTCCGGGTGGACATCTGCTGATAAGTTCGCCGGCTGGGCGAGTATTCGAAACAGAGAGACGTTGGGGCCATACTACCCACCCCACAGCCAGAGAATTGAGCGAATTCGCGAGCACCAGCGGTCTCCGTATCGAGTATTTAGCCAACTGGGGATTTCCTGTTTATTATGCGCTTAAGTTCGCCACGAATATCAACGCTGATTGGGCGATGAACCGCTTCGGAAATGGAGCCTACAGTAATATGCAGCGCGCACTCTGTGATTTTTTGTACAAAGCGAACTTTCTTAACCTCCCTAATTCAGCTTGGGGCTGTCAGTTGTTCTGCTTGTTACGGAAGACTGAGGTCTGACGCGACCTGCAGTTTTTAGTGTCAGTGGGGTTGGTGACCTAACCTAGCCATTTAGGATGAGATATGAGCTGAGGGTGGGGCGATTTAGATTGTGTCCGTCCGCTAGCCGACAGGTTTTCAGCCAATAGCCCCATGTGAGAGAGTAAGCGTCCACTGACTGACGCTATTGCCTATCCAAATCAGAGCTGAGTGGATCCCGGGCGAACAGCTCTTTCCATCGTAGCGGCGTAAGGTCTGTGTCCGTCCGCTAGCCGACAGGTTTTCAGCCAATAGCCCCATGTGAGAGAAGCCTCCCGTAACGTTTAACCGGTGGGGGAGGCAAGATGAGGGAGAACTGGGACGAGCTGATTCAGCAACAAGAG
>Ga0214923_10006542_pt1 | contig 13056 bp, 9 predicted proteins | sample LL1510_MetaG_FD_177993 | JGI IMG/M metagenome (GOLD analysis project Ga0214923, IMG submission 177993) | Freshwater microbial communities from Lake Lanier, Atlanta, Georgia, United States - LL-1510 | ecosystem: Environmental > Aquatic > Freshwater > Lake | place: USA: Georgia | collected 2015-10-15
GCAGTAACCAAGGTAAGCAAGGCCCCCAAGGACCCTTCGGTCCGGTCGGACCGGCTGGAATCCCTGGGGCGCAGGGCGTCCAGGGCGTCCAGGGCGTCCAGGGCGCTCAGGGTCAGTCAGGCGTCCAGGGTGTTCAAGGGGTTCAGGGTATCCAGGGCCTGCAAGGCTTGCAGGGTCCTCAAGGCCCTCAAGGTCCCCAGGGTGTTCCTGGGGCAGGCGTCCAACCCTACACCGGTTCTTTTTCCAGTACCTCAACTCAAAATGCATCTCCTGCTAATACGATAGTCCCTATCACTTACAATACTACAGAGATCTCAGAGGGGGTCTCTATAGGTTCTTCTAGTTCCAATATCAAAGTGGAACATGCAGGCATTTATAACATCCAATTCTCAGCTCAAGTAGGCAAGACCGGCTCTGGAGTTGATGCATTAGACATATGGCCTAGAATCAATGGCTCCGATGTGCCTCGCTCCGACTCTACTATCACTCTTACCAGCGCTAGTGACCGAGCAGTTGCTGCCTGGAATTTTGTTTTTGAGCTAACGGCGGGAGATCAAGTCTCGCTGATGATGAGTTCGAATGATGGAACCTTCCAATTACTGGCAGTTGGCGCTCAGAGCGGCCCTACACGTCCTTCAATACCTTCGATGATTTTGACTGTGACCAGAGTTGGCTGAATTGCGGGAAAAGCAACATTAACGAAGGTAGATAGCATAGGTTTGTATTATGAGTTCAGAGGCGCAGCCATTTGTTAAGTGGGTAGGCGGAAAGCGCCAGGTGTTACCAGAAATCCTTCCTCGGATACCCAGCGACTTTGGCGACTACTGGGAACCGTTTCTAGGAGGGGGCGCAAACTTCTATGCCATCAGAAACCTGGGCGAAAAGCACGGCTATCACCTTTCTGATTTAAACAGTGAACTGATTAATGTCTATCAGCAAGTCAAGTCTCACCCTTTAGAGCTAGTCAAGCTGCTGGAGCATCACCGCGCTATGCATTCACAGCACCCTCCTTTCCATCATAAAAAGGGAGTTTGGAAATCAAGACCTCAAAAGCAGGTTTGGTATTACATGGTTCGTGGGGAAAACTATATTCACCGAGACAAGGCTTTTACACGAGCTAACCAGAAGGTACTACAGGCAGCCAGGTTTATTTATCTCAACCGAACATGCTTTAACGGCCTACACCGAGTTAACCGGCAAGGTGAATTCAACGTTCCAGCGGGAAGATATACAGATCCCGAAATTGTACAAGCAGAAAGAATTACTGCCTGCCACAAAGCTTTTAAAGGAACAGCTTTCAAATCCTGTAATTATGCGAAGGCGCTGCGGGCAGCCAAAGCCGGTGATTTTGTATATCTTGATCCTCCCTATGATGTATGGGACTCAACCAGTTTCACATCATACGCCAAAGATGACTTTGGCTGGCAGGATCAGGAAGAGCTGGCCCAGTATGCATCTCAGCTAAAACAAAATGGAGTCATGGTTATGCTTTCCAACCATGCAACGCCAAGGATTCTCAAGCTCTATAAAGACCTGGGATTTGGAGCGCACTGCTTTGGGGTCAAGCGATCTGTCGCCGCTTCTGCGGCAAGTCGTTCCCCTGTTAGCGAAGTTCTCTTTATGGGCTACCCCCATAAAAAGCAAAGAGACCCGTCTGCTGCCCGGGCCTCCTAAAGAAGGACCAGAATCGGTTATACGGTTTTTCCCATGCAAAGAAAGTCCCTATTTGCAGCTCTTTGTAACACTCATTAGTGTAGCACCTGCGGACCATTGCGGAGTAAGCGCAAATTCTTTCCGTAGCGCTTTTTATAACCAGAGTAAGCGCTACCCAAAAAAGCCATCCCCATCCGGATAAGCTAAATATATGAAGAAGATTGATGGTTCACATATAACCGGTTTTCCCAAGTTAATGGACCGGATGGGGGTCAGGCGAGTCCGTGGACCACCATCACCTAGTGTCTGATTTACACAAGGACTAAACTTTTATTGGTTGAACGAGCCAATGCCCAGCTAGGGGAGGTGAGTCCGGTGTAACAGACACTGGGTTACACATAAGGGGATTCGGGGCCGCAATCGTGAAAACGAAGCGGCCCCGATGACGTTATAATCATTATAACATGAAACAACCCCTAACAGCTCAACAACAGAAAAAGCTTGTGGAACAACACCTGGCAGCGGGCAGGTCCGCGGGATCAGCACAAAACCTTCGCGCCTATCTTCGTTTAATAATCTTGCTGGCAGCGTTTTCATTGATACTAGGTTTTCTGTGCGCTTGGCGCGGTTTTGCTCAAGGATTAATCTTTGGAGGAGCTGCCCTGGTTGGTTACTCTATAGGACGTGTTGGGATCTGGTTGGTCAAGAAGAGAGTGTAGTCTCGAAGAGGCTGATTGATGATGACATCGGGCTTTCCCCTGAAGCCTCGTTCATGATAAGTTGCATATGATAGGTTCAAGCAACACTAAACCAACAAGAGAAAAGGAATAACACATAGCATGCCAATGATCCCAATGGTAGTAGAGCAGTCAGCGAGAGGAGAGCGCTCTTTCGATATCTACTCGCGCCTTCTTTCACAACGTATTGTTTTTCTTGGTTCACCGGTCGATGACCAGGTAGCCAATCTGATTGTAGCTCAGCTACTACATCTTGAAGCTGAGGATCCCGATAAGGATATCTCTCTTTACATCAACTCGCCTGGTGGCTCAGTGTATGCTGGCCTTGCCATCTATGACACCATGCAGTTCATCAAGCCAGACGTTTCAACCATTTGCTGTGGTATCGCCATGAGCATGGGTTCATTGATTCTCGCTGGCGGAGAGCCGGGCAAGCGCTTCTCACTGCCGAACTCTCGTATTCTCACTCATCAGCCTTCCTCTGGCTTCCAGGGACAGTCAACTGATATCGAGATTCATGCCAAGGAAACCCTGGACCTCCGTGACCGCCTGGAGCAGATCTATCATCGCCACTGCGGAGATAAGGTTTCACTGGAAACCATTCATAGGGATATGGAAAGGGACCGCTTCTTTGACCCCACCGAGGCACTGGACTACGGTATCATCGACCGTATCATTTCTAGTCATTCCGACAGCAAGGTTGCTGCAGTCTAAGACCATCTTAGACGAAAAGCTTCTGCAGAATTGAATGCGAAGCCCTGGAAGCCGAAGCTGCTTCCAGGGCTTCTATTGCTTCTAGTCTGGTATTGAATTTTCGCTCCTGCAAACCTGCAAAATGAACCAGCTGGAATCCCTTGCAGGTAGTGCCAAGCAAGCACCAGTAGTGCTCTCGCTTGCAGCTCTTAGTAGACCTCGGGAAATCCCCAGATAGGGGGCGATAAATCAGAACGTCTCGCTCTGTATCGCTCCAAACCCCGGGTTCAAAGCGGACCTTTCCTCCTGGGCCTCGTGGTCTGCGCAGTCTCATGCCCCAAAGATGCCATAGCGCTTATCCCCTATGGGTTCAAAACTTGGATTTTGTTACAAAAAACTTCTGCTCAACCCAGCGGCCAAGCAGAAGTCTTTTTATTCTTATGTATTCTTCTATCGGGAAGAGTTTTCTCTAGGAGCAGGTGTCGCCTCAGGGGCCTGGCCGGGGGCGACTTGTTGTCCGCCGTCAGTTCCTCTCGGAACCATCTGGCCTCCAGAATGGTCGAAACCACCTCCAGGTCGGTCGAACCCACCTTGCATCATAGGAGGACCTTCATGCCAACCATGATGTTCACGCCCTTCATGGCCGCCACACAGGCTAACAGCCAGTGCGATAATCGAAATAACCAATGAAACGGCTACTCCGATTTTCAGCTTTTGAATACTTCTGCGACCATGGCAAGAGCAATGATTGCAGGAGTGCTCTTCCTTGGATGAATTTTCTTGATGTTGTTCACTCATGCATTGAGTATACACCCCCGGAGAAGTAGGCTGCAGTAAGATCCTGGTAAGAATTTCCAGAGAATGATTTTCTTCTTGCTGGTTAGCCCAAAAAGCTTGCAAGCTGATAGGTTATAAGAAGTGAGCAACGATCTAGCCCCATTTATCGACCATACCCTTCTCCGAGCTGAAGCTACCGAGCAGGATATTCGTCAACTCTGTCGTGATGCTGCTAGGTGGAATGTTGCTGCTGTTTGTGTTAATCCCAGCCGCGTAGCGCTGGCTGCAGAACAGCTAGCTGTCCTGGATAGCGAAGTTGAAGTGTGCACTGTGGTAGGCTTCCCACTAGGCGCCTCCCCTCCTAAAGCAAAAGCCCTTGAAGCAGAGCAAGCCGTAGCAGACGGAGCATTGGAAGTCGATATGGTTTTGAACATAGGCTATCTACTGGACGGTCGTTATGATGATGTTTGCGCAGATATTGCTACAGTCAGGTTGGCATGTGCGGGAGTCATTTTGAAAGTCATTTTAGAGACCGCCTTGCTATCAGAAGAACAAATTCGAATTGCCTGTCAGCTGGCAGTCAAAGCAGGGGCTGATTGGGTTAAAACTTCCACGGGGATGCATTCCGCAGGCGGGGCAAGCTTGGAAGCTGTTCGTATCATGAAAGATGCCGTTGGAGAGAAAGCCCGGGTCAAAGCATCAGGTGGTATTCGCACTCGTCAAGATGCGCTAGATATGATTGAAGCTGGCGCAGAGCGACTTGGTGTTAGTGCCACTCAAGATATCTTAAGCGAAGAATAAGCCCTAAGCAGGCATTAAAACACCAACAGATGGCATAGGTATAGGAATGAAAGAAAACACACAGCCGGATCAACCTGAAAACGCATACGACACAGTTCTCAACCAAACAGGTCACGGCCAACCAGAAGTCGCTAGACAAGAGATAGCTAAAGCCAAAGCCGTGCTTGCTGATCTAGGTCCAGCAGTAGCTGTATTTGGCTCGGCTAGGACTGACCGCAAACACCCCTATTACAAGCTTGCAAGGGATGCTTCTCGGCTTCTGGGAGAAAACGGCTTTGACATTATTACCGGAGGAGGCCCAGGAATTATGGAAGCTTCCAACCGCGGAGCCAAAGAAGCTGGAGTCAAATCGGTTGGCTTGCACATGCTCTTGCCTGACGAGCAATCAATGAATCGCTATGTCACCCTGCCACTGGAATTCAACTACTTCTTTTGTCGCAAGATTTTCTATGTAGACCCCGCCCAGGCTTTTGTTTGCTTCCCTGGGGGTTCAGGGACACTGGACGAGCTTTTCGAAGTTATTACGCTAATTAAAACCTCCAAGATTCCTTCTTACCCTCTGATTCTAGCCCCTTCAGATTATTGGAGAGGATTAGTTGACTGGCTAAAGCAGGTTCCTCTGGAAGACCACAATATCGACCCCATTGATATTCGTATGCTCCGACTGGCAGATACCCCAGAAGAAATTCTAGAACATGTGCAGTCCATTAAAAGGGCACGAAAGCGCTCTATTACGCCAAAGTAGTCCTGAGGAAATCCAGTCTTTCAGACGGGTTAGGGACTGTTTAGCTTGTTTAGATAGCTATAAGTAGTTTTCACCATAATCTGTAGAAAGCCCCCAGGGTTTGCAAGCAGAGCCATCCTGATATAGTGTTAGTATATGGGTAAAGGTGCAGATGGATGCGGAAACGATGCTCAAGGCATGAGCGTTACACTACAAGGCGGCGACGATCTGCCTCTGCTGTGGAATTCCGAAGAATTAAACATTTCCTATGTAGACACTCCTGAGGCAATGGAAGAATGTCTGCAAGCGTTAAAAGACCCTCAAGTCACTCGCGTAGGACTAGATATTGAAACTACCGGCGGCCTTAAGCCTTGGCATGGAACAACTCGTTTGATTCAGATTGGGGTTGAACTCCCCGAACCCAGGCAGTTCCTAATTGATTGCTGGGCGCTGGACCCCTCACCTGTTTTTCCTGTGCTTGAAGATCCCCAGGTTGAAGTTGTTACTCATAATGGTGGATACGAGCAAAACCACCTTTACTATCGCTACGGTATTGTGCTAACCAATCAGTGGGACACATGCTACGCTTCAAGGCTGGCCTGGAAAATCAAGGGTGAACCTTCCAAGGATGCTCAACGCCAAGCTGTCTCGCAGGCAGAGTCACCGCACAGAGCCAAACTTCGCGAACTAAACAAGAAACTCAAAGATGCTCCCACCCTGGAAGAGCGCAACAAGATACAACGGCAAATCGACCGGGAAAAACTAGCTATGAAACGCTCTCGCGAAGAAGCCCGAGCTAGAGCGCCTAGACCTAGAACAGTAAAACATACTTTTAAAGCTGTCATGCGGCGTTACCTGAATAAGCAAATCAGCAAAGAACAGCAAACCAGTGCTTGGGATGATCCAGTTCTTAATGACAAGCAGCGCCGCTACGCAGCTATGGACGTAGCTGGCCTATTGGATGTAAGGCGAGCTATGGGTAAGGAACTGGATGAACGCGGCTTAAGCGAAGAGGTGCAAGTGGTTAACAGAGGTATTCTAGACCGTTCCCTGGAAGAGCTAGCTGGTGGTGATGATGGTCGCAAGCACTATGACCGCTTAGCAAGAGCGATAGCTAATGCCAGCACCCCTGAGCAGCTAGACGAACTGATTGCTCTTCAAGGGCAAGTTACTCTTCATTACACTTTCCGCCAGAAGATTCAAGAGCTGTATCAGCGTCGTCGGGGTGAAGTGGGGGTATGATATGTCCCATATGGCTGATAAATATCCTGAGCGCAAGCCCCAGCGACAGATCATCGAGATAGACGGTCGCAGGGTAGGACTCAGGTTCTGGTCCGGAGAGGGGCAGCCTATGGTTCTGCTTCATGGATTCCTGGATAGTTCAGAAGGATGGGACCGTTTATGTCAAACTACCACACGACCCTGTTATGCTTTCGATGTCCCCGGATTCGGACGCTCTGAGGTACCTGAGCGGCCCAGGATCGAAGCATACTCCGAACGAATTGCTAAAGCAGCTCATTCCCTTGGAATCGAAGGAGCGACCTGGGTTGGTCATTCGATGGGGGGAGCCATAGCCAGAGGCGTAGCCGATAGTTCGAATCGTGACCTTATTGCGCAGCTAGCTTTGATTACTCCGGCTGGATTTGGTCATATTCCTCTTGCCGAATGGGCTGATGCTCCTGTTAATAGAACAATCCTGACCGCTGCATTTCCTCTGCTATCGATTAACCCTCTGGCTGTTATACTCGCGTATCCTTACCAGGTTTCAGGAGGACAGCCGGTTGAAGGAGCAATGGTTATGAGGACAATGAGACAAGCTCTTAGGGGTCCACAGGGACCCTCATGGGCCGTGCAAGCTCTTGCTCATATGAGTCATTTGCCTGAATATGAACTGTTTGCTCAGTCAGACTACAAAGGCCCTGTTAGATCCCTATGGGGAACCAGAGACCGATTAATCCCTGCTGCTCACTCCGACCATATCAGAGATGTCTTTCCTCAGGCCCGGCGAACAATTTGGCCGGACCTTGCTCATCATCCCCAGGTAGAGCAGCCTCTAAGACTTAAAAGATGGATTTCCATGAGCCGCACAACAACAACCAGCCAGCAGCCGCTTTCTGAAACCCAAACGCAATAGCTCGGCCTTATCGGGTATAATCAATAAAGAGCGTTAGATGAGTTTAGAACTTGAAAAAGACTTGATTACTGGTTTTTCTGTGGCCCCAGAAGAACCTTCCCTGTTTGCCACTCAACAACTAGTTGATCTGTCGCCTGGTAGGGAGATCAACTTTGAGCTTTCGGCTCAGAGATGGTGTGTAGGCTTTGATGAACCGGCAGGAACAGTTGGACCATGCCCAGACCAAGCTCTAGCAAAAGGGGGAGATCGATGCGAGCGCTGTGCAGACCGTACCAGGCTACTGCCTTGCCTTCGTTGCATTGGTGACCGCTGCGGCAATCCGGCCAGACGCGCAAACTGTGTTTTTTCTGATCACTATGTATACCTGGCGTGTTATGGAACAGACCTGTTTAAGGTTGGTGTTACCAGGATTGAACGTTTCCAGCGTCGTATCCTGGAGCAGGGAGCCTGGGGCGCTATCGCTATTGCTGCTGCTGGAGGACAAGAAGTAAGGCGTATCGAATACGCAATCAGCAGGGCTGGCTGGCCAGACCGAGTTAATATGCTTCCTTTGCTCAATCAAGAACCTGTAGACCAAGAACAAGCAGAAGAACTTTTAAGACTGCAAGCCAGGCGCATCATTCAGAGATTGCCGGAAGAGAGAATCGTTTCGGATGGACCTTTTGTGTATGTAGCAGACCATTACCCTGTTGTGGATGGTATGACGCCGCGAACCCTGGACCCAGAAAATGATCCTCTGGCAGGTAAGATTTTGGGAATTCGTGGCGGCTGGCTTCTCCTTCAGGCTGGCCAAGAGACTGTTGCTGTAAGCCTTAGAAACTTAAACGGCCGTGAAATCAAAGCTCGCGAAAGCTCAGTGGTAGGTCCGGCTCAGGGCGCCTTTGCTTTCTAACCCTCAGACTTTGCGACTGCGATACCATTCAGCTTGCTGCCTGGCTTGTTGAGCAGCTCTAGCAGCTTGCTCTGCCTGTTGTGAAGTCCATTCAGCGACATCGCCAGGATCGGGAAGTGGTGGCCTTTCCAGAACAGCGGTCTCAACTGGAAGCGGTGGCCTAGGCATCGTTGACCCCGGCACAACCGAATCACCAAGCTCAGAGACGCCTTGCACAGGCCTCTCCCAGTCTTCTATTGAATCATATTGAGGGGCGGGTCCTACCAGGTCCAGAAGGCTATCATAAAGAAAAGCTAGAATCCCCAGAGAAGCGGCAAGAAGATACTGGGTTAAGCTAGCGTCGCCTGTAATGAGCACCAGAGAAAGGCTTCCTAGCGAAAGTTGAGTGAGGCGGCCACTGATAAGTGTTTCCCAGCCGCCTGATTGTCCAACCATTAGTAGTCCAAGACCCAAGGCTAGACACAGTCCAGCTTGCAGGATCGAACCATCATCCAAACAAACAACCCCCCAAATCAGTGCCAAAGGAAGCATTGCCCAAACAGAAAATTGGCTGATTTGACCTTGCCACTCAGAATAACTTCCAGCTACTCTTTGCCGGACTGGAATAGCTAACAGGGCAGCAAACGGTATTAGGGTAATTAGTTGAAGGACCATACATCTAGAATGTACTGCTCCGAAGCAAGATATTCACAAACTTGTCTTAGAAAAGACGCGACCCCCGGGGGTGAGGGAAACCGGGGGTCGCTAGCGTCGAAACCATCAGGGGCAAAGAGGAATATGAGTCTGTGCCCTGTGTAACTAGATAGTCGCGCTACACTAATCTACCCCAATCTGTGACTTTCGGCACGTTTTCCATAAAAATTTTGTACAAGAAAAAACCGGGGATCTTAATCCCCGGTTTCTCGTGTTACTCGCTCTTCCTCTTTGGGAAAGTTTCTTCAAATGGATCCAGCCGAATCAGCCGCAGCCTCCAGTGTCACCGCAGTCAGTGCAGGTCATGCACTTTCCGGTTTGCACCATCAGACCGCCGCATTTTGCGCAGGTGCCCATGCCAGCTGTTGTAATTTCTGGGACGCGGTCAGAGCCTTGATCGGAGCCAAGGGCGTTTGGTCCGCTGCCGTGTCTTACTTTAATACGAGGCTGTACTCGTTGGGCATCAGCTAATTCCACTTCCAGCTCCTGTTCCTGGGCCTCGGGAGAATTAATCCCCAACATAGCGTGGTAATCAGGGTCCAGGAACCTGGCAGCCATCCAGCGTACCACATAGTCGGGAATCGATTTAGCTCTAGCAATCTCTCGATCATTGGTGAAACCAGAAGGCTCAAACTGAGTAAACACCTGCTTAGCTACCAGGTCTTCCAGTGGAGCACCATACTGCAGGGCCATAGAAAATAGCCTGGCCCAGGTATCAATAAATCCTCTGAGGGTTGAGCCTGCCTGAGACACATTAACAAACAACTCGCCAGGCGTGCCGTCCTCAAAGAGTCCAACTACGATATGTCCTGAGACATTGCCTGACTGAGCTGAATTAATTTCAAAACGGCGCTTGATGGCTTGACCGTCGTCAGGCACCCTTCGGCGCTGACCGCGTAGTAGCCCATCGCCAAGAAGGCTGGTTACCAGGTTCTCCTCGTCATCCTTGCTGTCGCCGAGCGGCTGAGCTGTCTTGGTGCCGTCTCGATAAATCGCAACTGCTTTGAGTCCCATCTTCCATGCTTCCAAGTAAAGATTAAAAATATCTTCTTTGGTGATGTCAGCAGGAACATTCGTGGTTTTGGAGATGGCCCCACTTAGGAAAGGCTGGACAGCCGCCATCATCTTGAGATGCCCAAGATAATGAATGGAACGCTGACCGATAGCAGTGTCGAACACTGGATAATGTTCTTCCTGGATATGAGGAGCATCAACCACTGAATTATGCTCACGAATATGTTCTACAATCTCGCTAACCTGACTGGGCTGGTAGCCTAGGCGAGCCAGGGCCTGAGGAATAGTTTGATTGACAATTGTCATGGATCCCCCGCCAACCAGCTTCTTGAATTTCACCAATGAGAAATCAGGCTCTACTCCAGTAGTATCACAGTCCATCAGAAATGAAATAGTGCCAGCCGGAGCCAAAACTGTAGCCTGCGCATTGCGCACTCCGAATTTATCTGATAGCTCTACCATTTCCCGAGCAGTACGCTTAGCGGCGCGAGTTAATTCTGGATCCCCATCCCACGCTTCCAGCTTATTAGCTGCGGTACGGTGCCGCTTGATTACCCTGAGCTGAGCTTCTTGGTTGTTTTTGTATTCAGCATAAGGCCCGACCCGCTCAGCAATACGCGCACTCTGAGCATAAGCTTCGCAGTGCATCAAAGCAGTGATAGCACCCGCTACCTGGCGACCCTGGTCAGAATCATAAGGCAAGCCGTTAGCCATCAGGTAGGCGCCAAGGTTGGCGTAACCCATACCCAGTTGGCGCATATCATGAGTGTTTTTGGTGATAGCCTCTGTGGGGTAGTCAGCAAAAGAAATCAGAATTTCCTGCGCGAGGAATACGATCTGTACTGCGTGACGGAAGGAATCCACATTAAAAGTACCGTCCTCTTGGCGGAATTTCATTAGGTTGAGTGAAGCTAAATTGCATGATGAATCATCAACGTGCATATATTCTGAGTTGTGAACCACCACAGAATGAACGTTGTCATTTGTAGTAATTGCAAAATTGTTCGTACCATCTACTTCGACATCGTAAACGGGTACTGAGTCAGCCTCTAACTTTTTAACAGAAGCAACTCGGTCGTTGACTAGGCATCGGTTACCCTCAATCCATGACACAAATTCATCCCAAGTTTTACCCTGGATTCTGCCGCCTGTAGTAGGTGACTGAGCCATCGGAATAGAACCAGTTAGATTCATACGCCTAATATGGTTGTTCCACCTGGCAGGCGTAACGTTCATAAGCCTCCCTTTAACTAGGGTATTTTCGATTTCCTCGAACATTTCAACTAAAGCCGCATCACTAACTTCAATAAAACGAGGATTTGCGCTGCCGGAGCTATGAACAACCTTGTGTTCAATGCGATCTATAAGCTCGAAGTTGGAGAGCCTGTCATCAGTAGGGTCCTCATTGACATGATGCACGTCCATACCAACCGGAATCTCACCATAGGCCTGCTCCCACATCCACCGTGCCTGGTTTACTGTACCACTTGGGCTTTTTTCGGTGGTGCGATGGTTGATATAATGTCTGCCAGAGCGACGAGGGTTCACAAAACGCCCAATCTTGCGTAACCGCGAGCCAGCGACAAGATCCTTAGCTTGAACATAACTTCCATCATGCAGAAGGAAGCGATGTTCGGGGGTACAGCGCACTGTAATACCTTTGTCTGTCGTTACTTCGATCAGTTGATTGGAATGACCAGCCTTCCACCCTCGTAAGATTTTCCTCAAGACCGGGAGGCGACTATTAGTATCCCACGAAAAAGCTAGAGGAAGAGCCTCTCCTGCTTCTGATCGGCGAGCTAGCTCATCGATACGAATTTTACCTTCAGATGTATCAACTAGAGTATCACCGGTAAAACAGCAAGGATTAGAACCATTAATCCGGGAGTGATTAGGGCAAGTATGCCATGAGTTAATGGTAGTGTCGTATTGCACGCCTGGGTCAGCGCACTCCCAAGCTGCGTCAGAGATTTGTTGCAGAAGGTCTCTGGCTTTAACCGTCTTGGTTGGCTCCCCTGTGGATCTGGCGATTAATTGCCAATCACCATCTTTTTCTACTGCTTTCAAGAAGGAGTCTGTAAGGCGAACCGAATTATTAGCATTCTGGTATTGGATTGAAGCCCAATTTTTCTCGCCTTCTGGTGTATTAAGACTCATATCAAATCCAGCCGCAGCTAAAGCTCTGGCCTTCTTCTCTTCATGAGCTTTGCACCAAATAAAGTCCTCGACATCTGGATGATCAACGTCCAGGATTACCATCTTGGCCGCCCGGCGAGTATTGGAAACTATTACACCCGCGCCCTTCTGAGAGTCTCCAGACCAAATCAAGAAATTATGTCCGCTGGCCGGGGAGCGGTCATCTGAGGTTTCGCAATCAACTTCGATGTCATATACTTCGCACTCAGTACCATGAGAAACGCTAGTAACGCGAGCAAGAGCTGTCACAGGTTCCTCACTGGCCTCTAAAAGGCCAGCAGATAGCTCCATACCGGGTCGAAGATCCATCGCTTGTAGGTAATTACCATTGCGCATCCGATAGGGGTGATCTAATGAAGTAGAAAAGCTTCCATGGGAGCCGGTTGAGAGGTGTTCATCGTAGACTTCAACTTCCACTCGAACCAGGGTTTTACGTTCTTCCTGCTTCCATGCTCTAGCGGTCTTTAATACAAGAGAGTCCGTTTCAGGATCCCATGACCATACTTGAAAGTCATCCCCATGGGTAGCTAGCCGCTGAACTGTAATCGGCCCTTGATTGGTGTACACCAGTTGATCGGGCGCCAGGCAGCGGCCGCCTGATGTGATAGTTCCAGCTGACGAGTCGGCAGCCCGCATAAAGGTTACAGGGCCAGATGACTTACCACCCCTGGAGAGGGGTTCATCTGATCCTCTGAGATTAGAGAGGTTTAAGCCAGCCCCAGAGCCGTTCTGGAAAATAAGG
>Ga0214923_10006543_pt1 | contig 13054 bp, 20 predicted proteins | sample LL1510_MetaG_FD_177993 | JGI IMG/M metagenome (GOLD analysis project Ga0214923, IMG submission 177993) | Freshwater microbial communities from Lake Lanier, Atlanta, Georgia, United States - LL-1510 | ecosystem: Environmental > Aquatic > Freshwater > Lake | place: USA: Georgia | collected...
AAATCTCTAGTCAATCCACCCATGATAATATCAGGGTTATATTCTAATTTGATAGGAACATGAATGTAAGTGTTTCGTAAAAAAGCGATATCGCTTTTCTTTAGGTTAGGATGGGTCTTTACAGACCCAACCGTAACGTGAGCACCATGAGCAGGGAAGTTAGTAAAAAACTTCATATGCTTATCCACAAACTGCTTATAATAAGCAATAAAATCCATCGGTAAACGAATGCGAACATTCATTCCGTCGATTTCGAGTTTGCCTATTATAGGGAGCCATGTATTCATATTACATTATACTCTTCCCTGCCCTGATGTCAACATGAATATTATTCATGATCATCGCCATGATGATCATGAATAACGATTTTCTTTTTGTTTAAGATATTATCCACTTCATTGATAGTGAGGAATGCTGAACCATTGACTTTGATTGCCGTATCAACACCTACGTCAAGGATTTTGCCTTGATTGGTGATATTATGTTGTGCGGCAATTAAATTACCATGTGAATGACCACAAAGAGCAACATAATTGACATACTTCATTTTATCCCAAATTATAGGGGCCATATGACGACAGAAGTAGAAATTATTTCCGATTTGGAAATATGCTTCTTCACCGAAATATGTAATTTCGTTACAATATTTACCCTTTGGAAAAGGAATACCCGGTTGTCCAACATTAGTAGTTTTATCTACAGAGAATGGGAAAATTTGGAAATTAGGTTTACCGCCCCAAAACTTCTCTAAGGAATTACGATAGAAACGAGAATGATAACCTTCATGATTACCAAAAACATAAAAGATTTGAGCCTTAGTTTTGTGTAGTAAATTAGAGGTTTGTTCGTCCGTGGTGTTCAAGCTATAATCACCTAGATAGATTAATAAATCTTTTTCGGTTAAAGACTTACATTGATCTTCTAGGAACTTATCATGTTCCTGATAGGTATTAAATCCACGGGGAGTCCAGATGAAATCTCGTTGATGGTTATAATGGAAATCACTTGCGAAATAAATTTCGTTGTAATCGTTTTTATTTAATTTAATTGGTTTGTTCATATATTCATAATCATACCACATAGAATCATGGTTGACAAGTACTATTCCGTAGATTATATTAAAAGCATGAACGGTAAAGGCGATAAATTACGAGTGGGTGCAAATCTCCAAGCATATTGGAACAATTATGATAATATCTTCCGAAAGAAAAAAGAAGAATTATCTGATAAAGATTTGGAAGAAATGAAGGATGATGCAGATACCATGTCACATTCTGAATTTATCAAAATAAGTAAAAAATATGACAACTAAATTTGATAGATATGATGCAGTGGAGAGGAAATATGTTGCTATTCCGAAGGTAGATGCTTTTTTTAAAGATATTCTACAGGTTATTAAAAAACATAAATTAACTATTGCACATGAAGATGTACATGGAGCATTTATAGTAGTTCCTGCTAATAAGGCAGATATTGATTGGTTAATCAATGCCACGGTTAATTTAGGAACACCTAAGAAGGTGAAGCATAAAGTAGCCAATCCTCCCGAAAAAGAAGTGATCAAACCTAAAGAAAAATCAAAATATAAATTTTACAAGCCAAAAGAAGATAAATGATTATTAATGAAATTGCAGGCGATCTACTTAAAGGATTGATACATAATGAAGTTGAATCAATAGCGCACTGTGCTAATTGTTTCTGTACAATGCGGTCAGGTGTGGCGGCTCAAATTCGCGAATGGTATCCAGAGGCATGCCAAGCAGATAGTAAAACAGTAAGAGGGGATCAATCCAAAATGGGGACTTTTACATTTGCAGAAACACACGGATATACTATTTTTAATATTTATGGACAATATAATTTCGGTTATGACGGTAAACAATATCTTGAATATGATATGTTTCGTAAAGGTTTAGAAGGTGTTCGTAATTATATGATTATCAACGGTATTAAAACATTAGGATTGCCATATAATATCGGATGTGCCAGAGCAGGGGGTAAATGGGAAGAAGTTTATAAAATTATCGAAGAGACTTTCAACAAAACTACATTACAAATTAATATATACAAATATGACCGAGGCTGAAGATAATATCGAAAATAAAAAATGTTGTGGAAAATGTGCATGTGATACAACACCGGAAATTTCTGCGGAAGAACAGAAGAAATTAGATTTTTACAATAAAATAGTAAACGAAGCAAATAGAATTGCTAAAATTAAAACAGAATATGGAACAAGATAACGATAGTCCTTATTGCGAGGTATGTAATAGTTGCGGAGAAAGCGGATGTTGTTCGCCAAGCAACTGTCTAACTGTCCGTTGTAAATATGGCGAAAGCAACATACATGAATACCGTTCTATGCAAAAAGAACTATCAGACTATTACGATGTTTTGAAAGAGATTCATAAATATTTGGCATGGCAAGGCAATGAATGTTCTTCATTAGAATCTCGTAGATTATCAGAGAAAATAACAAAATTGTTTGCAACAGACTACAATCTGGTGTAACTTTAAAGGTAATGAAAAATTATACAGATATTAATATTATAGTAGATCGTAGTGGAAGCATGTCTTCTATTGCGACAGATATGTTGGGAGGTCTTAGGACTTTCATTAAAACACAAAAAGAACGTAAAGATCAGGCAAAGGTATCCTTTTACCTATTTGATGACCAATACGACACAATTTTCCAAGAAAAAGATTTATCAGATGTTAGCGACGAAGATTTTGCCTTGATTCCTAGAGGATGGACAGCACTAGTAGATGCCATAGGCACCACTATTAATTCTGTGGGTGAACGCCTTTCAAAAATTGCTGAAGCAGATCGTCCTAATAGAGTATTACTCTTAATAATCACCGATGGCGCAGATAACCGTTCTCGCGAATTTAAGTTGGCAAAAGTTAAAGAAATGGTACAACATCAACGGGATGTGTATGCATGGGATTTCGTATTCCTTGGTGCAAACATTGATTCTTTTGCAACAGGTGGCGGTCTTGGGATTGTAGGATCATCTACCCGTGATTTTGCACCAACCACAAAAGGTGTTAGAGAAGCATTCATAGGTTTAAATTCTAACTATGCATCGTATTCTATTCTTAATAGAGAGCAAGATAGAGGTTCTACCTTCGATTGGAATACAGCAAAAGCTGAACAAAAGGCAAAGGAAGAAGCAAATAATGCTGCCGTTCCTGTAACCCAAAATAGCTAATATATGCGAATAGGAATTGTAGGCACACAAGCTAATGGTAAAACGACCTTGGTAAATGCTATCAAGGCATTTTGGCCGAATTATAAGTATATTGATGGCAAATATCGTAACTTTGTCAAAACACAAAGAGAAAATATCAACCAGAATGGCACCGTAGAAATGCAGACTAAGTTAAGAGATTGTCTGATTGATGATGCTGTTGATAATGCATCAGAAAAGTATTCATTATCTGATCGAACTATATTAGATAATGTTGTATATACTTTATGGTTAGGTGGCAAAGATAAAATTAATGACGACGAATTTATTTCTAGTTCTATTAATATTTGTCGAGAAACATTGAAATTCTATGACATGATTCTTTGGCTACCATTAAATGATCAAATCGTTGCTTCTGAAGAAAAGGTTAATCGTGACAATGATTTAACCTATCGGGAAGAAATTGATGCCATTTTTCAAGCAGTGTACCAAGGTTATCTTGAACAGGATGGAATTCTATTCGATCCTAAAGATCAACCTCCTATGATTCCTCTTATCGGGGACTTGGATGCAAAAATAGAAATGATGAAACAATATATTGATGAAAAAGGTGATCCTATCGTAACAGAGGAATCTGTTTTCCAAGGATTGGAAGAAATGTACGATAAAGCACAACTTTTTAAACAATTGTCTGGAAATCAATGATAAGTTCTTAGTAAATACATGTGTTATGATTAAACCATTTATTCGCCAAGAAACTCCCGAAAAAGTATTCCTATGCAGACAGGGATCATGTTGTGCTTCTCTTGAGAAGCAAGGGGAACAGTTCTTTTTGACCGATGATTTCGGTGGAAAAGTTCAATTAGACATTAATGATATGAAACTCTTACCAGAAGCAGTAAAACACTTCTTGAAAGATTAATATCTTCAAAAGAAATTAAATCACACCCGCCCCGCCTCTCAATGATGCGTAATTGGGCGGGTATTTTATAAATAACCAGATATAATATATGAACCGTAATGAATTTATCCGTATTGGTGCATTAGGTGCCTTTTCTCTACCTATGATGTTAAAAGCCCAATCTCGGGAAAAAACACCTAAAGCAAAATCGGTGATCCAAATATATTTACCCGGTGGAATGGCGCATCAAGACACATGGGATTATAAAATCGCAGGTTCTCCTGAATATAGAGGGCCGTTCGAAGGTATAAAAACTAAAATTGCAGATGTACATTTTGGAAGTCTTTTAAAAGAAACATCGAAGATTAGTGACAATATTACTGTTATTCATTCAGTGACTCATGGCGAGGCGGCACATGAACGCGGCACGCATAATATGCTAACCGGATATAGACCTTCACCCGCTCTCAAATATCCATCTTTTGGAAGTATAATCAGTCATGAATTAGGTAATCGGAATAATTTACCACCTTATGTAATCGTACCTAATACATTTGCACCTGAAAATGGTACTGGATATTTATCCACCAAGTTTGGTCCATTTGCTATTGGAGCAAACCCCGAAGACCCTGCATTTACGGTAAGGGATTTAAATACCTCACAGGGCGTTACTGATAAAATATTTGATAGAAGACGTACGCTTCTTAATGCCGTAGATAATCATTTTAAAATAGCAGAGAGTAATGTTGATGCGGTAAAAGCGATGGATTCCTTTTATAATCAAGCATACGGAATGATTACCTCACAATCCGCCCGAGAAGCTTTCGATCTAACCAAAGAACCAGATCAGATAAAAGATGCATATGGTCGAAATGCAGCAGGACAGCGACTGCTTCTATCTCGCCGCTTAGTTGAAGCAGGTGTCCGTATGGTGACAGTTTCATATGGAGGTTGGGATCATCATTCGAATCTTAAAAGTGCCATGGAAGCTAACATGGTGAACTTTGATAAGGCATATGCTGCATTAATAACAGACTTAAAACAAAGAGGATTACTTGACTCAACGTTAGTGCTGATTTCGTCCGAATTTGGCCGTACACCTAAAATTAATAATACTAATGGAAGGGATCATTGGCCTAGAGTTTTCAGTTCAGTTCTTGCTGGCGGAGGAATTAAAGCAGGTTTTGTATATGGTAAATCCGATGCATTAGCCGCAGAACCCGAAGATAATCCTGTCACACCTGAACAAATAGCTGCAACTTTGTTTGAGTTGGTGGGTATTGATCCGCATAAGAAAATTATGACTCCTGATCTACGCCCCGTTGAAATTTCATATAATAGTCAACCCATTAAAGAAATAATAACATAACAATAAACAAAAGCGAGGCTAAAAACCTCGCTTTTTTGTTATTGACAGGGGACAAGAATGTTGTATAGTGAAGGATGGATACACTTTCACGCAAACAAGCACTCAACATTTTGAGGTCAAATAAATGGACAGGTAATAACCAACTTTTATCTTCTGATGATGAATTGTGGTGCATATTTTATGATAAAATCATCCCTAATAACAGACTACTTTTTTCTTATAAAAATGATTATGTGGGATCATTTGAATTTAAACGTATAGGATTTATTTTTAAGAGTTTTGATCCCATGGATGATTTATATATTGCATATCTAGCTATTTTGGCGGAAATTGCAGAAGATGCTGCATATATAAGAGAACGCAAAAAACTTGAAGCATTGAAAGAAATCGAAAAAACCTATTCTAAATAAATTATGGCAAAGTCACCGACTATTACAGGGCTAGAGGAATTATTTGCACCTTTAGATAACACATGGATTAATAAAAATTCACTTGTGATTAATTATGCACGAAACTGCGGACTTGCAGTAGGTGGGTCAATTGCAATGGCAATTTCTAATAAGAAACCACATAAAATCCCAAATGATTTCGATTTTTTTACGGATAAAAACGACAAGTCACTAGATTTTTTAAATAAAATAATTTCATGGCTATCCCGACGACCCAACACAAATTATAAAGTTTTATTTAATAATAAAAATAATTTCACTTTACCGGGAGTATCCAATCATATTAGAATTATGGTTCCTTTTTGGAAACCGATTTGTATTATGACTTTGGAATCACCCATAAGAACTTTTTATTTTAAAGGAGGATTAGAAGTTCAATATTTTGATGATGTTGTTTCTGCTGCAAAACATGTAAGTTGTATTGATAATAAAGAGCGGTTGCCTTTTAATGTGGAGGAATGTCGCGAGAATATTAGAACCCGTCATATGGCAAATGGCACATATGACGTAGATTATGAACCAGAAGTACCTGTTCGTGAACCAGAAGTACCTGTTCGTGTTGCATCAGGCCGTATTATACAGCCTAATGTAACAACTATTATACTAGATCGAAGCGTTCCATGCGATCCATGCGATCATGTTGAAATGGGTGCTATTGCCACTCAACCCACCAATCGTCTTCGTCGTCGTACTACCAGACTGGATCGAAGTTATAATGATACTCCATCCGATGATACTCCATCCGATGATATTCCTGTTGACATTGATGATTCAATAGCCCAGCCTGCTGTAGATTTGATTGTTGATTTACCAGTAGGAGCACTTTCTCCCTTTTGGAGTCCTATTAGTCGTTCATGGATTGCCAACCAACCCGCAGAACAGGAAAGTTGTGGGTCTTAACTAGGACGTTTGTAAATATCCAACTTCTCAACTAAGAATTTGACTAGTTCTGAACGTTTAATATCTTCCGCAGAGAAGAATCTTACATGAATGTTATGTTCAATAGAATCTTCACCCATAAGTTTTTCATAAACTTTTTTGAATTGGTCTTTTTCTTTGATATCGGTTTGATACGAATCACCCATAAGGAAGATTCTGCAATTATCCGCACAACGAGTAAGAATGGTTAAATGTTCCTTGTAAGAAATATTCTGACATTCTTCTACAATAATTACACAATTTTTGAAGTTTCGTCCGCGTAAGAAAGAGATAGGAGCAAATTCAATCCGTCCTTCTTTTTCTAGTGCTTCAAGTTCTTGTTGTGTTACGAAATTGGAACATGCTTCAAATGCAGTTTGGAACCATTCTGAAACCTTTGCAGATTTATCACCGGGAAGATATCCTAAGTGAGCTTGAGAAGATTCTACAACGCTTCTAATATATACGATTTTTTCAATTTTATTATGTGTCAATAATTCTAATGCAGAATACATAGCACATACAGATTTACCTGTACCTGCTGGACCTTCGACAAAAACAGCATTAGTGTGATAATCTACCATCACATCTATTAGTTCTTTTTGTTTATCTGTCCATTCAAAAGGTTGATACAGAAGCATCGCACTTTTCATTTTTTTCTTTACTGACCCGACGCTCGCTGACCTTGATTTAGCACTCATCTCGTATTACTTACCATTTATAGTTGCTATATTTTTTTCTGTGATGATTAAAAAGTCAATTTTATTACCTTTTTTTGATCTATCGGCACAATATTGTTTTGCAGCCTCCCATTTACACTGATTTACCGCATACTCTAATGCAGCATATGCCACGGTGCTTCTCTTAGCCTTTGCACTGTATTCTTTTAGCACTACTTGTGACGCAGGTTTCACTTCAATTAGAAATTCTCTAATAGCGTCTCCGATTTTCATTTTCACATAAAAATCAACAAAGTATCTTGCCCAGCGGTTCTCGGTTTTTTTGAAATAAGGAATAATAACTCCTTCCGAATTCCATGCGATTACATTAGGATTGGTATCCAAAATAACCATTAACTGACTTTCTAACCCACTTCTGAAAAATGGTTTGTCTTTATTCAGACATTTATTTTTATTAATAGGTGTAAAGAAATTTTGTTTAAATTCTCGATACGTTCTTTTTGCCATAGCTATATTTATAATAAAAAAAGCCGTAATATTGCTATTACGGCTTTGATGGAAGTATCTATATTAATGATTAAACGTGAACAGAAAGTGCTTTAACAGCATCATTTAGTTCTGTGTGTGCGCCTGTTCCTACAGAAGCAGCAGATGTAGAAAGGGTTACACCAAGAATAGGGGCAAACTTATCAGCAACATCTTTAATAGTGTTGAGAGCCTTGATAGCAATTGGGAGATACTTACCCACTTCTTTAGCAAGAGGAGTACCTGAAACTTGTTGATTTATGACATCCAATACAACTACGAGTTTGGTGATAACTTCATAGACGGCTTGTGCAGCGGCTTTGATTTTAGATAAATTGGTTAATACGGAAAATGCACTTAATAAGTAGGGTAACATGATTTTAATTTCTTTCTACTACTATTTATTGTTTTTAAAACGGTTTTCCAGTTGACAGGGTTATAGACAATTAGGCTCTGATAAAACTGTTCTGGCGGGGAAATTAGATAAAGGCGTGGTAGAGGTTCAGGCACAAATAACTGAAAAAGGAGTTATTAAAAAATGGTATTTTCTTTTTGTAGATAAAAAATACGGCTAGATATGGTGACAGTCTTAACGAAATTAATTTGAAATTGATCGAGCAGCTTCTTTATAGCCGTGCCCTCTGAAATGGTCGAAATATATATTATTTTCACCATTAAGTTGTATAATCCCTGATTTTAAATAGACCCCATAATGTACATTTTGCCAATCTGTGAGCGTTTCGGGACGTACGAAATTTTTCTGACAAGTATAGAAAAATTTATCACATAATGTTCCATTCTTTCGTAATAAATTATATGAAATAGGAATATTATTGTTGTATCTTTCTTTATAACAAAATTGTGGCATCTGTACTCTTCCAATGGAGTGCGAAAGGGATGATAAAAAAGATAAGTTGTTGCATAATAATTCATCCCCATCTATGTTGGCTAACCATTCAATTTTATCTTCTATATATTTTTCATTTTTATAGAAGTTATATTTTTTGTTGTAACTTTCCATATGTTTCCCTATTTACTATTAGAGGGCGTTCGATAAATTCTTCAATAATATATTGTGAATATTTATTCATTATATATTTCCAATATTGGTTGACAAAATCCAATGATACTGTATTATCAAGTATTTCGTTGCGTTTAACAGAAATTCTATTATATGTGCCAGATTGGGTAATCCATTCGGGAGTATGTTCATAGTGAGGTTCCCCACTGTTATAAATATATACTCTATCAATACCTATAGAGATATGATGTATTAGCCATTCTTCTATATGTAAAAATTCTAATCTAGGACTTGCAAAAAGATGGATAGCTTTCATAATATAGATATTATATTTTTAGATATTAATTTGTCAATAAGAGTCTTCTCAATAAGAGGATTATGTAATGTTCCTCTAACCGCATTATCATTATAATGGTGTTTGGTATTACTCCACCAATCAAACCCCGTAATTGTTACATGGTCAAATTGTTTCAACATTAACCATATGGCAATAGCACCAGTAGAATAATATTCATAATATGGGTTTTCTATATATTCCATCATTTCTTTTATAATAAGCCTATTAGTTTTGTATATTACTATTGGAATATTTTTATAAAAATTAATAAATTCAATATATAATTTATCAGTAGTTGGATTCCAATCCCAACTATGAAGATATATGTATCTATAGGGTTTATACATTCTCCATTGATTTATTTTGTTAGCAAAGTTTATGACATTAAACCAAATATCGGTTTTTGTCCCGACATACTCTTTAAAATGATCAATATCATACGAATTAAACCGCACAACCGTATCAAACATATCTATTTTTTCACCATTTTTGGTATTTAATAATGTGCTACCATTGCCAATTATTATACATTTACTCATAAGTTGTATAGTGTTCGTGCTTCTGTAAAGAGTTTATCAATAACCGCAGGAGATACTGTTTTAGAGAATTCTTGCCGAATATTATTAAAAATGGGATGATTTATGTTATTGGTTAACTCCATCCAACCTACAAAATAATTCCAAATTCGGTCTTCCCATTTATTAGGATAGGGAACGCCTAACGGTCTGTCAAACCGATGATTCCATTTGATATCGGGGAGACATATACATTTATTTCCCGCCTTTCTAAATTTTTGATGAATATACCCTTCCTCTGCACCAAATCCTCTAAAATTTGGGTTAAACCCTAACCATGCATCTTTTCTGCATGAGAACATACCTAATCCCATCATAGGGATTTCAAACGGTATTTTAGCATTTAATGCCAACATATTAGTTGCCCATACCCCATACATATTTCCTCTCCAAATCGGATCAAAATGAGTTGACACATTTTTTAAATCGTCATATAATAATGGCCCCTGTATTAAATTCTTAGTTGAGGGATTTTTATCATAATATGATAATAAATTTTGTATGGCAAATGGCTCAAACATTACATGTGAATCCATACATAACACATACTCACCTGCGGCATTATTAAATATTTCTTCTCGTACCGAGGTGCTTTTTTTCTTATCATATGGTATATACCTAGCTTTACTAGACGAACAGAAACGTTTTAATGCATCCGCATGTTTACCTGTGGGGTTATTATCAACTACAATAAGATCAATTAAATGCTCAATACCTTGTAGTTGATATAAACGTAGTGCTTGAATAGAGAAAAATACCCCATCATAATCATCATAAGTCGCCATACCAATCGTTAACCATTTCTGTTCCATATTTGATACTATTTAATTATCCACTATATAATAATCCATCAATACTCTTGCAACTTAAATGAATTTACAATCCGCTATCGATCAATGCTTGTTTATAACTAGAGTTCCATATCTCAAGCATCATACTGTTTTTATGTGTGTTATATTGGATGTTATTAGGAAACGGCATCCATGGCTGAGTAGACATCTCAGTATAATGCACCAATCTAGTATCGTTTGAGTAACCTACACCATCCAGACAATTGTATATTTTATCTAATGTGCCTACTTGAGTATTGTTACCTACCAAAATTCGATAACCTTTTTGTGACCGTCCTGATGATCTCATTTGATTAATTGCAGGCCACCACGGTTCATTAAATTTACTGCAATCCAATAACATTACATCAGTGCGCTCTGGTGATATGGCTAAATATGAACAGTTTTCCATTGGTAATTCCCACATTTGGCGGATGTCTTTTAATACAATCTGATCAACATCAAGATATATTGCTCTGCCTTGAAAATTACATAGCTCGGGAATAGCCCAACGGAAAGCAGAAAAGTTTGTCTTCCACCCTGTTGTTGTGTTTTGTGTTCTGTTTTTTCTACCTTTATTCCAATGCTGCCACATGCTATTAGGTATACCATCAGTCATCCATACAATCTCATATGGCCCTGATGTGGTATTTTTTATACTCCATTCCAGCACCAATTCAGCATCTTCGTTCCCTGGTTCACTTCCTATAAATATTTTAATGGTATCCATATTTTTTTGCTTCCTTTATCGTCTGTAAGATTTTAATGGGTAATTCCTTAGGTTTGCATTGTACATCACGCCACCAATTACACCATTTATTTTTATTTACACTGTTTGGTTCGGTATAATCCATGATTTTATCCCAACTACGAGGTTCATAAAATACACCAACACCATCAAACCAGCTACGACCCGTTGCAATGACCTTTGAATTATTAATAAACAACTCATTACTCACACTGGAGCAATTAATGATATTAAACTTGGAATGAGCAATCAATTTATAATTGATATTCTCCTCGTATAATGTTGCTGGTAATTCTTCTTGATGTTTTTTATTACCAACAAAAATAGGTAACTGATGTTGAAGTTCTTCATAAGCAGTTAAACTTTTGACTGGCGACATTTTAACTACAGGAGTATATCCATGATCCTTGATAATTGGGATTAATCTTTTAATCCAATCATTCATAGGTATATATCTACCATTTTGATAAAACTGATGTTTTATTAACTCTGTAGTCCATTGACCCCATATGGTAACTATATTATTCAATCCAAGGGGCGGTGGATCGTTTTTATATAATTCTATATTATTGAGTATACGATTTCTATGATCCTCAATATATGAAGGCATATCACTCCATTTAAATTCATGATCTAGATGTTTCCATTTTTTATAAATACTGCTTATGCAATTATAAGAATAAAAATCTACCATAAATGAACTATAGTGGTTAAAGTAGCCAAAATCAAACGAAAGTACTGGTATATCAGCTGCTAAACATTTATTAGTTATCTCTATCCATGCAAGAGTGCATTGTAATAACCCATGTTCATTGCGGTGTAACAAGGCTTCAGCATTATTCTTTTTAAGATAATCTATTAGCTGGGTTATTTCAATTTCATGAGGTATATGTATAAATTCATACCCTTCATTATTAGCATTTTGCTGGTTATTTAAGATAAATTCATCAATTTTACCTTGATATAATTCTATCTTATGATTCCATATAAAAATTTTTTTCATTTTATGGGCTTGGTGATGGTGATGGTCCTGACTCACTTGGTGAAGATGAAGGTGAGTAACTAAGTGATGGTGATGGGCTAGGTGAAGATGATGGTCCTGACGCACTTGGTGAAGATGAAGGTGCAGTTGACTCACTTGGTGCAGTTGACTCACTTGGTGCAGTTGACTCACTTGGTGCAGTTGACTCACTTGGTGCAGTTGATGCCGAAGGTCCTGACGCACTTGGTGCAGTTGACTCACTTGGTGCAGTTGACTCACTTGGTGCAGATGATGCCGAAGGTCCTGACGCACTTGGTGCAGTTGACTCACTTGGTGCAGATGACTCACTTGGTGCAGATGACTCACTTGGTGCAGTTGACTCACTTGGTGCAGTTGACTCACTTGGTGCAGTTGACTCACTTGGTGCAGATGACTCACTTGGTGCAGATGACTCACTTGGTGCAGATGACTCACTTGGTGCAGTTGACTCACTTGGTGCAGATGACTCACTTGGTGCAGATGACTCAC
>Ga0214923_10006544_pt1 | contig 13048 bp, 8 predicted proteins | sample LL1510_MetaG_FD_177993 | JGI IMG/M metagenome (GOLD analysis project Ga0214923, IMG submission 177993) | Freshwater microbial communities from Lake Lanier, Atlanta, Georgia, United States - LL-1510 | ecosystem: Environmental > Aquatic > Freshwater > Lake | place: USA: Georgia | collected 2015-10-15
CGCAGAAGGCTGGAATAGGCCAGGGTCATCAACGACCATCCCCAGGTCAAGGGTACCGAACGGGGGTAGGCGTAGAGCAGCATACCCAGCAAGGCAACACCGACCAGGATGCTGTGCCAAACGCGGCCACCACGGTCCCCCAAGCGGACGGCCAGGGTGATTTTGTTGTTTTGGGCGTCCAATTCCCGATCGCGCAGGTTGTTTAGGTTGAGGACGGAGGCGGCCAAGAGTCCGGTACCCAGGGCCGGTCCCCAGTCGGCCGTTGACATGGTGACACCGTGCAGTGCCACTATTCCGGCGTAGGCCACCGGACCAAAAAAGGCAATCACGGCCACTTCACCCAGGCCCCGGTAACCGTAGGGGCGGCGGCCCACCGTGTAGCGGACCGCGGCGGCCACCGCGAGGAGACCCAGGACCAACCACAAGGCATAGGTTTTGGGGGAACCCTGGAGGTGTTGTAACAAGGCAAGTCCGCTGACGAGGGCGGCGGCGGCGGCGGCTACAATGGCGATGCGCATGCTTTTGGGGCTGATTTGGCCCGAAGCGACCATGCGGGCCGGGCCGATGCGGTCCCGGTCGGCCCCGCTCACGGCATCCCCGTAGTCGTTGGCCAGGTTGGATAGGATCTGGAGCAGAAAAGCGGTCAGCAAGGCCTGGCCCACGATCTCGAACTGCACCTTGCCCTGAAGGGCCAGGAGACCGGCCGGCAAAAGAATCGCCGCCGCCGCCAAAGGCAGGGTGCGCAGGCGGAAGGCTTTTAACCAAGCACGCGGTGAAGCCGTTGTTGAAGGAACCGTTGGTAAGGGGTCGGACATGGGGTTTGAGTTTGCATCTTCGTGCCGTGAATGTAGTATCGGTCGCGTCGGTAAGTAAAAGTCTTGGAGAAAGGGTTTTGTTTAGCCAATTGTCCTTTGGGTTGAACCAAGGACAAAAATTAGGATTGCTGGGCCGGAACGGCTGCGGCAAAACCACTTTGCTGCGAATGATTGCCGGTTTGGACCGGCCCGATGACGGCGAAATTCGTATCAACAAACAAATTCGAACGGCCTACCTAGAACAGGATCCCTTGTTGGGAGCCACGGGCCCGGTGATGGACGCGATTTTGCACAACGACCGCCCTCAGAGTCGATGGCTTCGGGAATACTACGACCTGAGCGACCGGGACCACCTGAGCGAGGACGAGGTGGAGCGTATGAACCGCCTTCACCAAGTGATGGAAGAGCAGGGGCTTTGGACCTACCAGCGGGATTTTAATCGGTTGTTAGGGGAATTGGAAATTCCGGACCTCCGCCAAGACATGTCCACCCTTTCGGGTGGTCAGCGCAAGCGGGTTGCCTTGGCCGCCATGATGGTCGCCGAAGCCGACTTGATTTTGTTGGACGAACCCACCAACCACCTGGATTTGAACACCATCGAATGGTTGGAGAACAGGCTTCGCAACCAAAAAACGACCTTGTTGTTGGTGACCCACGATCGGTATTTTTTGGAATCGGTCTGCAACGGTATGCTGGAATTGGAACAAGGCAAATTGTATTTCCACCAAGGCGATTACGCCACTTTTTTGGAAAACAAAGAAACCCGCGAACAAATCCAAACAGCCGATGCCCAAAAAACCCGGGCCTGGTTACGCAAAGAATTGGAATGGATGCGCCGCCAGCCCAAAGCCCGCGGCACCAAGTCCAAAGCCCGAACCGAACAATTTTACAAGGTCAGCAACGAGGCCTCCAAGCGTGAAGTGCAGGGTCGTCTGGAACTGGACGGGGTAGGCCGCCCGCTGGGGGGCAAGGTTCTGGAGATTTCTTACCTAACCAAGTCCTTTGGCGATCGGAATTTGGTCAAAGAATTCACGTACAATTTTGTGAAAGGGGACCGGGTTGGCGTTGTGGGTCGCAATGGTTTGGGCAAGACCACTTTTTTGAATTTATTGACCGGGCATCTACGGCCCGACGGGGGTTCCGTGGAGTGGGGCGAACAAACGGTGGTCGGTTATTACCGCCAAGAATCCTTGGTTTACAAACCCGGCCAGACGGTCCTGGAACGCGTCCGCGAAGTGACCGATCATATCCGCTTGTCATCGGGCAAAGAAGTATCGGCCGGCGATTATCTGCAACGCTTTTTGTTTCCGCCCAAGCAACAACACGATAAGGTCGATAAATTGAGCGGTGGCGAAAAGCGAAGGCTACAGCTATTATTGGTTTTGATCGCCCAACCGAATTTTCTCATCATGGACGAGCCGACCAACGATTTGGATTTGGTGAGTCTGCAAGTATTGGAAGATTACCTCGAAAAATTCAAAGGCTGTTTGCTGTTGGTTTCCCACGATCGGTATTTTATGGACCGCTTGGTGGACCACATGTTTGTGTTTGAGGGTGAAGGGTTTATTCGAGACTTTCCGGGCAATTACACCGATTATCGTTTGAGTCAAAGCGAAGGCCGATTGAGTCAAAGCGAAGGCCGATTGGTCCCCGGGAATCCTGTCGGGAATCCCGCCAGCGCGTCTGCAGACCCCTCCGCTCAGCAAGCCAACAAGCCCTCGCCCTCGACAACCAAAAACAAAAAGCGCGGTAACAAACCCACCTTTGCTCAAACCAAGCGCTACGAGGAACTTACGCAGCGCTTGGAGGCCATTCGAGCCGAGAAAGCCAGCCTAATCGAACAGTTGAATCGCAGCGGGGCGGCACCGGAAGACTATGCCGCTTGGGGGAAATCCCTGCAGGCTTTGGAATCCGAAGAGGAAAAAGCCGAATGGGAATGGCTGGAGCTCAGCGAGGTTCACGCACCGTAAAAACCCTGGACAGGTTAAAGCCAAAGTAGATGGACCCGTCGTTCCAATTCCCACGGGTATCGGCGATGAATTGGGCCTCGTTCAGGCCTCGGCTGTTGGTCAAATGCAGTTGAAAAACATGGCCCCCGGTTTCGATATCCACCCCCAGCGATAAGCTGTTTCGCGTTCCCAAGACCTCGGCTTTGGGCACCCAGATGTAATCCGCGTTGAGCGATACGCGGGGTCCTACTTTGATGCGTCCCCCCGTTCCGATTGCCATTAGGGTATTGGGTATTTCGGGTCCCGAGACCAAATTGCGGTGGAGCAAGGTGGGGGTGACTTGAAGGCTGAGATCCGCCGAGATTTTTTTGGCCAAAAGCAATTGATGGTAGTACGAGAGGCGAGAGCTGAAATAATTTTTGCGTTCCGGATCGGCCCATCGTTGGGCGCTGAGGATGGTGCCCGCAACATAACTCAGCGAAAAAGGCTTGGCGCCTCTTCCCCCCCCGCTTTGACGAATGATTTTGTATTTGATAAAACCATCGTAGGATTTTCCAACATTGGAACGGCCACCTCCAACCATCAAGCGTGGGGTGATTCCGTAGTCCAAAGACATACGCATCGAAGCCTGGTCCAGACCCCAAAGCTCGTACCAGCCTCCGTTAATTGCCCCAAAGCGGTGCATGATTCGAAAGTCCAGGACCCCGGCAGCCACGTTTTCGATGGAATGCGTGTTGATAACGCGGGTTGATTTGAAGGTATATGCAACCGGTTGAGCAGCAAGATTTTCGTCGATAAGTAACAGGTCCGTTAACAAATCGGTTGTGTTGGTATCGTTGGGGCTGTTGGGGTCGTTGGGGCTGTTGGGGTCGTTGGACGGCTTCGAATGAAAATCCGGTTTGGAACGTTCGGCATCCTTTGCAAACGTCGATCCGGACAAAACCAAACTAAAAAACAAACTCAAAAACAAACCCACAAAAGAGCCCCAAAACAAACAAGGACTCAAAAAGCGATTTTTCATAACAAATGGCTTAAAATTAAAAAGCAAACGAGGCTTTTTAGTTGTTGGTGGGAAGGCCTTGGTTGGACCAAGCCCGAATTTTGTTGATATTGCAGGTCGACATGGGTCCGGAGGTGGGCATGACCCCAGGGGCACCGGCCGAAAGTCCGATGCGGTCCAGAATTTTGGCGATGTTGGCGGTACGCGATGCTGTGCTCTCCAAATTGAGATTCCCCGATGCCGATTGGTTGTTGTGGCAGCCCTGGCAATTGTTGGTGATGATGCCCTGGATCTCGGTGGAATAACTCACAGCGAGGGTATCGCAGGGAACGGCGGTTCCGTAGAGTTCCTTTTCGTTGTCGTAATAGCAGGCCTGGCCCATAATCAAAAAAAGGCCCGCCAAGAGAACGGCCCGGATCGATAGGACGGTCCGAATGGAGGCGAGGGGATGGAGTGGATTTTTCATGCTGGACAGGGCTAAGGCTCTTTAGCAAAAATAAGCCTTGGCTAATACCTTTGGGCGTTCAAACCATCCATGTCCACGACCCCTACTCCCACCCTTATTTTGGGTTCCGAAGGTCAATTGGGTTCCGAATTACGCAGGGCCCTCTTGGAGCAGCTCCCCCCGGAATCTGTGTTATGCACCGATTTGAGGCCTGGTCCACGGGCCGGTGATTCGCCCTTTGAGGTCCTGGATGTTTTGGACGAGGGTGCTCTGCGGAATGTTTTTGAGCGGTATCGCCCTCAAAGGGTTTATTTGTTGGCAGCGATGTTATCGGCCACCGGCGAGGCGAACCCGCGCAAAGCTTGGAAGCTCAACATGGACGGTTTGTTGCATGTCTTGGATCTGTGTGTCGCGATGGGGGTTGATAGGGTTTTTTGGCCCAGCTCCATCGCCGTTTTTGGCCCCGATAGTCCCAAAGACCCCGCCGAGCAGGCAGGCTACATGGACCCAATGACGGTCTACGGGATATCCAAACTCAGCGGCGAATTGTGGTGCCGCTATTACCATAGCAAACATGGATTGGATGTGCGTTCTCTTCGTTACCCGGGAATTCTTTCGTGGCGCACTCCACCCGGAGGAGGAACGACCGATTATGCGGTTGAAATTTTCCATCGAGCCTTGGATCAAGGCCGTTACACGGGCTTTTTGTCGGCCAACACGCGCCTGCCCATGATGTACATTGACGATGCCATCCGTGGAACGCTGGAACTCATGGACGCTCCAGCCAATCAAATCACCTGCCGCACTTCCTACAACCTGGGCGCGATGGATTTCACACCGGCGGAATTAGCGGCCGTCATCCAGCAACATATCCCGGGGTTCGAAATGTCGTACGAACCTGATTTTAGGCAGTCTATAGCCGATCAATGGCCGCAACGAGTGGATGATGCCTTGGCCCGCATCGATTGGGGGTGGAAGCCGCGTTTTGACTTGGAGGCGACTTGTCGGGTGATGCTGGAATCTCTGAGGAAGGCTTAATGCGCCTGCTCGCTCAGGAATTTGATGCGAACCAATTTGATTTCTTCTTCGGTAAAATCGCCCGATAACAAATTCTTGTAAGCCACTTGCAGATCATCGGTTTCGGCCTGGCGGAAGTACTGGTAAATTTCTTCGACGATTTCTTGGTCAAGGCTGTTTTGGATAAAATAATCCAGGTTGACTTTGGTCCCGGAATCCACAATGCCTTTGAGTTCGTCCAAAACCTGATCGTACGAGAGCCCGCGGCTGTTGCCGATTTCGGTTAGCGGAATTTTGCGATCGATAGCCCCAATAATAAAGACCCGGTTGCCGGATTTGGCGCCGGTACTCTTGACCACAAAGTCTTCGGGCCTTTCGATATCGTTCTCTTCAACATAGTTTGCGATGAGTTCCACGAAAGGCTTTCCAAACTTGAGGGCTTTGCCTGGACCGACCCCCACGATTTGTTGGATTTCGGCCAAGGTGGTTGGGTACATGGTGGCCATTTCTTCGAGGGAGGGGTCCTGGAAGATGACATAAGGAGGAAGGCCTTTGTCCTTGGCTAGTTTTTTGCGAAGATCGCGGAGGAGATCCAAGAGCGTTTGGTCCAGGGCCTCGGAACGTTGGCCCTCGAATTGGTTATCACGGACGACATCAAAGCGATGATCCTGCGGCACTCGGATCATGAACGGGTCATCCAAGTATGCGCTGGTCTGAGGCGTTGTGCGCAATGTGCCGTATTGTTCGATGTCTTTGTGGAGGAAGTTCTGCAACAGGGCAACGCGAAGGCAGGCTTTCCAAAACGAAAGTCCGCGCTCTTTGCCGGCACCAAAACCGGGCAGGCGTTGGTGCCCGTAGGCTTCGATTTCGGGCGTCATCTCACCGGCCAGAAAATGACTGATGTGACGGAAACTAAAGGCTTTCTGGAAGGATTGAACGGTCTGAAGCAACAAGACCATCTCTTCCCGTACCTGCTCGGTTGGTTGGGGGTTGCGGCAATTGTCGCACATCTTGTTGCAGTTGGCTTCGTCAAAGGATTCGCCGAAATAATGCAAAATTTGTTGGCGACGGCAAAGGCCGGATTCTGCCAGCGACATCACTTCCTGAATCAGGAGGTTTCCGACCTCCCTTTCGGCGACCGGCTTGTCCTTCATGAATTTCTGCAATTTTTCGGCATCCCTTTCGTCGTAATAAGCGATGCAGACCCCTTCGAGCCCATCTCGTCCGGCTCTTCCCGTTTCTTGGTAATAGGATTCGATGGATTTGGGGATATCGTAGTGAATGACAAAGCGAACATCCGGTTTGTCAATGCCCATTCCAAAGGCGATGGTCGCCACGATGACGTCGATTTCTTCCATCAGGAAATCATCCTGGTTTTTGACCCGCTGGGCGGACTCTAAACCGGCGTGGTAGGGAGCGGCTTTGATATCGTTGGCCCGCAGAATTTCGGAGAGCTCTTCGGTTTTCTTGCGAGACAGGGTGTAAATGATTCCGGATTTGCCTGCGTTTTCTTTGATGTACCGGACGATGCTTTTGACCGCATCAACCTTGGGCCGCATCTCGTAGAAGAGGTTGGGACGGTTAAAAGAGGATTTGAAGAGGCGGGCATTGGTCATCTGAAGGTTCTTGATGATATCGTTTTGAACCTTTTCGGTGGCGGTCGCCGTGAGGGCAATCAAGGGCACATCCCCAATGGCCTTGACCATTTGGCGGATGTTTCGGTATTCGGGTCGAAAGTCATGACCCCATTCGGAGATGCAGTGGGCCTCATCCACGGCCACAAAAGAAATGAGGTGGTCATGCAAAAAATCCAGGTTCTCCTGTTTGACTAGCGACTCCGGGGCCACGTATAACATTTTGGTGATGCCGGCATTGATATTGGCCCGCACCCTCTTGAGTTCGGCCTTGGTCAACGATGAATTGAGAAATTCGGCAATACCGTCTGTTCCCGAAAAAGCCCGGACTGCATCCACCTGGTTTTTCATGAGGGCAATCAGGGGCGAAATGATAATCGCTGTACCCGGTGATATAACCGCGGGCAATTGGTAGCACAGGGATTTGCCGGCCCCGGTGGGCATGATAACAAAGGTATCTTGGCCTTCGCAGATGCTCTCAACGATGGCTTCTTGTTGGCCTTTGAACCGGTCAAAGCCAAAAAATTCCCGAAGAGCTTTGCGAAGCTGATGGGAGATGCTTTCTTGAACTAGACCTTCGGCCATGGAAATCAGGGTATTTTTGTGTTCAGGGTTGAGCGTATGGCCTTGCCCTAAGACCACCATAAGATAACGATAAAATTTGATTTTGGATTTACAGAGCCTAAAAAAAATTTCGCAGCGGGTTTTGGACCTGGAGGCCCAGGCCATCCTAGCCCTTAAGGATCTTCCTTTGGCTCCGCTGGCGGCGACCGTGGAGGCGATTTTGTCCTGCAAGGGTCGGGTTGTCCTGAGCGGTATTGGCAAGAGCGCCATCATTGCCCAAAAAATAGCCGCCACCCTGAATTCGACCGGAACCCCTTCCTTGTTTATGCATGCGGCGGATGCTGTTCACGGCGATTGGGGGATGGTCCAGCCCGATGACCTTTTGATTCTGGTTTCCCAAAGCGGGAGTTCTCCCGAAATCAAGGCCCTCCTGCCCATGGTTGGCTTGGGGGGACAGCGCTTGGTCGCCATCACCGGGGATCCAACCTCTGCTTTGGCCCTTGCGGCCGGGGATTTTTGCTTGTTGAGCGCCGTGGAGGCCGAAGCCTGCCCTCATAACCTGGCTCCCACCACCTCCACCACGGTACAAATGGCTTGGGGGGATGTCCTTGCGGTGGTTTTAATCGAAATGCGTCGCTTTGGCCCGGGGGATTTTGCCCGATTTCATCCCGGAGGGGCGCTGGGCAAACGGCTTTATCTCCGGGTTCAAGACTTGGTCGCCCGAAACGCCCGACCCTGGGTGCCCGAAGAGGCTGGTTTCCGGGCCTTGGTGACCGAAATATCGACAGGACGCATGGGGGCAGCGGCCGTTTTGCGGGATGGTAAGCCTGTTGGGGTGGTGACGGACGGGGATTTGCGTCGGATCCTGGAGTCCGGCAGGGCCCTGGAGAGCCTTCGTGCCGGCGATCTCATGAGCAACAGCCCCCGCACCATTGTCCTGGATGCCCTGGCGGTCGATGCCCTGGCCCTCATGAGGGCCCACCAAATCACCCAATTGCTGGCGGTTGATGAGGCCGGGGGATACCAAGGGGTGGTACATTTGCACGATTTGCTCCGCGAGGGCGTTGTTTGACCATGAATCCCCCCCATCCTACCGGAACCCGTCCCTATGTGCTCATTATGGCCGGGGGCAGCGGGAGTCGATTGTGGCCCGTCAGCCGTTCCAACAAGCCCAAGCAGTTTTACGATTTGCTGGGTACGGGCCAATCAATGTTACAACACACCTTCGAACGGGCTTTGACCTTGGCCGGCACGCCGGATCGAATTCGAGTTATTACCCAATCCCAATGGGGCGATCTGGTCCGGGAGCAATTGCCGAATCTTACGCACGATCATCTTTTGCTGGAGCCTATTCGCAAGCAAACATCGACGGCAACCTATTACGGCTTGCTCAGTTTGGATTCCCAGAACGATCAGGACACGGTGGTGATTCTACCCTGTGATCACTATGTGCTGGACCCGGAACGCTTCAATGCTTCCATTGAGCAAGCCCTGCGGAGTGCATCCAATAGCAAGGCTTTGGTAATAATGGGCGTAAAGCCCACCCGACCCGAGCCCAATTATGGTTATGTTCAATACGTTCAAAGCCCTAACAACGGGGAAGCCGAGGCCGGTTGTTTTCATGTCAAAACATTCACCGATCAGCCTTCCCAGGAATTAGCCAACACTTTTTTTCGATCCGGCGATTTTGCATGGTATACCGGCATAAAGGTTGGGGTTAAGGAGGCTTTTTTGGACCTTTATCGTCGTTGGATGCCTGATTTGGTCGAGGTCTTTGCTGAATTTGAGACTGCAAAAGATTCCGTGTTACGAAAATCCATCGTTGAAAAAATTTACCCACGCTGTGAGTCGGTTTCTTTTCGCGAGGGTATTTTGGACAAAGCCGGAACCTTGTTATTGCAATTGGGCGATTATGGTTGGGGTGACTTAACCTATTGGGCCGAAATTTATCGGGAACACGAGAAAGATTATTTTGGGAATGCGGTGAACGGTAGCCAAGTGGCCTTGTTCGATTCTCATAACAATATGATTCATATCACCGGGCAGCGGATTGCGCTGATTGATGGTTTGGAGAATTACATCGTGGCGGATTCTCCGGAAGGGATTTTGGTATGCCCGCGCCACAAAGAAGGCGAATTGCGCCAACGCCTGGCCGTGCTGAGGCGTCAGCAGACGGACAAAAACGGAGGCGATAAGCCTCCCCGCCTTACCTAAACGGCGTGAAAACCTATTGGCGATTGTTGGTACTGGCAGGACCTCTGGGGAGGCCTATGGTTCAGTATCTTTTGTTGACCATCGGGGGGATCGTTTTTGGGCTGGCCAATTTTGGTCTGCTGATCCCCTTGTTGGACTTGATTTTTGAGACCGGGTCCATGGCCTCGGAGGGGTCAAGCAACGCCGGCGGTTCGGTGGCGGGTCTGCGGAGCGGTTTTCAAGCTTTTTTCGAAGAGATTTTAGCCGAGAACGGTCGTCAAGGGGCCTTGGCCGTGGTTTGTGCAGGGGTTGGGGCTTCGATTTTGCTGGCCAATGTTTTTCGGTTTTTGGCCCAAAAGGTTTTGAACCGCTTGCGCAGTCGGCTTATTTATCGATTGCGCCAGAGCCTTTACGGAAAAGTTTTGGCCCAGGACATTCGGTTTTTTCATCATCGTCGCAAGGGGGACTTGATCTCGGTTCTTTCGAATGATGTTACAGAGATTGAAGGTTCGGTGGTCAATACCATGCATGTTTTGTTGCGGGAGCCTTTTTTGATCCTGGCTTATGTGGCTTTTCTTTTGGCGCTTTCACCGGCTTTAACGATTTTTTCCTTCATGGTTTTGCCGGTTTCCGGCTGGATCATAGGCTTGTTAACCCGTCGTCTGCGCAGGGATTCCGGGAACAGCCAGGACCTTTTGGGATCGCTTTTGTCGCGACTCGAGGAAACCATTAGCGGGATTCGTATCGTTCGTATCAGCAATGCGTCCGGGTTCATGTCGGATCGCTTCGATGCGCTCAACAAATCCTACGCCAGCCTTTTGCGCAAAATATTTGACCGCCGTGATTTGGCCAATCCCGTATCGGAAGTCTTGGGTGTTATGGCGGTTTTGAGCATTCTTTATTTTGGGGGAACCTTGGTGATCGAGCAACGCAGTGCTTTGTCAGCCAGCGAGTTCATTGCCTATATTCTTTTGTTCTCCCAATTGTTGCCCCCCGTCAAATCGCTGGGTGCGGCTTATACCAATGTCCAAAAGGGCCTGGCCTCGGCTCGTAGGGTATTTGCGCTTTTGGACCAAGAGCCTCAGGTGGTGGAGAGGCCCGGAGCGGTTCCTTTGAAAGATCTTCAAGTTGGTTTGGAATTTCGTGGTGTGAGTTTTCGGTACGGTGAGGCTTGGGTACTGCGCGATTTGAGTTTTGAGAGCCGACAAGGGGAAACCGTCGCCTTGGTGGGTGTCTCCGGTTCAGGAAAGTCCACGGTGATGGATTTGATTAGTCGGTTTATTGAGCCTCAGGAAGGGTCCATTCTGGTGGATGGCCAGGACTTGGCGATGATTACAACGGAATCGTGGCGTGCCCTGATTGGTTTGGTTGGCCAAGAGAATCTTCTTTTTAACGATACCGTCAAGGCCAACATTGCCTTTGGGGATGAAAATCCCGACATGGATCGGGTGATCGAAGCAGCGAAGGCCGCCAACGCCCATGGCTTTGTGGCGGGGATGGAACATGGGTACGAAACCTCGCTGGCCGAGCAGGGATCGCGGTTGAGCGGAGGGCAGCGGCAGCGCATCGCCATTGCCCGGGCACTGTACCGAAATCCGCGCTTGTTGCTTTTGGACGAAGCAACCTCCGCCCTGGACTCGGTTGCGGAGCAGGAAGTCCAAGAAGCCCTGCAGGCCCTGATGAAAGGCCGAACCACCCTGGTGGTTGCTCACCGCCTCAGTACGATCCAAAAGGCCGACCGCATTGTGGTCCTCGAAAAAGGCCAAAAGGTCCAGGAAGGCACCCACGAGGAGTTGATGAACCAGGACGGCGTCTATCGTCGCCTTGTTGAATTGCAGATGCGGGCCTAGGGTGTATTTTTGGAATCGTTTCATCGAATCCCACCTTCCTTATGGCCGCTAAATACACCGAAGATAACATTAAATCACTGGACTGGCGAGAGCATATCCGCTTGAGGCCGGGTATGTACATCGGCAAATTGGGGGATGGTGCGGCGTACGATGATGGGGTCTATGTGTTGATCAAAGAAATCATTGACAATTGCATCGATGAACATGTGATGGGTTTTGGGAAGGCCATCGAAATCGAATTGGGTCGTGAATCGGTCAAGGTTCGGGATTATGGTCGGGGCATTCCTCTGGGCAAATTGGTGGACTGTGTATCGCGGATTAATACAGGTGGTAAATACGACGGCGAGGCTTTCACGAAATCGGTCGGTTTGAACGGGGTGGGTACCAAGGCCGTCAATGCTTTGAGCAAAAGCTTTGTGGTTCAGTCGTTTAGAGATGGATTAAGCCGAAAGGCTTCGTTTGCACAGGGTTTGTTACTGGAGGAGTCCAAGGACTTGCCAACCAACGAGAAAAACGGAACCCTGGTTGAGTTTATTCCGGATGGTGAGATTTTTCGCAATTTTCATTTTATCCATGAGTTCATTGAGGAGCAGTTGTGGAATTATGCCTACCTCAACGCGGGCCTGAGTCTTTACCTCAACGGCAAGAAGTTTTTTTCGAAGGATGGTTTGTTGGATCTGTTGGTGCGCAAGGCCCCCTCGGATGCCATTCGCTATCCGGTCATTCACCTCAAGGGCGATGATATCGAATTGGCCTTCACGCACGGTGAACAATACGGCGAGGAATATTATTCCTTCGTGAACGGTCAGTACACCACCCAGGGGGGTACGCATTTGGCGGCTTATCGCGAGGCGTTGGTTCGGACCATTCGGGAATTTTACAAAAAGGATTTTGATGCCTCCGATGTCCGGGGCTCCATCATTGGTGCTCTAAGCCTGCGGGTGCAGGAGCCTGTTTTTGAGTCCCAGACCAAAACCAAGTTGGGTTCCCAGCACATGGCCCCGGGTGGAATAGCCCTGCGAACCTTTGTGGGGGATTTTATCAAGAGGGAATTGGACAATTTCCTTCACAAGCATCCGGCGGTGGCCGATGCCCTGCTCAAAAGAATCACCCAGAGCGAGCGGGAACGCAAGGACATGGCCGGGATCAAGAAGCTGGCCAACGAACGCGCCAAAAAAGCCAACCTCCACAACCGCAAATTGCGGGATTGCCGTCTGCACTACAACGAAGGTCGCAACGAAGGGCATTACAACAGCACGCTGTTTATAACGGAGGGGGATTCGGCCAGCGGCAGCATCACCAAGGCCCGGCAGGTCGAAACCCAAGCGGTATTTAGCCTACGGGGGAAGCCTTTGAATTGCTACGGCCTCAAGAAAAAGGTTGTTTACGAAAACGAAGAATTTAATTTGTTACAACATGCCCTGAATATTGAAGAGGGCTTGGAAAACCTGCGCTACAACCGGGTGGTGATTGCGACGGATGCGGATGTGGACGGTATGCACATCCGTCTTTTGTTAATGACTTTCTTTTTGCAGTTTTTTCCGGATTTGGTAAGGGACGGCCACTTGTATATTTTGGATA
>Ga0214923_10006545_pt1 | contig 13046 bp, 8 predicted proteins | sample LL1510_MetaG_FD_177993 | JGI IMG/M metagenome (GOLD analysis project Ga0214923, IMG submission 177993) | Freshwater microbial communities from Lake Lanier, Atlanta, Georgia, United States - LL-1510 | ecosystem: Environmental > Aquatic > Freshwater > Lake | place: USA: Georgia | collected 2015-10-15
TCCTGCCGTGGACGCTCGTTGGCTGCCTGGCAGGCGTGGCCTGCCCCGCCGACGACCCTGCGCCTGTCGCCACGCCGCCGCTCGCCTCCCGCGAGCAGGACCTCGCCCGGCAGTTTCGTGACCTCGAGCGAACGTTTCTCCGCCTGGCCGACCTGATGGCGGCCAACGATCCGCGCCGCTCGACGCTCCTGCGCGACGTGTTCGCGCGGGCCCGCGAGGAGGAGGTGGGCGACCGGCTCGACGTGATCGTGGCGTTGCTCGAGCAAGGGCAACTCTTGAAGGCGGGCTCGAGCCAGGCGACGGCGATCGAGAAGCTCCAGGAATTGCTCGGGCTGCTCGAGGCCGGCGACACCGGGCGGCAGCGGGCGACGGCGAAGGAGGAGGTGAAGAAGTTTCTCTCCCGCGTGGCGAAGGCGATCGCCAAGCAGCGCGACATCGAGGGCTCCACCGAGGCCGGCGGCGATGCGGAGAAGCTCGCCGGCCGGCAGGAGAAGCTCGCCGAGGAGACGGAGGAGCTCGCCCGCGACATCCAGGGTTTCGCAAAGCGGATGGACGCGAACGCCGGTGGTGAAGTGGGGGAAGCGGAGGCGGGAGATAAAGCGGAGGGTTCTCCGAAAGGCGGGAAGCCGAATTCGCAGGGCGGTGAGCAGGAATCCCGGGGCGGTGAGCAGGAAGCAAAGGGCGGCGAGCAGGGTTCCCAGAGCGGCAAACAGGGCTCGCAGAGTGGCAAGCAGGGCGGCCAGAGTGGCGAGCGGGGCGAGCAATCCGGTCAGCCCGGCGAGGAATCCGAGGCTGAGGGCGGCGAGAAGCCGATCGAGGGCGACGACGAGGCCTCGCGGGCTGCCCGCACGATGCAGCGGCTCGAGGCGGCACAGCGACGCATGCAGAAGGCGAAGGAGCAGCTCGACGAGGCCCGGCGCCGCGACGCCCGCGGCGAGCAGGACAAGGCGGTGGAGGAGCTCGAGACGGCGCGGGCCGAGCTCGAGGAGATCCTCCGCCAGCTCCGCGAGGAGGAGGTCGAAAAACTGCTCGTGCAACTGGAAACCCGGCTTCGGGCCATGCTCCGTGCCGAGAAGGCCGTGCTCGCCGGCATCGACAAGCTGGCTGCGGAGAAGGCTGCCGATCAGGCGGGCGCGGATCGCGAGCGGCAGCTGGAAGCGGCGCGGCTCGGCCGCGACCAGGCGGCGATCGGCGTCGATGCCGGGAAGGCCCTCGTGCTCGTGCGCGACGACGGCTCGGCCGTCGCGATCCCGGAGGCCCTGGAGCAGGTGCGCGACGACGCCACGCAGGCGGCCGCGCGGCTCGGCCGAGGTGACACCGGCGAGACGACCCGCGGCCTCGTGCAGGATCTCGTCGCCAACCTCGAGGAGATGCTCGGGGCGCTCGAGAAGGCGCAGAAGGAGCAGCAGGCCCGGCAGCAGGGCGGGGCAGGGGGGCGGCCGGCTCAGCCGGGCGAGCAGCCGCTCGTCGACAAGATCTCCGAGTTGAAGATGATCCGCTCGCTCCAGATGCGGGTGAACACCCGCACGAAGCGGTTTGCGCAACTGCTCTCCGACGGCGTCGAGCGGCCGGAGGAGCCGGAACTTTTGCGGGCGATCGAGCGGCTCGCGGAGCGGCAGCACACGATCGAGCGTGCCGCCCACGATATCGTCACCGGCCGCACGGAGTGATGAAACCGCCTCCGCGCCAAAAGTGTTCAGGGCGGGTATGATTAGATCTGTCGTCGGAGTGCATTCGCGCATGAACTCGATAATTTCGGCCGCCGGGTGGATCGTGACGCTGGTCATCGGCTTCGCGGTCTGCATGGCTCCGGTGCGGGCCGAGGTCGGGCGAACCGATGCGGCCCGTGATCTCGAGCGGCCGCCCTCCTGGAGCATCCCGTCGAGCGCCGATGTGGAGCGTCGGCTCGCGGCCTGGCTCGATGCCTCGGCCGCGCCGGCGGAGGCCCGCGCGGCGGCCTTGGCCGCGTGGAACGATGCGGCGGGCACGCCCGATCTCCTCGACCGCGTCATGGCCGCCTGCGCCGCCTTCGATCCGCGGTGCGCGGCACTCGTGCTGGATCTGGATGCCGATCGGGAGTGGCTGACGGCGTCGGACATGCACCCGTTCGTGCTCGACACGGTGAAGCTCTGGCTCGGCCGCGAGTGCGTGCGGCTCGACCGCTTCGACGACGGCCTCGCCCTGCTGGCCGATCTCGATCTGGCCACCGCGGTCGATCCCGCGACGCTCCTCTTCCACCGGGCCGCCTGCCAGCACTGGCTGCTCGAGGCCGATGCGTCCGTCGAGTCGCTCGACCGGCTGCTCGAACGCGCCGGGGAGATCCCCGTTCGCTACGAGCGCGTGGCCCGCCTGTTGCGGGCCGACATTGCGGCGCTCGAGGAGGAGTCGCTCGACCACATCGCCCGGCGGATGCGCGACGTGACGCGGCGGCTCGACCAGGGCCGGGCCGGGCCGCGGACGCGGGCCGTGCAGGACGGCGTGATCGAGTCGCTCGACAAACTGATCGCGAAGCTCGAGGAGCAACAGCAGCAGTGTCAGTCGAGCGGCGGCGGTGGCGGCGGGGCCGCGGGCCGGGGCGGCCAGGGCAAGCCGATGGACGACAGCAGGATCGCCGAGGGCAAGGGGCCGGGCGAGGTGACCCGCCGCGACCTCGGCGGCACCGACGGCTGGGGTAACCTGCCGCCGCATCAGCGCGACGAGGCGCTCCAGCAGATCGGCCGTGAGTTTCCGGCACACTACCGCGAGGCGATCGAACAGTATTTCAAGCGGCTGGCAGCGGGGGCGGACACACCGTAGTCACCCGTGCGCAGGTTCAACACTCGAGCACGCTCCCCGTCGCTGACGCGCTTCCGGCGTGAGTTCGTTTCGACCCTCGCCTTCGTCCTCGCCGCGGTGCCCGCGTTTGCCGCCGGGCTCGAGGTGCGGGTCGAACTCGCCGACGGTGCGGTTGAAAAAGGCAGGCTCGCCGGCATCTCCGCCGCGTCCGTCGACCTCGTTGGCGAGGGCGCGGCGACGCGTGTGCTGCCGCTTGACCGCGTGCGGACGCTCGCGCGGAGCGACGCGGGTCGCGACGCCGGCCCGGTCCGGGTGCGGGTCGCGCTCACCGACGGCACGGTGCTTGGTGGCGACGAGTTTTCGTGGCAGGGCACGACGGCGACGCTCGCCACTTCGGCGGGAAACATCGAGCTGCCGCTGGGCCGGGTGAAATCGGTCGAGTGGCGGGCCGATGGCCGGGCCGAGTGGACCGGGGCGGTGCCCGAGGGCACCGCGAGCGACCTCGTCGTGATCGGCAAGGCAGACGGGTTTGAATTCGTGGAGTGTGCGATCTCCGCGATCGGGCCCGACACCGTCACCGTCTTGCTCGACGAGGAGACGATTCCTGTGAAGCGGTCGAAGGTGATCGGGCTGCGCTGGCTCCGGTCAGATACCGGGGCCGCGCTCGGCCGCACGATGCTCGACGTCGTGGGCGGCAGCCTGCGGGCCGACTCGGTCGCGTGGACCGACGCCGGGCTCGTGCTCGACGCGGCCGATGCCGAGCGAAGGGCCATCCTCCCGGCGACGGCGCTCGTGGGAATCGACTTCGCCGCCGGCCGCACGACGCGGCTCGTCGCCGTGGCTCCTGAACAGCTCGAAGTGGAGCCCTTCTTCGGGGCGCTCGGAAGCATCGACGGGCTCTCACGCTACTTTGCGCCGCGGCCCGTGCCTGCCGTCGAGCGGGCCAAGCCGGCGCTCGTCATCCGGCCGCGGACGGTGGCCGTGTGGCGGATTCCCTCGGGAGGGCGTCGGTTTCGCGCGCGGCTTGCGAGCACGGGCGGCGCCGAGCCCGCGGTGGTGAGCATCTCCGTGGATGACCGGAAAGTGTTCGAGCAGGTCGTGTCGGGTGAGGAAGCGATGCCCGTCGATCTCGACCTTGCCGCCGGTCGGCGGCTCGGCGTGACGGTCGAATTCGTGCCGCCTGGGGCGCTCGCCGGTGCGGTGCGGCTCGAGGAGCCCGTGATCGAGCAATGACCTGCGCGCAGCCTTTCATCTCGTCGTCTCGGATGAGCATCGGGCTCGGAGCGCTCGTGGTGGGAATGCTCCAGGCGGCGTTGCCCGCGGCCGAGGTGCCCGCCCCGGTGCTCGCAGCCGAGCGGGAGCGGATTGCGGCGATCGAGCGGGCGTCGCAGACCGCCGTCGCGATCTTCGCCGGCGAGGCGGGGGGCGGATCGGGCGTGTTGATCAGATCCGACGGCTACGCCCTCACCAATTTCCACGTCGTGCAGCCGGCCGGAATCGCGATGAAGTGCGGGCTCTCCGACGGCCGCATGTATGACGCCGTGCTCGTCGGCCTCGACCCCACCGGCGACGTGGCCCTCGTCAAACTCGTCGGCCGCGACGACTTTCCCTTCGCCGAACTGGCCGACAGCGATCTCGTCGAGGTCGGCGACTTCTGCTTCGCCGCCGGCAATCCCTTCCTGCTTGCCACCGACCTCGAGCCTTCGATCAGCGCGGGGATCGTCTCCGGCGTGCACCGCTACCAGTTTCCGGCCGGCACGATCCTCGAATACTCCGACTGCCTGCAGGTCGACGCCGCCATCAACCCGGGCAACTCGGGCGGCGGCCTGTTCGACGCGGCGGGGCGGCTGATCGGCGTCAACGGCCGCGCGTCGTTCGAGAAGCGGGGCCGCGTGAACGTGGGCGTGGGCTACGCGATCTCGGCGAACCAACTGCGAAACTTTCTCGGGTTCCTCAAGGGCGGCCGGCTCGTCGACCACGCCACGCTCGGAGCGACCGTCGCGACCGACGAGGACGGACGGGTGGTCGTGTCCGACATCCTCGAGTCGTCCGACGCCTACCGGCGCGGCCTCCGCTACGACGACGAGATCGTGTCGCTCGCCGGCCGGCCGGTGCGGACCGTCAACGCGCTGAAAAACATCCTTGGCACGCTGCCCGCGGGGTGGCGGGTGCCGGTCGTGTTCCGCCGCGCGGGCCGCCGGATGGAGATTCTCGTGCGGCTCGAGGGGCTGCACCGCCCGACGGAGCTCGCCCGCCTCGTCGCCGCGGAGGAAGCCGAGAAGCAGGGGCCTCCGTCGCCCGGCGGCGGGCCGCGTTCGGCCGCGCCGCCGCCCGTCGTGCTGCCCGACTCGCTCAAGGATCTCTACGAAGCGCGGAATGGCTTCACGAATCATCGGTTCAACCTGCTCGAGCGCGACCGCGTGGCGGCGGGGATCGCCGCGGCATCCACGTGGGCCACCCCGGCCGCGGCCTGGGTGATGAGCGGCCGCCTGGAGACGGGCGCGCCGTTTCGGATCGTGCTCTCCGACACTCGCGGGCTGATCGACCTGCCGACAGGCACGACCGACGTGGATGCCACGGGAGAACTCGATGCCGACCCGAGCCCCCCGGGCAGCGGCGGACTGCTCGCGGCGCTCCTCCTCTGGCGGCGGCTGGTGATCGCCGGGCCCGAAAAGCTCGGCCGCACGAGCTACTGGGGCACGCAGCCGCGGGATCCGGCCGCTCTCGACGCCGCGGGTGCTGCAGACCTGGTCGACGTGCTCGAGACCGCGGCGGCCGCGGTCGAGGCCCGGTTTGCGGTGGCCGACGACGGCGGCGTGATCGGGATCGAACTCTGGCCGGCGCCCGATGCGGATCCGTGCGACGTGCGGCTCGAGCCCCGGCCCGCCGGCCAGCCCGGCGTGATCGAAGTGCGGCACGGCGACGCCCTGTTCGGCAGGTTTTTCATCGAGGAATTCCGGTTCGAGCCCATGGCTCGGAAGCCCGCGGGGGAGACCTCTTGACAAGCCCAGTTGGCACCTCGTGCACCCGAGCGGTGGTCGGCCGGGCGCTCGCCGCGATTGCCCTCGCGTGGTCCACGGCCGCGGCGGTCGCCGGCCAACCGGTGGAGACGATCGCCGCGGCGGCCCGCAAGGTGGTGAAGGTGTACGGGGCCGGCGGCGTGCGCGGGCTCGAGGCGTATCAGAGCGGCGTGCTCGTCGCGCCGGAGGGGCACGTCGTGACCGTGATGAGCACGGTGCTCGATGCCGACGACATCGCCGTTGTGCTCGACGATGGCCGACGGTTTCGCGCCACGCTCAAGGGGATCGATCCTCATCGCGAGTTGGCGGTGCTCGCCCTCGATGGCGAGGAACTCCCGGCGTTCGTCCTCGACGACGCCGCGCCGCTCGGCGTGGGCAGCCGGATCCTCGCCCTCTCGAATCTCTTCGGCGTGGCGGTGGGAGACGAGCGGGTGAGCGCCCAGCATGGCGTGATCGCCGCGTTCGTGCCGCTGGCGGCCCGCCGCGGTGCCTACGAGGCGCCCTTTCGCGGCGACGTCTACATCCTCGACTGCACGACCAACAATCCAGGCTCGCCCGGCGGGGCGCTCGTCGACTGGCAGGGCAGGCTCGTGGGCGTGCTCGGCAAGGAATTGCGGTCGGCCGCCAGCGGCGTATGGCTGAACTACGCCCTGCCGTCGGCCGAGGTGGCCCGTAGCTACCGTGAGATTCTCTCAGGCCAGGCGATCGCGCCCCCTTCCGCCGACGCGCGGCCGATGGCATTCGATCCGCTCGCGCTCGGCGTTGTGCTCGTGCCCGATCTGCTCGATAAGACGCCGCCGTTCGTGGAGTCGGCCCGGCCCGGTTCGGCCGCCGCCCAGGCGGGGCTCGAGCCGGACGACCTGCTTGTCGCCGTCAATGGCCGGGCCGTCGCCTCGCGGGCCGCGGTGCGGCAGGCGCTCGCGCTCGTGGCCGAGGGCGATCCCGTGCGGGTCGCGGTCGTGCGCAAGGGCGTGATCGTGGAATGCGATCTGGGGCCGCGGCCGGCGGGAGCGGCTCCATGAACGCGGCCCGCACGCGGAGCATGATCGGCGCAGCGGTGTTCGTGGCGGTTGCGTGGTGCGGCGCACCCGCCCCGGCCGACGATGCCGGGCTCGAGGAGCAGGCCTTCAAGGCTGCCGTCGCCCGGGTGGCCGGCGCGGTCGTGCGAATCGAGCCGGCGGGAGCATCGACCGTCGAAGTGGGCGCTGCGGCGGAGGCCGCGCCGGCGGCGGGGCCGTCGACCGGCACGGTGGTCGAAGCCGGCGGCCGCGTCGTGACCACGTCGTTCGCCGTGCCGCAGGACGTGCCGCAGGCGATCGTGGTGTTGCCCGACGGCCGCCGCACCGCCGCGCGGGTCGTGGGGCGTGATCTCTCCCGCGGCCTCGTGCTTCTCGAGATCGATGCGGCGCTCGCCGTCGAACTCGCGGTGCCGGAGCCGGCGCCGCGCGGCGAGCTCGCCGTCGGGCAGTGGACGCTCGCGCTCGGCCGCACCTGGGACAGTGCTACGCCGAGCGTGGCCGTGGGGGTGCTCTCGGCCGTGAGCCGGGCCTGGGGCAAGGCGGTGCAGACCGACGCGTCGGTCTCGCCGGCCAACTACGGCGGGCCGCTCATCGACATCCACGGGCGGGTGATCGGCATTCTCGCGCCGCTCCCGGCCGACACCGCCGGGATGACGTCGGGCACGGAACTCTACGACGCGGGCATCGGGTTTGCGGTGCCGTTCGACGACATCCTCCGGGCTCTGCCGCAGCTCCGCGCCGGCCGCACGCTCGCGCCCGGCATCCTCGGGATCGGCTATGCGGCCCGCGATCCGTTCACGGCCCCCGCCACGATCGCGACCTGCCGCGCGGGCTCCCCGGCAGCCCGCGCCGGCCTGCGGTCGGGCGACACGATCGTGGCCGCCGACGGCCGCCCCGTGACCCGGATCGCGGAACTTCGCAACGTGCTCGCGCCGAAGTACGCAGGCGACACGGTCGATCTCGTCGTGGAACGGCCACACGGTGCGGGCCGGCAGCGCATCGAGGCCAAGGCCACGCTCGCCGAATCGCTGCCCCCGTGGCGCCGGCCGATGATCGGCATCGTGCCGGTTCGGGCAGCGGGCGATGGCCCGGCCGCGGGCGAAGGCGTCGAGGTGGCGTGGGTGTGGCCCGATAGCCCGGCGGCTGGAGCCGGCGTGGCGGCGGGCGACAGGATCGTGTCGATCAAGGATGCCGACGGCGCGCCCCAGGCGGTCAACTCCGCGGCCCTGCTCGCCGGCGCCATCGGGGGCGGGGAGGCCGGCCGGGAGCTCGCGCTCGTGATTCGGCGGAAGGGACAGGAACGCACCGTCAACCTCGCCACGGCGCCGCTGCCCACGGTCGCTCCGCTCGAGGCCGTCGCGCCAGATCAGCCGGCCGCGGCTTCGGTCGTGGAGCGGCTCGAGGCGGCGGAGATCGCGCGGCCGCCGCTCGCGGTCCTGCCGGGCGAGAAGTCGGGGCCGCCGCTGGGCGTGCTCGTGTATTTCGGTCCGCCGCCGGGAGCGGGGCAGGGTGACGCGGCCAACGAGGTGGCGCAGCCGTGGCTCGAGGCTGCGGCCCGCCATCGCGTTGCCGTCGTGCTCCCCACGGCGGCCGATCCGCAGCGCTGGGGTCGGGAAGACATCGCGGGGGTCGCCCGCGCCCTCGACTCGCTGCGGTCGCGGCGGCCCGTCGATGCGACGCGGGTCGCGGTGGCGGGCCGAGGCCCGGGCGGCGCGTTCGCCTGGCTCGTCGCCGACGCGCTCGGGCCGGGCGTGCGCGGCGTGGCCTCGATAGACTCCGGCCTCCCGCGGCAGGCGGTGGTCGAGCCGACCGAGCCGGGCCGCAGCCGCTGGGTGCTCTTCGGCGCGGCGCTCTCCGCCACGGCGGCGAAGATCGACACCGACCGCGCGGCCCTCGACGCGAAGGGCTACCAAGTGGGCCTGCTGCCGGATGTGCTCGGCGACACGGTGCCTGCCGACGAGCTCTGCCGCTGGGTCGAGGCCCTCGGGCTGATGTAAGGCGGGCGGCGTTCGGACGCACAGGATGACCGACCCTGCAATCGTGTTCCTCGACGAGCAGATCGTGGTCGTCGACAAGCCGGCCGGGATGCCCAGCGTGCCGGCGCGGACGCCGCTCGATCCGCCGAGCGTGGTGGAGCGACTTGCCGCCGGAATCGGCGCCGTGGAGGCGGTGCACCGGCTCGACCGCGACACATCGGGGCTGCTCGTGCTCGCCCGCACGCCCCACGCCCGGGCCGCGCTCGGGAGGGCGTTTGAGCACCGGCATGTGCAGAAGACCTATCTCGCGGTCGTTGCGGGGGGAATGCCGGCGGATGCAGGCACGATCCATCTGCCGCTGGCCGCCGACCCCGATCAGCCGCCGCGGCAGCGGGTCGATCCGATCCTCGGCCGCCGGGCAGAGTCGCGATGGCGGCGGCTTGCGGAAGCGGCAGACGGCAGTCGCGGGCTCACGCTCGTGGCGCTCGCGCCGATCACCGGCCGCTCGCACCAGCTGCGGGCCCATCTCGCGTGGCTCGGGGCTCCGATTGCGGGTGACCCGCTCTACGGAGCCGGTGGACCGACGGGGCTCGCGCTCCATGCCACGCGGCTTTCATTTCCTCATCCGGTGGACGGGCGGCCGATCGACGTGCATGCGGCGCCCCTGGCAGGGCGGCCGTGGTCGCTTTTCGGCGCCGCGCTCCTCGCTCAGGCCTGGCGCGACGTCGGCATGAGCGCCGACTCGCCCACTCGCGACCAGTAGCGGGAGAATCGCCCCAGGTCGCGGACGCCGGTGCGGCGGCAGAACGGCGGCCACGCTGCCACCGCCACCGGCAGCGACGCGGCCAGCGCCTCGGCCTGGCCGCGCACCCGCTGGCAGGGCGTGTCGGCGAGGGCGATGCCATCGCAGGCGTGGGCTCGGACCCGTTCGGTGAGCAGGGAGATGGGATCGCCGTGCAGGATCTCGACGCCCGGCACCTCGGCCAGGCACTCGGCGATGAACGCCAGCCGCTTGAGCGTCGGCCGCTCTGCCGCGAACCAGGCGGGGTCGAAGACGAACACACGGGGCGCCGCAGGATAGGCCGCGACGGCGGGCCCCGACTCGGCGATAGCATCGAGCGTGATCCAGACGAGCGGGCGGTGCGGCGCAGGAGCGCCGTTGCCAGGCCGCCAGGGCGGGGCAGGGGCGATGCGGAGCGACGGGCGTGACGACGGAGGATTTTCGGATGCAAAAAGCCGGGCGGCGAGGTCCTCGTAGGTGCCTTCCACGTCGCAGTGACCGCGCACCGGGCATGGCCCGCAATGCGCGCCGGCCGTGAAGGCCTCGAGGTTTTCACGATTGAAGATGTAGGGCTTGGCGGAGAACGTGCCGGCGACCCACTGCCAGGAGAGATGATTGCTCGCCGGGTCGGCATCGAGAAGGTGCTCGAGGAACCAGTCGGCGCCCGCCTGCCAGCGCACGCCGCGGACGTGCACGAGCCACGAGGCCAGCCACATCCGCTCGTGGTTGTGGAGCCAGCCGGTGTCGTGCAGCCGGCGCACGAACGCGTCGATGCAGGCCATTCCGGTGGCGGCATCGAGCACATCGGAAGGCATCGCGTCGAGTGGCAGTCCGCCGCGCCGGCGGGCTGCGGGAGGCTCGATGTCGCGGCCGATGGCCGGCCCGAGCGCCGCATACACCTGCTGCCAGTAGTCGCGCCAGCCGAGTTCGCTCACGAGCTTCGTCGCGTCCTCTGGCACTCGCACCCGCTCGAGCGCATGGTCGCGCACCTCCGCGATCGAGAGCACGCCGTGGCGGATCCAGGGTGAGAGCCTCGTGACGGCGCCGCCCACGTGGTTGCGGCTGGTGGCGTAGGCGACCGGGTCGATCCCGGAGAGCCGGGCGAGCGCGGCCCGACGCCCGCCCCGCACCTCCATGCGGGCCACCGCATCGACCGTTTGCTGCCGGACCGATTCGGGGAAAAGGGCGGCAAGCCGAGCGACGAGCGCCGGCCGATCGGCGGCGAGAGAGGTGACGTCAGCGAGGTGTGCGGTCATGGTGAGAATTTCCACTCCCGGCCATCATGCCTCTTTCCTGGGCATCGGGATGCCCCAAAATCGCGCCCTTTCCTGGATTACAACGTTGTCGCTGCATGCGACGAGAGCTTTTCTCATGCACTTGAAACATCGTGAAAACCGCGTGAAGCTCAGGAAAAATAACGTTTTTTCAAGCCCGTGAGTCGCGTGACGCTGCCGGCCGACACGACTCCGGCACAGCGTTTGCTCGCGATGTTTTTGGAATTTTTTCGGGCAGTCAGGACGTCCCTGATGCACGGGAGGACAAGGCCCTGCGGAGGAGCCCCCTTCCGACGTTTGTATCCCTTCTGGAGTCGCACGATGCGTTCTACGCCACTCTTTTCTTACGGCCTCATCTTGGCCCTTGCTCTTGGTTTTTGCTGGTGCACCGGCACGCCGGTGTTTGCTCAAGACACCGCCGCGGCAGCCGCCCCGGCGACGCCGCCTCCCCCCACCACCGAAGAGATGGTGCCGAAGCTGTGGATGGCGGCCGACACCGTGTGGGTGCTCGTCTGCGGCATGCTCGTGTTTTTCATGAATCTCGGGTTTGGCTGTGTCGAGTCGGGGTTCGCACGGTCGAAGAATGCGGTCAACATTCTCTCCAAAAACTTCGTCGTGTTTGCCGCCACAACACTCGCCTACTGGCTGTTCGGCTGGGACCTGATGTTCGGCTCCGGTGACGGTGCCTTCATCGGCAACTCCGGTTCTTGGATGGTGGGCGGTGCCGACAACAGCCCCGCCGTGGGAGACAAGTACCAGGGTGTGTACGGGGCCCTCAGCTGGGCGAGTGTGCCGCTCTGGACGAAGTTTTTCTTCCAACTCGTGTTCGCCGGGACGGCCGCTACGATCGTGTCTGGGGCCGTGGCTGAGCGGATCAAGTATCACGCCTTCATCATCTTCAGCTTCCTGATGGCGCTCGTGATCTACCCGGTCACGGGCCACTGGGTCTGGGGCTTCGGCTGGCTCGCGAAGGACTGGAATTTCTGGGATTTCGCCGGCTGCACGGCGGTGCACTCCGTGGGCGGCTGGGCGGCACTGACCGGAGCGGCCATCCTGGGGCCGCGGATTGGAAAGTATGGCTCCGACGGGAGGGTTCAGGCGATCCCGGGCCACAACATGATGGCGGCCTTCATCGGCTGCCTCGTGCTCTGGTTCGGATGGTTCGGTTTCAATCCAGGGAGCACGTTCGGCGTGGCCGCCGACGGCGGTGCCCTCGCGGCCCAGGTCGCCGTAAACACCAATATGGCGGCGGCGGCCGCCACGCTCACGGCGACGGCGACAGCATGGCTGTTGCTCGGGAAGCCCGACATCGGCATGACCCTCAACGGGTGCCTGGCCGGGCTCGTGGGGATCACGGCCTCGGCCGCGTTCACCAACATCACCTGCTCGGCGATCATCGGTGCGATCGCGGGTGTGCTCGTGGTGCTCTCGGTGCTGTTCTTCGACCGCATCCGGATCGACGATCCGGTGGGGGCGACGAGCGTGCATCTCGTGTGCGGCATCTTCGGCACGCTGTGCGTGGGCCTGTTCACCACGAGCGATCTCTCGACCACCGTGGCGAACACGCCGTTCGGCGCTGCGGCCGTGGGCGGCCCGTACGCCGGGCTGTTCTTCGGCGGCGGCACGAAGCAGTTGATCGCCCAACTCGTCGGCGTGCTCGCCGTCGGGGCCTACGTGGTGCCGGTGTCGGCCATCGCGTGGCTGATCATCAAGAGCGTGGTCGGCCTCCGCGTCGCCCCGCAGGAGGAGATCGAGGGTCTTGATATCGGCGAGCACGGCAACGAGGCCTACCACGGCTTCGTGATGGTGCGCACCGAGTAAGTACCGTCCAGAAGGATGCCCCAACGGCTTGGGTGGGCACTCCGCCTAGCTCACCCAGGCCGGGGCATTCTGGCTTCACGCCCGCCGGGCCATCCATGGCCCCGGCGGGCTTGGGCATTCGGAGCCGCAGCCAAGGTGCGGCTCGAATGCCTGCGGCCGGCGTCCAGCCGGCCGTGGGCGATGGCTCGCCTTCCAGGCGAGCCTCGCGTAAGCCGAGGCAGGCCCGAAGGGATGCTTCGGCGCGACAAGTAGCGCCATCCATGGCCCCGGCGGGCTTGGGCATTCGGAGCCGCAGCCAAGGTGCGGCTCGAATGCCTGCGGCCGGCGTCCAGCCGGCCGTGGGCGATGGCTCGCCTTCCAGGCGAGCCTCGCGTAAGCCG
>Ga0214923_10006546_pt1 | contig 13046 bp, 7 predicted proteins | sample LL1510_MetaG_FD_177993 | JGI IMG/M metagenome (GOLD analysis project Ga0214923, IMG submission 177993) | Freshwater microbial communities from Lake Lanier, Atlanta, Georgia, United States - LL-1510 | ecosystem: Environmental > Aquatic > Freshwater > Lake | place: USA: Georgia | collected 2015-10-15
TTTGGCTGAGTCACGCCAGTGTTAGGCATTGTAGGTTGCATACCAGGTTGCATACCAGGTTGCATCGCAGATTGCATACCAGGTTGCATACCAGGTTGCATACCAGGTTGCATACCAGGTTGCATACCAGGTTGCATACCAGGTTGCATAGCATTAGGTGTTGTTCCTGGCAAAGAAGATAACGACAAGTTATTTCCAATTAATGAATCAGTTGATGGAGTAGATCCGTAAGAAGGCATTTCTACAGGTTTTTCAGTCTGTGGTGTTAATGGAGCTGCATTAGGAGACTGTGTTACTGGCGTTTCAGCAATGGGTTGTTGTTCATATGTTGATTCTTCGTCATTACCTTCGCCTTCACTTTCACCTTCACCTTCGACATCACTTTCTTCAGCATTATTATTTACAGGTTCAGTTTCCGTGGATGATGTTTCTTTATTTTTTTCTTCAGATTTAGTATTACTGGAAGGACTATTTTTAATCTGATCCTTTAAATCATTTATTTTTTTAGCAATTTCAGTAAGTTGATCTGTAACTGTCAACATCTTGTTATACAATGAATCAATTTCATCTTTTTTTCTTTGTATATCTACAGTATTTACTTGTTCTGAAATATTTGAAAATATATCGAATAAACCCATATTATATATATAAATGTATAAAAATATTATTAATATTTTTATAAATATAAATCATAATAACGATTTTGCTCGATATATCTAAATATTATAAGTAGTCTTAATCCATTCCATTATATCATTTAATGATCCTGATTTATAATCACCGGAGAACCCCTTAAGCTTTAAAAACTTTGGATCCTTCATTGTAGATGTTTTATAAAATATATAATCCCCATATTTACCATTTCGAATACTAATATCATCGTTCAGTTTTCTAACAAGACCTTTTATACCTAAAGGATTAGAATTGGATTCTGTTCTCGTATCGTCTTTGACATTTTCGTGTCTGTCGCCTACGATGCCACCACCTTCAACGATACTCGTCTCGATACTGGATTCAATAATTCGAACTATATCATTATAAGTTATACTATTCGGATTTTTACTTTTTGGGAATAATCCCGATAAAGATTTTTTATGTTCGCCCCACGTAAAATATAAACCATATTTCCCCTTCTTTAATACTATACCATTATCATTATATACACCAAGTTTTATTCCACCCATCTCAATATTACCTCGCTCATCCACAATATCATCTAAAGAATACTCTCCACGTTTCAGTTTTGCTAAATCTACATCTTTTTTTACACTCTTGAATTCTGTCACCTTTTTACCGTCTTCATCCTTACCTATGTATTTAATTACCGGGCCCTTACTTCCCACAATATATGTATGATTTTCATCTATTTTTACGCTATCTTTTTGTATATTTTTTTCCTTAAGATTAGTCGTAAGCTGACTTACGAGTTCCAAACAATATTCACAAACTGATGTGTAAATTTTCTCACCCTTTGCCACTTTATCTAAATCGTCTTCCATTGTCTTTGTAAAATTATATTCAAATAATTCATTAAAATGTGTGCTCAAAAACTCTATCACTATTGTGCCAAGAGGCTGGATCATAAGTTTATTTTTCTCTACTCCAAAATCGCGCTCGGTTTGTATTTCTTGTAGTTCATCCGCAGAGAGTTCAAAATCTACACATTTTAATTTCCGACCCTTCAAGTCATCCTTCGCTACATATCCGCGCTTTTGTATTTTTTCAATCAGTGATGAAAATGTAGACGGACGACCAATACCCTTCTCTTCCAATATTTTAATAAGACCGGCCTCTGTATAATGAGATTTAAGATCTATCATTGTGGCGATCGCCTTAATTTTATTATACGGAATAATAGTATTCTTTTTAATATTCTGTAAGTATTGATAATGCGGATTATCTTTCTCAAAACCGCCAACAATTCGCCACCCTGGGAATTCGACCAATTCGGTTGTATATCTATATTCATCGTTTTTAGGGGCTGTTACTGTAGCGGTAACTGAGATACCCGTAGAAGCCGCCATACAACTTTCGACTGTATTTGTCCATATCATTTTATAGAGATTTCTCTCGCGTTGTGTAAATGTATCGGGTATTTTATCAATTTCTATTTTTGTAGGGCGTATTGCTTCGTGTGCTTCTTGGGCTTTTACGGTGTCCGCAGCTACTGATTTAGATGAAGAACGCGATAATTTTTTTGTATCTTTGATGCCGATTTCGCTGATACTTCCTGCTCCTAAGCACAGCCGTTCAATACTTGGATTTATATATTTATCACTCCATTTTTCGCCGATAAACGCCTTCGCCTTCCCTATAAATTCTTCACTATACATTTTTGAGTCTGTTCGCATATACGTAATAAATGAACTCTCGTATAACTTCTGACAAATTGCCATTGTTTCTGCAGGTGAATAATGCATTTCACTGCTCGCCTTTTGTTGTAACAAACTCGTGCTAAATGGGGAAGGCGGCTGCTTCGTGGTTTTTTTCGGCGGCAATACATTATATATATGATCGTGATTAACGCTATCCTCGAGAAATTCTTCCACTATACGCGATGTATCATATTGACGTGTAAGTGTAAACGCTATATTTAGTTTAGTAAAATATCCCGTGGTATTGTAAACCATCTTACCAGGAGCTGCATCGATTTCTTTTTGATTATCATATACTAGGCGAAGAGCAGGAGACTGACATCGACCTGCAGATAAACTGTTTGCAGTGTTTGAAGCAATATGGCTCCATAGTGTCGGCGAAATATTATATCCGACTAAGAGGTCCAGAATTTGGCGAGCAAATTGCGCGTATACTAAGTTCATATTTAGTGTTCCAGGTTTACTTATAGCAGCAGCGATGGCAGGTTTTGTGATTTCGTGAAATACAATGCGCGGTGTTGTGGCTACAGGTAATTTAAACGTATCGCAAATATGCCACCCAATCGCCTCACCTTCGCGATCATCGTCCGTGGCAATAATAACACCTCCTGGACATTCAGCCATCGCGGTGCGTATTCTATGGATTTGTTTCATCTTATCCGTCATTGATACAAATGTTAGCTTGAAATTGTTCTTAACATCTATAGATTTTAACCCGTCTAATTCTCGGAAATGTCCATATGTTGCTATACAGCGATAACCTGGCCCAAGATATGATTCGATTTTGGCACATTTTGCAGGGGATTCTACTAGGACTAATATGGTTTGGTTTTTTGCTGACATTTTTGGAATGTGTGATGTTATATGGTATAGACTAGAGTGTTTATATATTTATAAATATAATATTAATTATTTTCAATTTTAAGATTAGTGAGAATAATCGTGTGATAATAGTGTATTTATTTGATGTTACTATCGGATGGCGATGGTGTTGTTGCCGTGGTTGCCGTGGTTGCCGTGGTTGCCGTGGTTACCGTGGTTGACATATTCTTTGCTTTGAATTCAGCCCACGATATCTTTTTAATAGTGGGTGGTTTCAAATGATCCTTGTTTCCGTTACCGTGCGAATGCTCATGTGCCTTATTTATATGTTCAGCTTTCTTCATTGCGCTGTCAATATAAATACTTTTCAATAATTTGCCGACTTCGTATGAACCTGTATGCTGGTCCAATTTGCCATCTTCAATAAGTTTAAGAATATGAATCAATTGAAATAAAATATTTAAGTCGATTTCGTCTTTCTTTACCTTATTGAAAATATCCGTGTAGTTATTAAATAGGAATGAACATCGCGATATACAAATACTGTCAAATTGCGACGGATTGCTTTTAGACAGTCTCTGATAATCGCGCTTAATCTTAATAAGTGTCATAACATCATCGGCAATAGGTTTACTGTGTTTTAACTCTCGAATCGAATTTGTATTATCGGCAACATCATTTGCGCGGATTAGTTTATCCAATTGTAGGCGTTCTTGAGGATTCATATAATGTTTTAATGAGTAATATATATACGTTCGCAAATAGTTTTTAAATATTTACGAATATAGATATAAAATGTAAAATGTAAAATGTAAAATGTAAAATATAAATTTATTTGTTATATATATAAATAATTAAATGCCTAATTCTTCTTCATCTAAATATGTTAAAAGACATAGACATAGACATAGACACACTAAATCTAGAAGACACGCTAATAAATATACAATTAAAAAGGTAATGCGTGGTTGTAGTTCGAAACAAGTCGGCGGCGGGAAACTGGAGGTTCATATGCCACCTAATGCAAGTGAACAGCAAAAAGTTATCCTACAGAATGCCTCAATTGCTGCTATTCATGCGAAGAATTACCCTTCCAAGCCAGAGCCATATACTTCTTCTTCTTCTCAAAATTTTGCTGCTGTGGGTGTGAATACAGCACAGAGTGGCGGTTATAAATCCAAACATAGAAGACATCGCTATAAAAAGAGTGTTGGTCGTAGGGGGAGAAGCAGACGTTGTAAAGATAGCTGCAAGTAAACGTGTCATAATAAAGTATAAAACAATTAAATGATAAATAATTACAAATAATTACAAATAATGATAAATAACGACAAAGCGAAAATAATAATAATAATGTAAAATAATATATTATTATTATATTTTAAGATGAGAACCGTAGATTTATTAAATTCAATATTCATAATAATAGTTTTTATTGTATTGTATGTATCTAATATTTTAGCAATAGGTAAAAAGAATATTGAGAACAATTGGGCTGTATATAGGTGTAGCCCAATGATAATGCCATTTGCCAGTATATTTGGGCACGATACTATGGAGAATTTTGCCTACTGTATTCAAAACATGCAGACCAACTTTATGGCACCTATGTTGGCACCATCGAATTATTCCAATGTTCTTGCTATTTCGGGTGTATCAGCAGCAATAGACAGTCATAGCAGTTCACTGGGTCTACTATCCAATATTCGTGGATTCCTTGAAAATAACTTTGGATCATTATTTAATGTATTTGGCAATATTTCACTACTTATGACTATTCTTGTCGAAAAAATGAGGGATATGATGGGTAAATTAGTTGGAACCTTTTATACATTGGGATATATTATGGTAGGAACAGCAGATACTGCTGAGTCTACTTGGAACGCATTGCCTGGTCAATTATTGAGAGGTCTTGCGTGAAATTAATTTATTGCTTTATCAAGTATTGTAAAATAATAAATGCGAAAAATGTTATATTTTGTAGTAAATAATACTGGTTATATATAGGAATACTAATTTGTCTATTAAGTATATATACATATATCTATGTCATCGCCAATTATAGATAATGTAAATAAAATATATCAAAAAAGCACTTATTTAGAAAGATATGGAGGTTCGTTAATATTTAGCATTTTTGCCGTATTGGGTGTTGCTTTGTATTTCGTATATCTACATATTAAGAATCATTCGTCGGTGATAAAAAAGGATTGGAATAAATACCGATGTAATCCATTATACATACCATTTGCAGGGTTGATTATGAATCCTAAAAATATGAGTAAACTAGATTATGCCACTGAAAACTTTTCTGACTGTTTCCAGGTTATTTTGAAGGATATTATGGAAGTTGTTTTAGTGCCTTTAGAGGCAGCTTCGATATTAATAAGCGCAAGTGTTTCTATTTTATCGGGTGTTATGAATTCTTTTGCTGAAGCGATTGCTAATCTAAGAGATGCGCTAATAGATAATACAGGTGGAACAGCACAAAAACAGACAGAACTTTCTACCATAATTACACTATTCACTGTTAAAATAAAAAGCGCCTTAGCTAAGGGACAGGGTATACTTATAACGATACTATATATATTCTTTACAATATATGAAATCATTACATCTTCATTTTATGTTTTGTTGGTAGGTAGTTCTATCATTTTAGGATTAATGTTAATCGTTTTAATATTTGTGTGGTCTGTATACATTTATTTTTTCCTTATACCATTTGTAGGATCATTAATCGCTAGTGCTTACCTGTGGGTGCCTGTAGGGTTAACGGTAATTTACGTATCATTTATGATAATGGTTTTAGTAGTTGTTGTATTTACTGCAGGAGTAATATCTAAGACCAATTAACTAATATTGGATGTTGTAAAATACTATTGAATACCATTGAATACTATTGAATACCATTGAATACTATTGAATACCATTGAATAGAACATTATAGAATATTCACCCAAATATATTATTAATTATTTATTTAGGAATTAATTTAAAATAAATAATTATTTTTATCTAAGATTTATGTATAAGAAATATGAAAAATATGTTAAAAAATAAAACTTCACTTATTATTGTTTGTGTGTTTATTGGTATTTTGATTTGTTATTTCACTATATGTAACTGTCAAACGAATTATAGCTTAATTGAAGGGATGGCTACTATGTCGCCGCCAGGAAGCGGACCTGGTAGCACCTCACCTTTAAAGGGTGCTATAGCAAAGGCCGCAAGTATGGGGGTCAAGCCTGATGGGCCTGCTCCTTCTGCCTCTATCTCTAATACTACAGCAGTTGGTGCTAAACCAAAGCCTTCTGCTACTCCCGTTACTTCTGCTAGTCCCGTTACTCCTACTCCTGCCCCTACTGCTACTCCCGTTGCAAAAAAAGAAGGTTTTCAGCAACAACGCCCTATTGAATTTGCCTCTCTTCAGGAGTCAAAGAGCGATGATTGGAATCTGAGCAAGTGGGTCAAAGATGCTATGCGTTATGCCAAGGGAATGGGTAATGAAAACAGATTGGATAGTTATCAGTATAATAGTGGTCCACAAATTCCTCTCCCTGAAGGTGAAATGTTTTTCTTTAAGGATACTAAATTTTCTCCTAATTGCTGCCCATCAACATATTCAAGTAGCTTGGGATGCTCTTGTTTGTCTATAAATCAGGTGAATCATTTAGTAAGACGCGGTGGAAATAATACCGTTCCCCCCGGTCTCAAAACAGCCTACTATAACGAGTATTAAATATTCGTCTTGTAAACAGTGATATGTTATATAATAAAAAAATATAACATATCATTTATTCGATCGCGTATGTATTCGATCGCGTATGTATTCGATCGCGTATGTATTCGATCGTGTCGGTATCCGACTTACTCTACCTATATTACAAATACATATTTAGAGCACTTTTACTTAGACCATTTTCGTCCTTCTTAATAAGATTACTCACGATATCATTTGTAACTGTAAATGGGAATTCAACAGTAAGCGTATTGTCCTTTTCAAATAGAGTAGTCCCGGGTTTTACAAGGCGATACAAGTTCAGTTTCTTGTAAATGATTTCAATACAACGCTTCAAATTTCGAACACCATCCTCCTTCTCAGTATATGTATCAATAATGTAATTCAATGTCGAATCAGGAATAATAATATCGCCTTCCTTGAAATTGACCTCATATCGAATCTTCGGAATCAAATATTGTTTCGCAATGACAATCTTGTCCTTTACTTGATACCCAGTCGTCTTAATCTTATACATTCTATCAAGCAAAATCGGATTCACCTTAAAGGGATCATTGTAGCTAAAGATGAAGAGACATTTACTAATGTCGAAATCGATCTCAGCGAAATACTTGTCGTGGAATTGTGAGTTCTGCGAGGTGTCCGTCAAGTGTGTCAGAATGCCAATAATCTCCTCTCCTTTAGGCGTTTCACTAATTTTGTCCAACTCGTCAAAGTAAATCACCGGATTCATAGACTTGGAGCGTATCAAAATATCCACAATCTTGCCCCAAGTGCTGCCCTCATATGTATACGAATGCCCCTCCAAATAACTACTATCCGTGGCACCCCCTAACGGCACAAATGCGAATTCACGGTTTAAAATCTTACTGATTCCCTCTTTCACAAGACTGGTATTATGAGTTACAGTAAAATCCCCCAATAGATATTTGTGATTGTTATCCAATTCGAATCCGTAGTATTTTCCCCATCCGCGCGGTTCTATTTTAATACTCATAACCATACTATCTTTGTCGATGACGCGATCTGTTTTAACCATTTTCCGAGGACACTTTACGGGAATGGAAGATAGCTTGTCTCCTGATAAATGTATTCTATAATAGGTTCCAGTCCTTTTTTCACCTTTATACATACAAGACTTTTCACATTTGTGCATATTTGCTGAAAACCCTAGCGATCTAGCCAAGAATAATATATCATCGGCTAATACTTTATTTTTTTGAATAATATCATACCCTTTAGAGTTATCGCAATAAGAACCATCAGTGTCAATAATTCCGGCAAGAAGTTCCAGGCGCGTTTTTCTATCGTTGATTTTGTAATCATCAGGAATGTGTTTATTGCGAATCAACTTATAATCTTTTAATACTTGTAAGAATTTATTTTTGTTATTTCGGGTATCGTGTTGATGCATATCATATGAAATACCATACGTATATTCCGATCTGTGAACCAAATTCAAATTATATTTTTTAAGTTCCTTTCTCAAATAGTGTAAAATTGTAGCATCCTGGTTTGTAATTTCCGATTTGCTAGAAGTGCCATCCCCCAACCAAACACCAATAATATATGGGTCAAATGGTACCTTTTTGCTAGAGAACTCCGCCCCACGCTTGTATCCCTTCAAATTTGTACTAATATATTTGGGTAATGCCAGTAACTTTTTCACAGGAATTTCAACATAATCGTGCTCTTGTTTCATATCATTTAAATATCGCGTTGCTTCTTCCAAATCGCTAAAGCGTTTGCTGTGTTGTTTGTAATCATTTTTATCGAAGTAACATACTTTGTATCTATTGTCTCCAGACGTCGTCTTTAATGTCTTTATATAATTCATACCCGATTGTTTTAGACACATTATATGTTCCGAATTAACACCATACTTTTCTCCATTTGAATGAATAATATCAAACATATTATCTTCACCTCTTCCAAGCGAAATAACATTTCTACATTTTGAATCATCCCCCATCACTTTGTCACCAACAACAATATCTTGAACCATTTTAATAGAGCCATCATACATCAGAATACTTGTATCATATGAATGACATTTGCCCGTCCCCATAGGTCCGTTAATCGCAATAGCTGTTCCCATTGCAGTAGGGTTCGAAATCCATTGACCCAACATTTGCATGATCTGCATCTTGGCGTCGTTAAGACCATATACCGCACCATCAAGCTTTGATTTTGCGTCTTCCATAAAGTCGTGGCATTTTTCGATTCCGTCCGAGATGGTGAGAGGTAAATTTGAATATGTGCCAAACGGAATCTGCATAAAAGTATCCACCCAATTTTTAATCTTATAGTATTCGCCGGCACCAGGCTCCATGTATCTCAGATTCGTGATCTTCTTCAATGCGATCGCCTTGAACGACTGCGGGATATCAGATTGGAGTAGAGCGAGGCGATATGGCTTGTCGGTAATCGTAAGCTTGTTTAATTTCTCCAGTTCATCAATAACCGACGTCTGCTCCTCAGTTGAAAGATTATCCTTAAAATACTTCAGATCATTTGTCGAGTTCTTCTTTCGCAGTAATTTTTTAAACGACTTGAGATGGTGGCGCTTCTGCGTTCTCAACTTCTTTTCCTCTCTTTCCTTGTATTCCTTTTCCTTATTCAACATTATATTCAGGGTTTCGTGAGCAATTCTGTCGTGTTTGTTGAACTTCAAAATGTCCTCCATCTGCTTCTTGATTGTCTGTATCGTCTCAAGGGATTCGGGAGACATTTCGGGATCATTGGGTGACTTCGCTTCCATGGATGCGGACGCTTTGTCCTTTCTCGACTTGCCGCGCGCAGATGTGGATATAGAGGTGGGTTTATACGCCGGCAAGTGATTTGTCTTTTTGTGTTTAGAATCTGAACCGGAACTTATGAATGGTTTTCCGCACACCTTACTTTCGTAAGTTTCTTCTTCGTCATCATACTCGGATTCTTCGTCCTCATCGGAATCATATTCAGAATCATACTCTGGATCATAATCCGAGTCATCGTCATCGCCACTATCCTCATCATCGTAACTTTCATCGTCAGTATTCCATTGACTTTCGTCATCGGCGTAGTCACCATTGCCTCCACTTCCGCCTCCGCCTCCGCCTCCGCATCTATTACTCTTATGCTTGTCACTTACAAGATTAATCACAATATTGAATTTACCATTTTTCAATTGCTCTTTGGCAAATTCGTCGAAACCGGACGAATATTCACCATCACCCGACTCATCGTCAGAACAAGTGGTGCTTGTGCTGGATGTAGAAGCTTCCGAATTATTGTCTTCGTCAGATGAAGGAGTAGGATCGTCTGCGTGTTTCTTCTTTGACTTTTCATTTATTTTATTTTCAACCTTTTGTTCTTGTGCTGCCCTGGTTGCACTTCTTGTAATCTTCTTATTTTCATCTGGCTTAGTTGATGTAGTAGTTGTAGATTTTTTGTCCCTTTTACAAGCAACCGCGTCTGTGGCGGCGACGGCAGATGAAGGGGTCTTATTTTTTTCAAGCGCGTTTACGCGATTTGTCATATATTTAGAAGGAAACATACCAGCAAGCATTTTTCGATATTCTTGAATATCAAATTCTTTATTTGATAGTTGCTGTTTATGCTGCTGCTGCTGCTGCTGCTGTTCGGACTCAATATTTCCATCTTCACTATCGCTATTGTTTTTGCTGGGGTCAAGGTCGGTATCAGAATCGGAATCCTTATGGTTTGATTTTTTATATTTTTTGTCATTTTTTTCTTTTTTAGAATCATCTTTTTTAGAATCATCTTTTTTAGCATTTTTCATCTTTTGAATAAATGATGGCATTGTTTCTTTATATCTGTGTTGGAATATTATGTCGCTAGGCTGTATCTTGTATCTTGTATATTATATATTTATCTTTTTATATCCTTCAATTTTAACATTAACAAAAATATGACGAACAATACCAAATAAATTAAAAAAACGAATAATATAAAATTATAAATGATTATATATTGTTATATATGTAATAATTAATCATATGAATAATAATGTCATATATTTACTTTCAAATACATAACCCAATGTGGTGTTTAGAATTACATAATTACATAATTACATAAGGTATTTTTGTAATTAAGAAAATTGATAAAACAATCTAAATATTATTCTATTAATATAAGAAGGATACCGAAAAGAAATGTTCTCACAAAAAGGTCAATCAAAACTATCTATTCAGAATGTATCCCCGATCATAGGTATACAGTTTAGTATAATGTCACCTGAAGAAATACGGAAATCATCGGTTGCTCATATTACTGATAGAAATACATATGATAACAACAGACCTGTTGTTGGAGGACCGTTTGATGCACGAATGGGTGTTCTTGAACCAGGAATGATCTGCCCAACTGATGGTCTTGATTATATGCAGACGCCGGGGTATTTTGGACATATCGAATTGGCGCGTCCTGTATTCTATATTCAATATTTAACAACAGTTCGAAAAATATTAAATTGCGTTTGTATCAAATGTAGCAAATTGCTTATTAATAAGGAAACAAATAGCCGGTTTTTGGAAATGAAGCCCGACCAACGATGGAATAGTGTATTTCAATATTGTAGCAAAATAAATCGATGTGGTGAAGATACGCATGATGGGTGTGGATGCTTACAGCCGAAGCGAATTAAGAAACAGGATATGGCGACCCTTGTCGCTGAATGGGAAAGCACTGAAAGCGACGAAGGTGGCGAAGAAGGAACTGCCAAGAAGAATCCGACGCTTCATTTGGTGCCGGAGGTCGTATTGAAAATCTTTAGGCGTATTTCGGATGAAGATGTATCGTTTATGGGATTTAGTCCTCAATTTTCGCGCCCCGATTGGATGATTTGTCAGGTGCTGGCCGTGCCCCCTCCGGCTGTGCGCCCTTCTATCAAAATGGATGGACAACAAAGGAGCGAGGACGATATTAGTCATATTTTAGTAAATATTATTAAGATAAATAAGACGCTACACGATAAAATTAACGAGAATGCTGCGCAGAAAGTCGTCGATGGATGGCGCGACGTTTTACAATACTATGTAGCAACGCAAATCAATAACAATATTCCGGGAATTGGTCAAGTGGCGCAGCGTTCGGGGCGGCCGCTGAAATCGATTATGGATCGCCTTAATGGCAAAGGTGGGCGTGTAAGGGGTAATCTTATGGGGAAACGTGTGGACTTTTCTGCGCGTTCAGTCATTACCCCTGACCCTAATTTGTCGATTCGTGAGCTTGGCATTCCTCTAAAAATCGCGAAAAATATTACGAAACCGATTACTGTAAATAATTTGAATAAGAACTTCCTTCTGAAATTGGTGCGCAATGGACCGGACGAGTATCCTGGTGCTAAAATCTTGGAAAAGCGAAATGGGGAGAATATTTCGCTGCGTTATGCCGATCGTGAGAATATTCGGATTGAAAATGGCGATATCGTTCATCGGCATATTATGGATGGTGATGGTGTATTATTTAATCGTCAACCTACGCTTCACAGAATGAGTATGATGTGTCATATTGCGAAAGTTATGTTTCAGGGCGATACATTTAGGATGAATGTAGGTGATACGAAACCTTATAATGCGGATTTCGACGGAGATGAAATGAATTTACATATGCCGCAAGACGAGGAATCCGAGGCAGAGTTGAAGAACTTGGCAGCCGTTCCATATCAAATTATTAGTCCGGCGAATAATCAGTCCATTATTGGTATCTTTCAGGACTCTTTGCTTGGATCGTATCAGTTTACACGCGTGGGAGTGAAATTCGATAATCGCGCGGCGATGAATTTGTTGATGGCATTACAAACGGTAAATGAATCGATGTTCAGTAATGTAGCCGATGCTCAAATTACAAATTTTGATATCTTGTCGCAAATTATGCCACCGATTACGATAAAATATAAGAAAAAATCATTTGGCGAGAAGGAAGACTACAAAACTTCGAACAATGTGCTGGAGATTCGCGATGGAAAATACTTGCGCGGTCAATTGGACAAAGCCGTGTTGGGTTCTGGAACCAACGGTCTCATTCATAGAACTTGCAATGATTTCAATAATATGACATCTGCTAAATTTATCGACGATCTACAGAATATTATTGAAATCATT
>Ga0214923_10006547_pt1 | contig 13044 bp, 10 predicted proteins | sample LL1510_MetaG_FD_177993 | JGI IMG/M metagenome (GOLD analysis project Ga0214923, IMG submission 177993) | Freshwater microbial communities from Lake Lanier, Atlanta, Georgia, United States - LL-1510 | ecosystem: Environmental > Aquatic > Freshwater > Lake | place: USA: Georgia | collected...
CGGAGCAGGCAAGGAGCTCGATGCCCTCATTGCCGCTTTCCGCATTCCCAACCTCCTCCGCGATCTCTTTGCCGAAGGAGCCCTCTCCACCGCCTTCGTCACCACCTTCTCCCAAAAACTGGCCAAAGAAGGTCGCGCCTCCGCTTTCCAATTGGCCAGCAACGTTAACACGCTCCTCTTCATCGTTCTCGCGGCCATCGTCGGAGTCGGAATCCTGCAGGCCGATCCCCTGGTCCGCCTCTTTAACCCCGGCTTTGCCACCGTCCCAGGAAAACTGGAACTCACCGTCGAACTCACCCGCATTCTCTTTCCGTTTATTCTCTTTCTGTCACTTGCCGCCGTCTACATGGGCCTGCTCAACAGCCTGCACCACTTCGGCTTACCCGCCTTTGCCTCCGCCGTCTTCAACTTCGTCTCCATCGGCATCGGTCTTCTACTCGCCTGGTGGCTCGATCCCCAGTTCGGTCACCGCTCCGTCTACGGCTTTGCCATCGGGGTTCTAATCGGCGGCCTTGCTCAATGGTTGGTCATGGTGCCACGCGCCATCTCCCTAGGATACCAACCCCGCTGGCTCATCGTCTGGAGCGATCCGGGTCTGAAACAGGTGCTCCGACTGCTCGGACCCGCCTCGATTGGTGCCGCCGCCGTACAGGTCAACGTCCTGATCAACGGATATTTCGCCTCTTATCTGGAAAACGGATCCGTCACCTGCCTGAACAACGCCTTTCGCCTCATTCAGCTTCCCATCGGCCTCTTTGGCGTGGCCGTGGCCACTGTCACCCTGCCCCACTTGGCCCGGCATGCCGCTCTCAACGATACGATCGCACTACGGGATAGGCTTTTGGTCGGCATCCGCCAAACCCTCTTTCTAACTCTGCCAGCTGCCATTGGCCTCTTCGTCCTCGCGGAGCCAGTGATCGCCTCGATCTACCAATACGGCCGCTTCACTGCCGACAGTACCGCCACCACGGCCTTGGCACTGCGTGGTTATGCCGTAGGGCTGGTTTCCTATGCCGCCATCAAGGTCGTCGCCCCAGCCTTCTCCACCATCGACCGCCCCGGAATTCCCCTGCGCATCAGTCTGACGGGAATCGTGATCAACATGACACTCAACTATCTTCTCATCCGGGTTTACCACCTTGGGGTTCTAGGCCTCACGCTGGCCACCGCCTCCGTTGCCACCCTGAATATTCTCCAGTTGGCCTGGTACTCCCATCGTTTAGTCGGAAGCTTCCGGGTTCCTGACTTTCTTCGAGCCATCGGCAAGATTCTGCTTTGCTGTTTAGTTCTCATAGGAGTCCTTCTACTGGGCAAAATGTTCATCCATCCGTTGGGGGGTGCCCTCATCGTGCGCATTACGGGTACCCTTGCTTTGGTGATCCTGGGGGTCAGCGCCTATTTCCTCTCCGCCAAACTTCTCCGCCTTCCCGACCTAGGCCTTCTGCTGCGCCGCAGATCCCGATAAGCGATTTTTTGGCCACCCCATCCGCACCATAGAAGATTTCCTGTTGCCCGGAGGCTATAGCCTATCGCCCATTCGATGCCTCGATTGCCCATCGTTTTCTGCTACAAACATGATGAGCGGCGCCCGTAGCTCAGGGGACTAGAGCAGCGGATTTCTAATAGTAGGTCACTCTGGATTAAGCTATTACAGGATATAGTTCCTATTATATATTTAATTGATGTACAGAGAGAAACATATAAGTATGAGAGGATAGGCTGTTTTTATTGTGTTGAGAAAACAGGCATTTATTTGGATACTTTATACAAATCTTTATTGGACATTTCCAAAACCCAGTATGCTAGTTAGGTTTTTTTGATGGCGATGACAAAGGCGGAAAAGGAAAAGATTCTTAATCAAGCAACTAACTTTTTTACAGAGAAGATTGCACTACCCCATAAGGCAAATATCGAAAAACTCGCTGATCCTGAAGAATTTGTCATTAATCCTTTTTTGCAAAGTTATTTGGCAAAGCTTCTGTGTGGAAATACAAGCCCAAGGAGCATGGCAATGTCACTTATATATCCACGGGTTTTAGGCACGTCGATAACAACGACTTGCGGTACGCAAATGCAATACTTTTGCACAGAAGTTCTTCAGGGTTATGGTAGCAGAATAGCGGGATTAGACATTGAATTCGTGGATGCGGTTGATGGGCGGCGAAAGTATTGTCAATTAAAGTTAGGCCCGAGCACTCTAAATGCGGACGATGTTGAACCTCTTGTTGCAAAATTTAGAAAAATTGTAACTTTAGGTCGTACCAACAGATCAGAACCACTCGCTTTTAATGATCTGATAGTTGCGGTGGCATACGGGACTAGGAATGATTTAAGTCAGAACTACAAAACCCTCACCAACAAGCATGGTATACCTGTACTGGTAGGATATGATTTTTGGTATAGGTTAACAGGCGACAAGAAATTCTACGATGAATTGATTTTAGCTTTCGGCAAAGCTGTAGAGAAAGCAGACACTGAGGGTATAATTAATAAGGCTATTGAACGTCTAGCAGAGAGATTATCTTAGCCTCTAAGCATCATTTGGCGTTACTTACTTTCAGCTTTTACGCCTAGTATCATTTTTTCTTCATCAAATTTGTTTTCAAGCATGGCAATAAGACATTTTCCTATGTGGTATCCTAAGTTAACAGGGACAGCATTTCCTATTTGTCTGTATTGTGAGGACATTGATCCCATGAAATTCCATTCGTAAGGGAATGTCTGGATTCGGGCATATTCGCCAATGTTTAGTGGACGATTCTCACTCGGGTGTCCTCTTTCAGTCTGTTTCTGTGCTGGATTGCAAGTAAGCGTCAACGAAGGCTCATCCCATGATAGTCGACGCGCCATGCCAGTCTTACCACCTCCTAATAGATAACTCCCCCCCATATACTCTCTCTGTATCTTTGGTGGTAAATCTTTCCAATACCCACCTGCTGGCACTAATGCCATAACATTGGCTTTCTTTGGTGGGTATTTTTGACCGATTGTCTTGGGGCAGCCCTTGAGCGCCTCTCTGAGAGACACCGTGTAGTTATTTTCTTTAGGGAAGAAAGCTACATGGTCGATATTCTTCTCAAGCCCGATAATAAGCAGTCTCTCTCTTTTTTGTGGCACATCGTGGAACTGAGCCCGTACTAGATGAGTATAAACATTATAGCCCAGATCTTGAAGGCTAGTAATCATTGTCTTCAGCGTTCTGCCAGAATCGTGCATTTGAAGTCCTCGCACATTCTCACCGAATGCAATCTTAGGTCGTACTTGCTCAACACACCTTGCGAAATCAAAGAATAATGTCCCTCTTGTGTCGCCAAAACCTTTGCCTTGTCCAGCATAGCTAAATGACTGGCACGGAAATCCACCAGAAACGACATCAACTAACCCATGCCATTTACTAAAGTCGATCCCAGTTACATCCTCACCAATAATCTGGGCTTCTTTAAGATGCGTAAAGTTCTTCCGTAATGTTGCTACACAATCCTTATCTTTTTCGACCAGTAGTTCTGTTTGGAATCCTGCATTCTCAAGTCCTAGTGCAAGTCCTCCGCACCCAGCAAATAGCTCAATTACTTTGTATGGCTTACTTTCAGATTTAAGTATCTTAAACGCTCGTGTACCCTTGCCACCCAAAAGATATTTTTCATTTGTTCTTTTTAGCTCTTCAAGACTAAACAACCGCTTTCCTCCCTGTACTCTTTCACATTTGATTAACCCCTTCTTTTCCCATCGCCTAATCGTATCGGGGTGGATCTCAAGTATCATTGCAGCATCGGAGAGAGGGACTTGATGCGGGGCTTTTCTGGATACTGCAATCACAGCCTTATAAATATAGATAACCACTGCATATGCAATGGTTATTTCTTATATTCTTCAATAATATCTTATTATTCATTTACCAGTTTTGTTATTATATTATATGTAAATTTATCTCTTTTTTGACAAAATTTTGATAAATTCTTAAATAGTTGATTATCAATATACTTATTTGATTGACCAAAAAATATATTTGTCTTATCATATTAAAATGTCAGCTAAACTTAATCACACAAGATCGATAACTTATGGTGACCAGCTAAAGAATATCCCAATTAGCTCAAGCCCAGATAGTTATGACAGGATTTCCGATATTCGCCTTGGCTTAAGCGTATTCAGATCCCTGCAATTTATAGTCTCAAATACCAAGAGGATTAGTTGCCCGAGGAAGCGAAGAAAAGCCATAGGCAAGCAACTTAGTCATGTTGTCATGTCATCCCTTACCCGCCTTCCTAGGGCTCTTATTTTGAGCCACAAGGCACTTCAAGATCAGCTTGATGTGATAAGGGAGACCTTTCGCAAGGAACCAATAACAGGAGTCAAGAAACCAGATTCTTTGGATAAACAGGAACCCAAATCGGATAATTAAATGTCATTCCATGCGTTTTCAAGTGTTCAAGCCCTGAACATGATGCTGGCACGGCTTTCCAACAAGGTATTTCACCTTGAGGTAACTCTTTCCCTTTAATATGAATTATTTAAATAACCCAATATTCAATGTCTTAAGTAAAATAAGATGGAATTTTCATTTAGTTTTTACTTTTCCAGATATTTATCAAAGAAATACATCGCTTAATGCTATTAGATTAAGAAAAGATACTTTCTATAATTTTATTTCAAGATTATCTGGTTTTTTTAAGGTTCGTTCCGCTGATCAGATATTCACCTTTTCGGATGAAATATCATCCTCCGAGAATGGCCATATCCATGCCCTATATAAACTGCCAGATAAAATACAAAGAAATGACCAGCACTTTATTGATGGAGCAAAAGGTATCTGGGCAGCTGCTCTCCATCAATCCAAGGCGGCTTCTTTTCATTCCAACCCATTATTTATCAGCCCAGTAACCGAGGAATCCTATAAGGACAGAGTAAATTATGTTGCCGAGATTATTAACAAGTCCGATTCCTATGATTTCTTAAGTCCGAAGGCTTCTCGGCTGATCACAAGGTGTAATTCGGTATGTGATTCCCAATACCGCACAGATATTTCGAGAAGGCAAAAGTGAGCTACTTAAACTATATGGAAACCGATACTTGGTTTTTGATTCTGCTGGTAGACTCCTATCTTTGAGTTTCGTAGGGTTTTTGACCACGCGTAACTACAAGGAATTTCAGCGCAAACTTATCACTACTCTTGATGATGTTTCGAGTCTCCGCGAAGGATATTTAGTGGCTCACCATCTCGAGCCACAAACAAGAATGACAGTTTTGGGTACTGAAAATCACTATGTCCAAGATCAACTCGTGGATACCATTGTATATCTGAGCAGCGATTATGACCCACTTACTCTTCAAATCAGAAGTTTATGACCAGAAACCTCAATTTCAGCTTCGGGATCAGTATTGAAGCCCATAAATCCAATTATCACCTTATCCGCCCCTATCCTCTTAAAGATTAACAGCTTTTGAAGCCTGAGCAGTTCAAGTGACTCCAAAAACCTCGAAGGAGCTATTTTATATGCCAATTCAATATCCCTTAAATAAATTATGCTTTTATCTGATTCAAATAAGTAATCTTGAACTAGTAAGTAAACATACAAGGAATGAATATTAATTTTATTAAATTCCAATAATTTAAGTGATTTTAATGGAAATTTATAATATTCCCCAATTTTTAATGATCTTTGGACAATTTTGATCTCTGCCATAATCCAAGTTACACCGCTTCAAACGCTATAGCCTTCCCCTTTACCCCCGCCACTTGCTCCCTTGTGGTCGCACCGCCAATTACAGCTATCAGTCACCAAGATTCAGCAATCGACCTATGGCGGTAAGCTCGCTGTTAGCTCGCAGTGGCTCCAACCTCTCTCCATCTCTTTTTTTAATTTTAATATCACAACTTGATCCCCAAACCCAATCATCGCTGACGCGATGATTCAACCCGTTCTCCCTCCACGCACCATCCTCTCATTGTTCGGATCGTGCTTTGGTACGGTGGGTGGCACGGGCCATATGCTTTCGCATATCGCCCTTCGTAATATTTGGCTAGGATTTGTCGCGCTTCCCTGGCGCTCCGCATCCGCCATTGATGCATGCGCCTCATTTGGTCGTTTCACTTCCGCATTCGAGGCCATGCAATACACTCGCGCCACCAGCACGACCTCGGTAGCTCCTTTCAGAGGGAGTATTTTCTTTGTGCTGGATTGCGCTTCGTGTCCTTCCAGCAGTTGGGTTTTAGCTCGCTTCCACCTCTTTCGCTGTGTCGCCTTTGGCGCCAACGCTCAAATCGGTGGCAGTTCGCTATTCCCCTTTTTTTGATTCTTCGCTTTGCGATGGTCTTCTACCCCATGTGCACAATCAACCTTTTGTGTATCTGATTAAGATCAGGCGGTTCACTAGGCTTCATTCACTATGTTGGCTTACGCCATCAACGTTCATTCCGCCCAGTTTCCGCCTTTCCATGTGTTCTACGTCTTCGGCTTGTCCGAGCTGGATTCGGCTATGCCGTAACCCCTTTTCGGCTTTCGGCTTGTCCGAGCTGTGTTCGGCTTTGCCGAAACTTCCTTTTAGGCTTTCGGCTTGTCCGCGCTGTGTTCGGCTTTGCCGAAACTTCCTTTTCGGCTTTCGGCTTGTCCAAGCTGGATTCGGCTTTGCCGAAACTTCCTTTTCGGTCTTCGGATTGTCCAAGCTACTCTTTACGGAGTCTGGATTCCATGCTCGAGCCGAAAACACCGCGCTTTCGATTATTTAAGGCCGCTCTCCCTATCCAACTCAATCCCCAGCACTTGCTTTTATGGGTTTTCGTTGGATTTTGGTTCGCTCAAGCGGGATATATATTTCGGGTCAGGGTACCTTATTTTGAATTTATTGCTTTATCTCTGATTTTTCAAAAATGCTGGGTATATGGAAAAAGGATATCAAAAAGCATATAAGAAAGAGGATGTAGTATATTGGAAAGGGATAATTATTATTTTTTGGCTATTTTAGCACTTTCGGTATCTGCATCACCTTTCGGTAGGATGGCATAAAACTTATCAATCTCTTCTTGTCTGGGTCTGGCAAAAGATTGGTAATGATCCTTAATTACCTGCTCCGAATTACCAAAAAGGGCAGCACAATATCCATAAGCATATTTTTCCCTAGCAAGGCGCATTGTGATCGCTGTATGTCTGCATACGTCTGAAGCCCATCTTTTACCTGATCTGTCTTCTTTGCTGATGCTAAACCCAGCCTTGATTCTCAACTGCTCAAATCGTTTCCGCAGGTTGACCTTATCCATTTCTGGGTAGGCTGTGAGCCATTCTTTGAGTGGGGTAATCAAATCATAGGTTCGGCTTCTTCTGGTTTTGCTGATGTGCTTCTTGATGAGGATTTCACCATTCTGCCAATCAATATCCTCGGCTGTAATCAGGTTTGCTTCTGCGGGTCTTAGCCCTCCAAAGATCTTCAGCGCAACGATTGCAACGATTCCTTTATCGGTTTCCTCTGCAGTCTCGAGGAGCTTTCTCACTTCATCCACAGTTAGCACTTCTGGATCTTTTCTGGTTCTTTTACCCCTCATCATTCTTCGTAGCGGGTTTTCGTCTTTTTCGATGTAGCCTTGCCGAAAACAAAATCCAAAGAAGGCACTAAAATATCTTCGAATATTGTCTTTTGTATTCTGATTGTAGCCATTGAGCTTTGTTCTGAAGTACCGAACAACCTGATTTTCACTTTTGTCTAGGGTCTTCTTTTCAGCCAGCACACCAACAGGAATATTATGCCCGAAAGCAGCGATCATCTTTCTTTGCATTTCACGTAGGGTTCTTTTGGTGTGTTTGCTTGATCCTTTCTGTTCGTGTTCCAGTAGATATTCTTCCCAGACAGTTTTCAGGTCTTTGGTGAGTCGTGATTTAGTTTCCTCTTCTCTGCTTCGTATGTACTCGTTTAGGGCTTTTTCAACTGAAACATTATAGCATTTCAGTCGTTCTCGGGCTTTTTGCACAAAGGCAATCGTATTGAGATCTATATCTGTACTTCCTTTATCGACCAGCTCCGTGGTGATAAGGAGATCTCTAGCCCTATATGCCTCTTCTTGGGTCTTATACCGCTTTCTTTGCCCAATATATTGCCCTTTATCCATCCTCCTTCCAAACACCTCATACCGAAACTTCCCTTTATATGTGATGCGTGTTATTCTTGGATATGATGCTTCCAGCACCTTTAGCTTTTTGTCTTCCTTGGAGCTTGTCACATCTAGCTATTAGCATTTATACAAATTTTAGACAACAATATTTGAATATTTCTAATAGATTTTCTCAATTTATACCAATTACCTCTGTATATTAACACTTTGCGCCCGTAACTCAGAGGACTAGAGTAGCGGATTTCTAATCCGCGGGTCGGTGGTTCGAATCCACCCGGGCGCGCTGAGTAACTGATCTAAAGCGAGCCAGATCTACAAATAAAAACCCGATTCCACCCTTGGTAGGGTCGGATGTCTCAACCGACCATGCTCAGCGATTCATGTAGGGCGGGCATCTTGCCCGCCCCCTGCTCGTCGGCTTCTTGGTGTGCTAACTATAGTGTGGGCAGGCACAGGAAATTCCTATCAGGTAGGTAGCAAGTATGGGTGAATCAGTTCGGATTCAAGAGCAGGTCGTTGGATCTGTAGATCTTTTCGATGAGTTCCGGAGTGGCAAAGTCCATCATTACGGCACCGAAGCTCCCAGGAGGTTGTTTGTCGAAAAATGCATTCAACCTCTGGTTTATGTCATTTGCAACGCCCCGAAGTTGAGGAGACAAAGGGGTGTACAGAATCGTGGCTGAACTGAAGTTAATTCGAAAATATTCTCCCCGGATGTCTTCGGAAGCCTTGATCATTCCGTCATACACGAGCGACCATTTTCTGTCATAAAAGTCGGGGACTTTCCGGTCTTTCCAAAACTCAAGTTTATAGAGGTCTTGGGACATGACATATGGACCAACCTTCAGGAAGAAGAAAGACGAACAGGGCCCCAGCGCAAAGTGCATAAATAGCACTCTTTTGGCTCATTACTTAATTCTGTGTATTTCCAGTGTTTTAGCAAGTTGCGAAAGAAAAGCCTCTTATCTCTTTAAGACTATTACATAATTCCTAGACGACCCCATCCAAACACGTTTACTTACATACTTTCCAACTACTTAAACCCCTCCTCCGAAAGCAACTTCGTCCAATATAGCTCCTTGGTGAAGTCCTCTTACTGGATTCTGGGAACTAATTACTTTACGACAATCGTCGTGCTGCGATCGGTATTACCTGCTGAATTCGATCCCCGAACCGTAAAGGGATATGTCCCTGTAGTCGTGGGTGTTCCTGTGATGGCTGCTGTGGAGGCGTTTAAGGACAGTCCTGGAGGCAGGCTTCCAGTCAGAATAGAAAATGTTGGAGCAGGATATCCGGCAATCGTGGGGGCTACTTTAAGGGCTTTCCCTTTTTTGGCATTTATTGTCGGAGCATAGGTAAATGTAGGTACTTGAACTACGGTAAACACCTTCGTAGCAGTTGCAGTCGTGGAGCCTTTCTTAAGCGCCTGAAGGGTTGCGGAGAAAATACCCACTCTGGTCGGCTTGCCTGATATCAATCCTGTTTTTGCATTAACTTTTAAACCTGTCGGCAAGCCTGTTGCCCCAAATGATGTCGGCGAACCGCTGGCAGTGATTTGGTGGGAGAAAGGAGAATTAAGGGTAATTGAGGTAGGACTAACATCACTAGTAATTAAAAGACCTCGATTCAAGAGGAAGGAGAATGCCGCATTCAGATCAACGACTCCTCCTGTTAAGACCTTCCCATTCAACGATGAACTTTTTCTCGCTGTTGTAAGAATGGCGTTCTTAATTTCAAGATGAGTCTTTTCAGGCATTTCTTCCATTAGAAAGGCGGCAACTCCGCTTACTACAGGAGCCGCGAAGGATGTCCCGGAAACAGATTGATATATGGTATTTGCTGATGAACTTGCATCTTTGCCAGTTACAGAAGCCCCTAGAAGACCCCAGTAACCGTCACCAGTATTATCGGACTCGAATTGGACAGTAAGGCTTCCGCTACTCTCATCAAACTGAGGTGATCTCAGAGAGTAGGTTCCGGTTATATTACCAGCTTGGAAAGTATAAAATGTATCTGAGTAGTATGGATTCTTAAGTGCCCCTATCCTAATATAGTCACCGCTCCCAACAACCCCTGCCAACTGAATATTACATCTTACCGAATGATAGGAACTTGCTGAAAAGAAAGGGCTTTTTATTTCATATTTCGAGCTAGGCCAATATTGGGTTATGTATTTTCTCGTCCATATTCCCCCGAAAAGCCACTCAAACCAACCCCCTCCATAATTAGAGAAACCTAAGTATTCCCACCCATCCCAGTTCGCACGACCCAAGGAGTCCCCATCAAAAGACCAATTCGCAATCGTAGTCGTCGTTGAGTTTATTCCGCAACTATAGATGTCCACACCTGGAGCTGCTATATCCACACTAAGTAAGCCATAGTTCGAATCTGCAGCCAATGCGTCGTTCCGATCTGAGTTTGCAACCGCAATAATATTAGGTAAATCATAGGCCGCTGGATATCGAGGAGACATGTCTAGGCTTACTGAATCATTACCAGCAGCACAGACTATTAATACACCCTTGCTGTTAGCGTATGATATTGCATCGTAAAGTGCCTGCGGATCATTCGTGCCACCAAAGCTGCAGTTAATTATTTTAGCCCCCCAATTGGCGGCTTGCACAATTGCTGATGCATTTATAAATTGGTCTGACTGTCCGATCTGATTCGCCGTGCGAAGCGACATGATTTGCGCCTTCTCACTTATTCCAGCGATGCCTAATGCGTTATTTTGGGTGGCGGCAATTATGCCTGCAACAGCCGTTCCGTGACCGACTCCATCAGATTCGTCGTTTGCATCGTCGTCGTTATCAACAAAGTCCTTCTCGTAGCCAATATAAAGGCACCTACCTAGATCAGAATGAAACTTATTTACGCCTGTATCAATAACAGCAACTTGTGTGCTCCAGCTAAATAGTTTTAAAGCCCGCGCCTCTGAGAACTTTATTTTTTCGAGATACCATTGTTGGTAAAGGGACGGATCGTTCAGGTTCGCGTATGTTTTCTGTGAAAAGTTGGGTTCGACGTATAGTATTGATTTTTCCTTTTTAAGCGATTCAATTATTTTTAGAACGTTTTCTTCAGGCGATGTGTATAGGAATACTTTGATGCTGCTTATTTCACGCACCTTCTTAATATTGTAGTTATTTTCGATCTTTAGGATCTCCTCCTGAGCTGTGTTTTCTTTGTATTTCAATACAATTTCGCCAGCCATTATCTCCTGAGCCTCTCCATTTGAGGAACTTGTGAAGAGCAGAAAAACAAATCCAAAGGCAATATTTAATACCAAGCATCCCATTTATTAATCTTACGTTTTAATAGCCTATTTACAATAGGTTTAATCTTATTTTTCTTGTATAATACTTCATCCTAAAGGACCTCCTTCTCCTTTTATCAATCCATCCCGAACTGATATAAGCCCACTGCATATGGCCCGAATGGGCTAGGTTACAGCCACTACTTGCTGGAGATAGCCGACACCCTCTCCCACCCCTCCTCCGAAAGCAACTTTGCATCATAAAGCTCTTTGGCAAAGACCTTCGCCCTCTCCGTCACTTTGTCGCTTTTTGCTTGGTTAAGCGATGCAGGGTGCAATTCAAGGTTCATTACTTGGTTTTGAAGTTCAGGGCAAACCGCCCCGGGAATCACAAGGGCAGCTTCAGCCTCCTGCCCCGCATACTCGCCCTTTGTGATCGTGGCGCTCTTACCCCGCCTTAGCTCTGCCATGCCCTCAGGCGTTAGGATGCCGTACTCCTTGGCAAGGCGTAGGTTTTCCAGCATGCCCCACCGTATAAAGCCAGCGTAGGGCGTACCTGCTGTGCCGTTGAGCTTGGCGGCCTCATCTAGCACGGCCTCTGGCTTTTCTCCTTCGGCCTCAGCTGTGGCCAGCCAGTACACACACCGCTGCATCCTTGGGTTTGCAGCTCGCTCGCCTTTGAGGGTGGCCAGCTTTGCAGGATCGGTGAGGCTGGCGAGAGCTTGAGGTGCTACATATTTGAGAAGGGCATTGGTATCACCGCTCATTAATCTTAAAGCACCAGTAAGACCATTCGTAAGAGGCGTACCCGAATCAACAGCGTTCGTTATTGCGACAGAATTCGACGAGTTATCCGTCAGCATTCTTGTCAGGACTTTCCCTATATCCACTCTCACATCATTATCCAAAGAAACGGGCGCATTGGTTTGAGCCGACTGAAGATTGGTTTGCGCAATAATACAAGGTGCGGCCGCGAGCAGCAGGGCGAGCAGTAATTTAGGCATGAGCTTATCTAACTCAGTTTGAAAATCTCTTAATAAAATATGCTCGCACTAAAAAGAAAGCCCATATCCAGCTTATAAAAAACCATCCGAAGGCCAGTCTTTTGAGCCATTTTTTATTTCTGCTCAATGAAAACGAATACAGCCACAAAACACCCCCGAGTGTTAATCCAAGTCCAAAAAACATAACGACCACAATTTCCCTAAAAACTGACATCATTGCACCCGGCACCCAACTCATATTCGGAACTCCGATAATCATTATTATATTTTAATCATAAAATATCGGCAGGTAAATGCCGGCGCACACCATGCGACATCTATACGCCTACCCTACGCACACCCTACGCCGTTCACTCCAACTCATCGTCGATCCCCTTCCCCAACCTAACCCTGTCACCTCCTGTCGGTCATCGATTCCAAAACTAAGTCGGATTTTTCTGGGTTGGGTATGTGTATGTGATCACCCGCTGGGGGGATGGGAGTGGGTGTGGTGGTGGGGGGCTTAGGCAGGATCGGCCTTCTAATCGAGCCGTGTATCTGTAAGGGCAACGTAAGGGCAAGATGCTGGATAAGCCTGTTTTACCAGAGTATTTACAGGCTCGACCCCAATCTTTCTAATCCGCTGGTCGGCGGTTCGAATCCACCCGGGCGCTAGTATTATTCTTCCTAAGACGATAATACTA
>Ga0214923_10006549_pt1 | contig 13041 bp, 6 predicted proteins | sample LL1510_MetaG_FD_177993 | JGI IMG/M metagenome (GOLD analysis project Ga0214923, IMG submission 177993) | Freshwater microbial communities from Lake Lanier, Atlanta, Georgia, United States - LL-1510 | ecosystem: Environmental > Aquatic > Freshwater > Lake | place: USA: Georgia | collected 2015-10-15
CTTTTGTCGAACTAATTCCTGTTCATTTAATTCAAGTTGTGCATTATTTTCAAGATATTCTTGTTGTAGTTGAATGATTTCGGGATGTTCAACTGCGATTATCACCTGACCTTTCTTGACCTTCATCCCGTCAAGCACATTAATTTTCTTTATAAATCCGCCAAATGGCATGGTAATAAACAGTTTATGTTGCGGCGGAACTTCAACTACTCCATTTAAATTTAAGTTAGACGACATTTGTTCCTTACTTATTATTTTAAACTGTATTTCCAAATTCTTTAATTGCTCGGAATTAAGTTTAACTATTGAATTTGAAGAAGATGTTATTGTTTCATTTTGCATCTCCTCTTTGCCTCCACATGCAGTCAAGAGCAAAAAGGTGAAAGTTATTTTACTTAATGTTTTCATTTTCTAGTATTTTATTAATCCAGTTTATCAATATTCCAATTTCATTTGTCTTTTGTTTGGTCTCAATGAAATTTAATTCAATTTCTAGTAGTTCTTCATTCAATTGTAAAAGTTCAAAATTTGAAATATCACCATTTGATTTCTTAAATTCTAATTGCGACTTCAAGTTTTCTATTTCGTTTGAAAGAAGTAGTCTTCTATTTTCCACGAGTAAAAATTGATTATTATATGAATCATAAAGGTTTTTATAATTGATTTGAAATGACTTTGTAGAAGCATCAAGGTCTAATTGATTCTTTTCCATCTGAAGCGTTAATTCTTTTTGTTTGTGAAGAAAACCATTCCAAAATATAGGAACATTCACTCCAAACATGACTCCTTGAAATCGCTTATCTGCTCCCGCAGCAGGACCTGAATTGGGTGGTATGGACCCTATCAATGTTTGATTGAAATAACCTAAATTAAATTCCGGAAGTTGCTGATTGAGCCGATATCTTTTCTCGAGAATTAATTTTTGTTGAATCAAGTTTACATTCTTTTCTTTCCAATGTCTTTGAGTGAGAGAATCTTTCATTTTTTCAACTAAAATCACGTCGTATTTATCATTGATATTAAGTTCGAAATTTTCATCGACCTTCATTCCAACTACCGATTTTAATTGGCTTTTCAGGTTCAACAACTCATTTTCAATAGTATTTAACACTGCTACTTGGCGCATTTTTTTGATCGTAATTGCTGAGATATCAATGGTTGCAATTTCTCCAGCTTTCTTCTTTAATTCATAGAGTTGAGATAAGGTATCTAGACTTTTCGCATAATCAATCACTTCTCTTTTTTTAGTTTCGCATGCCCGAATTGCGTCAAAAAGTGTGTAAACCGCTAATTCACTTTCCCTTATTTTCCAATTAAGATTTTCATTTTCAATAGCTTGCTCATTGCTAGACATTTTTATTACCGATTGAAAAACAGTAGGAAATGGAATTGTCTGATTGATGGTGAGGTTGTTGTCTTTTATTGAATACGAATTATATTGACCAAACATCCCGTTCAAAGAAGACTTAGGCAATTCCATTAAGCCTAATTTTGATTGTCTTGCAATTTCGCTATTGAGTCTAATCGATGCGATTTCAGAACTATTTTTCTTCATGTAATCAATCAATTTTTGTTGATCAAATTGGCTATAACCTTGAAATGAATTAATGGATAAAATCAAGAGCATTGATAATGTAGTAGAGCTACTTTTTTTAAAAGAGATTTTTTCAAACATGGCGTATAAGATGGGTAAAATAAAAAGGGTGAGAATGGTAGCGCTAATAAGTCCTCCAATCACCACTGTAGCTAATGGTTTTTGAACTTCCGCACCACTCCCCATTGAAAAGGCCATTGGAACAAATCCCAATGAAGCTACTGAAGCAGTCAACAAAACAGGTCTTAATCGATTTAGTGTGCCCCTAACAATTGTAAATGAGAGAGATGAACCCTTCGATTTAAGTGAATTAAACTCACTGATTAACACAATACCATTAAGAACTGCCACACCAAAAAGTGCAATAAAACCAACTCCAGCCGAAATGGAAAAGGGCATATCTCTAATCCAGAGTGCAACTATTCCACCAATTGCTGCCAATGGAATAGCCGAAAAAATTAAGGTTGCTTGTTTTACGGATTTGAAAGCGAGAAACAACAAAAAGAAAATGAGAAGTAAAGATGCGGGAACAGCTATCAACAATCTTTTTTGAGCATTTTCTAGATTTTTAAATGTTCCACCATAGGTTGGATAATAACCAGGCGCAAATTTTACTTGACGTGAAATCTCGTTTTTCAATTCTTCAACGATTGAAGCGACATCACGTCCACGTACATTGAATCCTACAATAATTCTTCTTTTAGCATCATCGCGTTGAATTTGATTTGGGCCTTCCTGAACTGAAATTTCAGCTAATTCGCTTAATGGAATCTCTGTGCCTTGCTCGTTTACTACATGTATTTGTTCTATCATTTGAATATTATTTCTAGAGGCTTCATCTAATTTTATTACCAAATCAAATCTTTTTTCTCCTTCAAAAACAAGTCCCGTCGGTTGACCTGCCAAACTTATGTTTACTGCCCTATTTATTTCTTCCACACTAACCTGATATTTTGCAAGTTGTTCCCTATGATAGCGTATCGTCATCTGTGGAAGACCTGTCATTTCCTCAACATAAACATCTTGAACTCCGTTAATCTTTCCAGCAATTCCTCCTATCTGTTTTGCATATTTTTCTAACATGTTGAAATCTTCGCCATAAATTTTAACTACAATATCTTGCTTGGCCCCTGTCATTAATTCGTTAAATCGCATTTGTATCGGCTGTTGAAATCCAAATGATACTCCGGGAAGAATCGTTTCTAATCTATTTTGCATTTTTTCTGCCAACTCATCCTTAGTTGTAGCACTTGTCCATTCGTCCTTCGGTTTCAAAATGATCATCAAATCACAGGCCTCCATTGGCATTGGATCAGTGGGAATTTCTGCTGTTCCGATTTTTCCAACTACGGATTTTACCTCTGGGAATTCCTCCAATAACATTTTTGACGCTTTCTGTGTTGATTCAATCGTTTTTGTTAAGCTTGAACCCGTCATCAACCTCATTTCCACAGCAAAATCACCTTCGTCAAGATTTGGTATAAATTCAGAACCTAAAGTTGAAAAAAGTGCTATACTGCCGATAAAAAAAGAAAGGAGGAATACTAAAACCAACTTTTTTTTCTTTAATACTATAAGTAATACAGGTAAATAGAATGATTTGATTTTTTCCACTATACGGTCGCTGAATGTCTTTTTAAGACTTATCTTTTTACTTAAAAAAACAGAGGACATCATTGGAACATAAGTAAAAGACAACAATAAAGCTCCAATTATGGCAAACATCACGGTTTGTGCCATTGGCATAAACATTTTACCTTCAATTCCGACTAATGCAAGAATTGGGAGGTATACGACCAAAATAATTAATTGACCAAAAATTGCACTTGAACTAAATTTAGAAGCCGACTTGTAAACAGTTTCATCCATTTCGCTTGTCGACAAACTCTTTTTTTGCTTGAGGTGCAAAAAGTGAAGTGTAGACTCAACAATAATTACTGCACCGTCAATTATAAGTCCAAAATCTAAAGCTCCAAGGCTCATCAAATTCCCACTAACGTTAAAAATGTTCATAAGCGATATAGCGATTAACATTGAAAGTGGAATTACCGAGGCCACAATAAGTCCTGCTCTAAAATTTCCTAGGATTAATACTAAAATTAATATTACAATCAACGCACCTTCGATGAGATTAGTAGTGACAGTCGATATGGCGCGATCCACCAAATGAGTCCTATCCAAATAAACATCTATTTCGATTCCTTCTGGGAGCGTCTTTTTAATCTGTTCCATGCGCTCTTTTACGGATTTAATAACCTCGGAACTATTTGCTCCTTTCAACATTAGGACAATTCCTCCAACTGCTTCTCCTTTGTCATCAAACGTTAAGGCGCCAAATCTTGGTAAACTTCCGAATGAAACTTTGGCAACATCCCTGATAAAAATTGGAATTTTCGCCTCAGATGAAGTAATACGAATTTGTTCAATTTCCTGTATCGATTTTAATAATCCTTCCGTTTTTATGTAGGTAGTGAGGTTATTTTTTTCAATATAGGCTCCTCCTGTATTACCACTATTCCTTTCAACAGCCTCAAATACATCTGATACAGATAAACCCAACGATTTAAGCTTTATTGGTTCAAGAGCAATTTCATAGGTCTTAACCTCTCCACCAAAACCACTAACATCCGCAACGCCAGGAACACCTAGCAGCTGTCGACGAATAATCCAGTCCTGAATAGTTCTAAGTTCAGCTTTTGAATATTTTTTCTCATATCCCTTTTTCGCTCGCACAACATATTGGTAAATTTCTCCAAGTCCAGTACTCATTGGTGCCATCGTTGGCTCTCCATATCCGGATGGTATTTCACCTTGGACCTGAATCAGCCTCTCTGAAACCTGCTGTCTTGCCCAATAAGGATCAGTTTCTTCATCAAATACAATCGTTACAACACTCAATCCGAAACGACTAAATGAGCGTATTTCCTCAATTCCTGGAATTGTAGCCATCGTTTGTTCCACAGGAAAAGTCACAAATCGTTCAATGTCCTCAGCTCCACTGGAGGGAGAAGAAGTTACAATTTGAACTTGATTATTTGTGATGTCAGGAACGGCATCAATTGGCAGTTTTTGCAATGATAAAATTCCCCAAACGATAATAAAAAAGGTCAAGACAGCAACGATTAACTTGTTCTGAATCGACCATAAAATGATTCGATTTAACATAAATAAATTGGATATAATTAACTAACGAAATTTGTTAATTAGGCCAATTGAGGCGGATGCCAAATAGAAAAATAATTTTTGGAAAAATAACCATTGCAGTAAGAAAAAAAAACCTTATCCGCAATTGGTTTTCTATCTGTAATTTGGAAATGTGCGAGTATATTTTCCGGTTGATTTAAGTAGAAAATGCTACCTACTTGTATTACAGATTTAAATGGAAGTTTCCGGTGTTCCGTATCATTATCTGTTTTACATTTCACATAATGTTCTAAAAGAAATTCGCGAAACGACATTCCTTCAGCTTTGTGAAATTGATTGTAATGAGAGACTAAACGAGGAATATTTAATAATTGGCTTCCTTGCATATTTGGTGCAATGGAAACAAGGAACATGTAAGAGGTTAAAACTAGAATTAAATGTCTCACAACACAAAGGTAGCATTTTTACATACGATTTTAAAAGTTATCTGGCTCTATTTATTGATTGAATTAATCTCAATAATACTTATTTTTATCAAAAATTACTCAATGAAATTTGCGCTACCCCTTTTAATATTTTTATGTGTCTCTTCATTTGCACAAGAAAACAACCCAACATGTTCTAAACGAGATCGTTTCAAAAATCAGCATTTGAAAAGTAACACGTTGAATGTTGCACAAATAGCAGAAACAGAAAAATACGATGTTGTTTTTTATGGATTAGATTTAGCCATGACAAACACATCAACCTACCTTTCTGGAACCGTAAGAATTGATGCAAAAGCAAAACTGAACTTAGATTCTGCTTTATTTGAATTATTTCCAACATTAGTTATATCTGAAATTAGATTAAACGGTTCACCTACTTCATTTTCAAGATCTGGAACAGCTGTGAAAGCATTCGTTGGTGCAAATGCAGGTCAAACCTTTTCCCTTGAAATTGATTATTCTGGAAATCCACCTACTGCACAAACAAATCCACTTGGAGGAAGTGGAATTACGGCAGGTTCTTCTCCGAGTTGGGGGAATAAAGTCGTTTGGACGCTTTCGGAACCATTTTCCGCAATGGAATGGTTTCCTTGTAAGCAAAGCTTAACAGACAAGGCGGACAGCTCATTTTGCTCCATAACAGTGCCCGACACATTGATGGCAGGAGCCAATGGAAAATTAGTTAGTATTGATACCTTGGGAAATGGTTTTCTAACGTTCAACTGGGAGCACAGACACCCAATCGATTATTATTTAATTTCTACTGCAGTCGCCAAATATGTTGACTATTCATTTTTCGTAACTCCTACAGGAGCTCCAAACCCAATTTTAGTTCAAAACTATATTTATAATAATCCGCAAACGCTAACAAATTTTATTAATGATATAAATGAAACAGGTGACTTCATTGAACTATTTTACGAAAAGTACGGTCCCTACCCTTTTGAAGATGAAAAATACGGTCATTGTATGGCGCCGATTTCTGGAGGAATGGAACATCAAACGATGACAACACAAGGTTTTTTTGAAAAGAAATTAACTTCTCACGAATTGGCTCATCAATGGTGGGGTAATAATGTTACATGCGCTTCATGGTGTGACATATGGTTGAATGAAGGATTTGCTTCTTACAGCGAATATTTAATGCTAGAAAATTTATATCCAGCAGATAAAGATCAGCATATGCTAGACGTGCACGACAACGTAAAGACACAAACGGGAGGTAGTGTTTGGGTACTTGACAGCCTGAACGAATCACGCATTTTTAGTGGTAGATTAACCTATGATAAAGGTGCTGCTATTATTCATACGATGCGTTTCATGTTAAATGATGATAGTTTATTTTTTGAAGTTCTTAAAGACTTTCAACAATCATTTAAAGATAGTGTGGCGCATGGAATTGATTTTAGAAATAAACTAAATGAGCTGTCATCAATAGATTTTACAGAAATGTTTGAACAATGGTACTTCGGTGAAGGATTTCCCACCTATTCATTAAAGTGGAATCAACAGGGTAATGATGTAATAGTTCAAGTTAATCATACGACATCTGAACCTGCAATTACACCAATATTTACCAATCCAATTGAGATTAAATTTAATCGCACACCACTTCAGGATACTACCGTTCGATTTACAATAAATTCAAATCAAGAAACCTTTTATTTGGAAAATTTCGGCACTTTGAGCACCAGTGCAACTGCTATCATAGATCCAAATAACTGGATTATAAACAACGCGGGGAGTATTACGCAAGATAATTCCCTTGCCCTATCCGAAATCAATGAAAACAAAGAATTAGTGGTATATCCAAACCCAACGAATGGCACCTTCACCATTCAAAATGTTCCTTCAAACACGCAAGTTAATGTACTGGATATGTTTGGTAAAATTGTAAAATCACTTGAATTCGAACCAAATACGTACATCGATTTATCACAACTCAAAAAAGGAAATTATTTGCTCCAAATCTTGTTGCCTGACAATCAAAAAAGATTGAAGATCATTCAGTTGTAACTATTTTTTTGAATAGTTTTTTCTTTAATTTATTCGTTTTGAATTAACTTTTTAGTATTTTCACTAAAAAAATCATGAATTACCATTACCTCATCGCCATTCTTTTTGTTGCCTTAGATTTTTTCGGCATATCACAATCGACAATTTGGCAAAATGATTTTGAAAATCCTGCTGAGTGGACTCTTAATATATCTACTGGACAAAATGATATTGACGCAAATATTTGGGTTATATCTGATGCTGAAGGAGGTGTAGCTGCAGGAGGATGTGGAGTGGCTGGAAACGGCAATAAAACCTTACATGTTGGTTGTCAAGGAACTTGGTGCACTGGAACCGGCGCAACCTACAATGCAGGTGACGGAGGTTTGGGATTCATCTATGCCACAACCAACAAACGTGCGGTTTTTGCCTCAAACATTAGCACTTTAAATTCCCAAAATTTGAGTGTTGAGTTTGATTACATTGGAATTGGGCAAGCAAATGATGATTTTGGAACCGTTATTTTTAGTACAGATGGTGGCACAACATGGACGAATCTTCAAACAATAACTTCAGCTACTACGTGTGCAAATGGACAGGGGTTGTGGACGCATTTGTCAATTCCTTTACCTGTGAGCTGTGAAAATAGCCCTGCTTTGAGAATAGGATTTAATTGGAAAAACAGCAACGATGGAGCAGGAACAGATCCTTCTCTTGCTATTAACAACCTAAAAATCACTACGAATATTCCACCAGATCCTGTTGCTAATTTCACCTTAAACGACAACCAAATCTGTCAAAACTATTGTTTCACTTTTTCCAATACCAGTTCAGATGCAACGACCTATTCGTGGGATTTTGGAAACGGAAATTCTTCAACGCTTGAAAATCCGCAACCACTTTGTTATAATTTGCCTGGACAATATGTAATTACCCTAATTGCCTGTAATAATCAAGGATGCGACACAACATCGCAAACCGTAACGGTGTTACAAGCACCATTTATGGGATTAGAATTTTTGAACGGTCAAATCACGTCCTTACAACCGAATGCGCTTTATCAATGGTTATTGTGTCCTTCATTAACCATTATTCCTGGCGCTACTTCGGTGGAATACACGCCTCCAATCAACGGTGAATATGCTGTAATCGTGACGCTTGCGAATGGTTGTTCCGATACTTCCGATTGTATTGTTATCAGCGATTTGGGAATTCAAGAGCAGGTTAGTTCTTTAGGCTTATTTCCGAATCCAGGAAATGGAACATTTTCAATAGATTCTGAACTATATAATTCGTGTGAGATTGCCGTCTTTGATGTAACAGGTCGTAAGCAAGATATGCTTTTGGAAGGAAATTCAATCACAATTGTAACTGCTTCGAAAGGTTTGTTTTTCGTTCGTATGAAAGATGAAAACGGTGCTGAAACGGTTTTTTCCTATCTAAAGGAATAACTCATCAATCTTGAGATGGTATTCGTTGAGGATTAAGTTCTTCAAACCTTACATCTTCTTTGAAAGGAATCTTTCGCATCTCACCTACTTCTAAGCAATAGTAGCCAAACTCTTCGGTAATTCGTCCCTTTAGAAAATAAACGCCTTTACCAAAGAACGGGTATTTTCTTACCGACTCAGGAAAATGTACCGTGTCGATTGTATCACCATTTTTATCGATCAAGGTGCCAAAATTCATAACCGTACCACTAGCCGTTTTAGAGTTTTTGATGGTGACTAAATAACCATACATTTCCACTACAGCACTAAATTTATTCGGCATCTCAGAGGCGAGCGTATGACTCGGAAGCGGGTAAGCAAGTAAATCAAACGGATTACATAAAGGAAATCCCAACAGTTCCATTTGTTCAAATGCTTGCTCATGAAGCTGCTCATCCAATACAGGAAGTTTAAATTGTTTCTCCGCAACCGCAAACAATTCCGGAAGTTTAGGTTTCTTTCCGATGCTATGATGATAGAAATGTGCCTTCCAAAGCAATTCCTTTCGTGATTCCGGAAAATCGCGTAGTGCTCCAATACGAATCATCAGCGACAGCTGTTCTAAGGGGATTAGCAATCGCCTCATCAAATCATCAAAACCTAAAAACACTCCTCGCCTACCTCGTTCTTCCATTAGTTGTTGTATTAAGTGAACTTCAATACCCGCAACGAGGTTAAATCCGATGATAAGCCGTTGACCAATTAATGTGCACTCAAAAGCTCCAAAATTTACGGATGGTGCTTCTATTTTTGCGCCAAACCTTCTGGCTTCATGCACATAAATTTCCGTTCGGTAATATCCACCAAAGTTATTAATTGTCGCCGTCATGTATTCCAAGGGATAATACGCTTTTAGGTAAAGGCTCTGGTAACTTTCTACCGCATACGAAGCAGAATGTCCTTTAGAAAATGCATACCCAGCAAAACTTTCGATTTGTCGCCACACATCTGCGGTAAGCTCCAGCGAATAACCTTTTCGAAGGCAATTTTCAAAAAATGTATCACGAACCCGTTGAAATTCTTCCCGTGAACGAAATTTCCCCGACATACCACGTCTTAGCACATCTGCTTCTGCGAGTGATAAATCGGCAAATAGATGCGCTACTTTAATAACATCCTCTTGATACACCATCACACCGTAAGTTTCAGGCATGATACTAACTAATACCGGATTGGCTTCTGCTCTTCGGGAAGGATTTCTATGACGTAAAATATATTCCCGCATCATACCCGATTGTGAAACTCCAGGACGAATAATCGAACTTGCAGCAACAAGCTCTAAGTATGTCTTTACTTGCAGTTTTGTCATCAACATACGCATGGCAGGAGATTCCACATAAAAGCAACCTAAGGCCTTTGCCTCAATTAATAGCTGTTCTATTTTTTTGTCTTGTTTGAAATAGTGAATGTCGTGAATATCGTGTGGCGGATTTTTAGGTTGGTTATACGCTATAACATCCAAGGTGTCGTGTATTTTCCCGAGGCCACGTTGACTGAGAATATCGAATTTATACAAACCAACATCTTCCGCTTCAAGCATAGAAAATTGTGTAGTTGGAAATCCTTTAGGCGGTAAAAAAAGTCCCGAATACCACGTCATTGGGCGCTCACTGATGACAATACCGCCGGAATGCACGCTTAGATGAGAGGGCAAACCTTTTATTTGTTCACTGTATTTAATTACCAATTTTGATATTTCATCTAAGTTTTCGATCCTAAATTTCCCGCTACAGAGCACATCAATTTCTGATTTTGGTAATCCAAAAACTTTTCCCAACTCTCTTATTGTTGCTCGAAACTGGAATGTATTATACGTACACAACAAAGCAGCATTTGGATATTTTTCAAATAGGTAATTCACCACATCGTCCCGATCCTTCCAAGAAAAATCGATATCAAAATCAGGAGGGTTTTTCCGATAAAGGTTTATAAATCGCTCAAAGTATAAATCAAGCTCTAAGGGATCCACGTCGGTGATGCGGAGTAAATATGCTACAATACTGTTGGCACCACTCCCTCTTCCCACATAAAAATAACCTTTTGATCGAGCATAAGAGCAAAAATCCCAGGTGATTAAGAAATAAGACAAATAATGCTTTTCAGAGATAATCGCAATTTCTTTCTCAATACGCGCCACAATTTCATCCGTAACCGTCGGATAACGATAATCAAGTCCTTCTGCACACAATTCACGAAGTAGAAGCTCGTCTTCTTCCTTACTACCGGTGTAACTGATTGGGTTTTGCGGCATAGCTTCGTCTCCAAAAGCAAAAGAAACGTGACAGGTATCGAATAAACGCAGTGTTTGCTCGTAGATATCCGCATGATTTTTTACATTTTCCTCTAGCAAAGAGAGCGGCCAAAAAAGCTCCGTGGAAGGTGCTTGTTGCGTCGTTGGTAATTTTGACAACAAGGTATTTAAGTGAATAGCACGCAAGAGACGGTGTGTATTGAAATCGCGTTTATTGCGAAAGGTCATAGGTTGTAAAAACAGCATTTTTTCGCGTGAAAAATTAGTATACTTATACATTAAGTTAGCCAAGCTTTCTCCTTGAATTTCAATATATTCGTTTTGATTCAATTTAAAATCTACCCTTTCTATTGGATAGCACGTGTAGCAACTGGTAAAATGAGGCAATCGTCGGGGAAATGGTGTTTTAGTTTGCAAGTAGCGACTCAAAAAATGATTCATTTCATGAAAGCCTCTGTTGTTGCGCGCAATGAGGGTAGCAACATGTTCCATTCCATTACGAAGTTCAACCCCCACAATTGGTTTTATTCCCAAACGCTGTGCTTCTCTCACAAAAGCCAATACAGCACCTGTAGCGTTGATATCGGTTAAAACAACGTAAGAATAACCGGTACTTTTGGCCCATTGGACAATTTCCTCCGGAGATAGAATTCCATAGTGTAAACTAAAATGAGAATGTGTCTTCACTTCTTTTCCGAAACGCCGTTAAACTCTTCTGTTAGCTAATAAGGGTGGTGGTTCGCCGGAAAATGGATTCCATCTTCCGATGGTTCTTGCTTCTAATCCAATAGCACGTATCACTGCCCTATCGCCATAGCGATTTCGAATACGGTCAAGTGCGCGGTATAAGGATGCGTATTGAGTGGAATCGTCAAATAAATTCAACTGAAAGTGACCATTAACAAGCGTACTATAGCGCACACCTATCAAACGAACGAGCATTCTCCGGTTGTAGATACGTTCAAACAACTCCGCAACCAAAGGAAGTAACTCGTGATCAGCAGCCGTGTAAGGGATTTGTTTTTGTAAGGTTTGGGTCTGAAAATCGGCATAACGAATTTTGACAGTCACACAACCCGTTAGCTTATTTCCTCTTCTCAGTTGAAACGCTAAATTTTCCGCCATGGCCAACATGATACCTTTTAGTTTTATAACATCAATAGTGTCGTAATCAAAGGTTCTTTCAGTAGAAATCGATTTACGTTCGCTGTAAGGCTCCACAGGGGAGAAATCCAGTGCATTCGCTTTTTTCCAGATGGAAACACCGTTCTCTCCGAGAGCACTCTCCATCATCTCTACAGGCATTTCTTGTATGGTGTGAATTTTTCTAACACCAAGATTACAAAGTGTTTGATAGGTTTTCAAGCCAACCATCGGTATCTTCTTCACCGACAAAGGCGCTAGAAAAACCTTCTCTTCTCCATAATCTACCCGCAATTGGTTGTTCGGTTTTGCTTCACCCGTTGCGATTTTTGAAACCGTTTTGTTTTGCGATTGACCAAAAGAAATAGGAAGACCTGTTTCTCGAATAATCCGCTGGCGTAATTCTTTTGCATACTTAAATGTACCAAAGAAGCGATCCATTCCACTCAAATCCATGTAGAATTCATCAATGGAAGTCTTTTCAAAAACAGGTACTGCATCGCGAATAATATCCGTTACCATACGCGATTGATTGCTGTAAATTTGTGAGTTTCCTTTAATTACAATTGCTTCCGGACAACGTTCTTTTGCCATTTTCATCGGCATAGCTGAATGAATCCCAAAACGCCTCGCCTCATAACTACAAGAAGCGACTACTCCCCGATCACTTGTGCCGCCGATGAGGATAGGTTTTCCTTCAAGGCGACTGTCCAACTTTCGTTCGCAAGAAACGAAAAATGTATCCAAATCCATGTGTACAATAGAGCGCAAAACAGCCATCGTAATGTCGTATAAAAAAAATAATAAAAATGAGCTGAATGCAAATCGTTCGGTTTTCAAAGATATACATTTTGATTATATTTTAATCTTTTTTTTGATTATTTTTTAGTATATTCAAATAAAATAACATTATGGAACTAGAACAAATCAAAAACA
>Ga0214923_10006550_pt1 | contig 13041 bp, 10 predicted proteins | sample LL1510_MetaG_FD_177993 | JGI IMG/M metagenome (GOLD analysis project Ga0214923, IMG submission 177993) | Freshwater microbial communities from Lake Lanier, Atlanta, Georgia, United States - LL-1510 | ecosystem: Environmental > Aquatic > Freshwater > Lake | place: USA: Georgia | collected...
TGACAGGCTGAAGCCTGTCCTACGTGGGGCGTGACAGGCTGAAGCCTGTCCTACGGGGCGATCAGCGGAGGCGGGTGCCCGCGGCCTCGGCGCGGCTGGCCATCTCGGCGTAGTTTCGCGACTGCTCGTCGTTGCCCTGTTCGGCGTACATCGTGGAGAGGTTGCCGTAGGCTACGGCCAGCGCCCGCTCCTCGAGCTGCCGAGTGTCGACGGCCTCGACCATCAGTTCGACGCCCCGGCGGCTCAGGCCGAGGGCGTCGTCGCGGCGATCGACCTGCCAGTAGGAGATCGCCATGCTCACGAACGACTCGCCGAGCCGGCCGGTGTCGCCCCGGGCCTGGAACGTGGGATTGTCCTCCCAGAGCGGCACGACCTTGTCGAACCACGTCACGGCCGTGGCATGCGCGCCGTTCTGGAGGCTGTGGAGGATGCCGATCCTGAAGAGCAGGTCGCCCATCTCGCGCCGCTCGGTGTCGGAGAGCTCGCGTTGCTCGGCCCCGCGCTCGAGGTAGGCGGCGGTGAGGGTGGCGTTCTCGAGCATGTCGGAGGAGTCGCCGCGGTTGAGCGTGGCCGTGATCGCGTCGGCGAGGCCCAGCCCCACCTCCCAGTCGATCTGCCGGCGCCGCCACGGGTCGCGGACCTGGCCGTCGAGCTTTTCGCGGGTCGCGAGCAGCCGCTTCACCCAGGGAAGCGATTCGGTCCCCTCGACGGAGCCGGCCGCCACGGCCAGCGCGCCGCGGCACAGGGAGAGGTCGAGCCGGGTGCGGTCGGGGCCGTCGCCGGCCTCGCCGACGAGCGCCTCGCCGCGGGCGATCCACTTGGGAATCACGCGGCCCTTCTGCTGCCAGGTGCCGCGGGCGATGGCCAGCGCCGTGCCGAGGTGGGCGTCGAGCAGCGCCTCGCGGGCCGCCTTCTGGATCGCTTTCGACTGGTGGGCGAGCAGCGGCGTGGCCTTGCGGATGGCGTCCTCGAAGCCGGCCACGGCCCGCTGGTAATCGGGGGCGGGGCCGGCCAGCTCGATCCGGCCGAGCATGCGGGCGGTCTGGGCGGTGACGAGCGGCGGCACGTCGTCGAGCTTCCGCACCTCCTCCACCTCCGCCCGCGCCTCGTCGACGCGGCCGAGGGCCAGGAGGACGTCGGCGTGCTTGAGCCGGGTCCAGACGTCGGCTGGGTCGAGCTTCCGGGCGGCTTCAACGCTCGCCAGCGCCTGTCGCCAGCGGCCCTCCTCGCAGAAGAGCGCCAGCAGCAGCCGGTGGGCCCGCACGTGCCGCGGGTCGATCTCGATCGCGAACTGCAGGTCGGCGACGGCACTGGCGGAGTTGTCGTCGATCTCACCCTCCGCGCGGAGCACGAAGGGCTCCGGGTCGAGCGGCTCGAGCAGCACGGCGATCGCCGACTGCGTGCCGGGATTGACGCTCAGCACGACGCCCCGCTCGGGGAACACCTCGCCGATCGACACCCCCTGCTCGTCCAGGATCGACACGGTGCGCAGGTCGGCGATCTCCATCTGCTCGGCGAGCTGCCGCAGGGCGACCGGCTCGGCCAGCTTGATGCGGATCGAGTCGACAACCTCGTCGGCGAGGGTCACCTCGACCCGCTCGAAGGGCTGCATGATCCAGGAGAGGCCCTTGACGTGGTCGTCGCGCACGAACGCCTCCCCCGGGCCCCAGGCTGCCTCGATCTGCTCGCGGGTGGTCTTGCCGGGGAAGACTCCGCGGAAGCTGGCGGGGTCGACGGCGAGCGTGGGAACCTCGGACGGCCGGCGCGGCACGGGCGCGGTGCGGCGGGATTCGGCGTCGGGCGCGGCCGTGACGGGCTCCGCGCGGACCTGCACCTCGGTCGTCTGAACGTTCTGTTCCGGGCCGGGCTCGGCCGAGTCGGGTGACGCGAGGGGCTGCGGCACGGGCTCCTCGCCGGCGACGGGGGTCGCCTCCACGTCCGCCTCGGGCTTGAGGACGCTCTTGTCGGGGCCGAGGCCCGGCTTGGCCGGAGAGGGAGCGCCCGCGGCGGACGCGGCGGAGCCGCCCTCCGTCTTGGCGGCCTCGGCCGCGATCTCCGTCCACGCGCCGGCGAGCACCGTGGCGGCAGGGGCCGCCGGAGGCAACGCGGGCCTCGCCGCGGCACGGTCGCGCGCGCCGAATGATTCGATCCAGTCGGGCAGCCTCATCAGCGGCCGGGGCGCGGCGGCGCGCTCCCCGGCGGACGGCGGGCCGGCGGCAGCCACGCGGGCGGCTGCGATCCCGACGAGCGCCGCCCCGGCGACGAGAAGGTGCACGAACCGAGCACGCGAACACCGCTGCATGGCCACGGGAATGTCCTCCTTGACGATTCGTCACGGCGCGGCGTCCGCCGGGCCGTTCGGATGGGACCGTAGGCTTCCCCGCCCCCTGAATCCAGATCATTGTCGCCTGCGGCCTGCGGTCGCCGGACGGCGCCGAGCCCGCCGCCACCCCGTCGCGCCCGGCCGGCCCGATTCCCCCAGCCCGCCACATCGAGGCCGAGGGCGGCGGGGTAGACTCGGCGGCTCATGGCCGTGCCCATTCCACCCGCCAGCCGTCCCGACCCCGGACCGTTCGTCGTCATCGGCGGCGGGATGGCCGGCCTCGCGGCGGCGGAGCGGCTGCTCGAGGCGGGACGGAGGGTCGTGATCGTCGACCCGGCGGGACGCCCCGGCGGCGTCGTCGACACCGTACGGCACGACGGCTGGCTCGTCGAACGCTCGGCCGACAACTTCCTCGCCTCGCGCCCCGAGGGGATCGCGCTCGCCGAGCGGCTCGGGCTCGCCGACGCGCTGGTCGGCGTCGATCCGCGGGCCCGGCGCGCCCTCGTGTTCCACCGGGGGAGGACCGTCCCGGTGCCGCGGGGCTTCAGGCTCCTCGCGCCGGGCAGGGTCGACGGCATCCTCGCCTCGCCCCTCTTCTCGGCGGCGGGCAAGGCCCGGGTGCTCGCCGAACGGTTCGTGCCACGCCGCACCGACTCCGCGGACGAATCGCTCGAGCGGTTCGCCGTGCGTCGCCTCGGCCGCGAGGCCTTCGAGAGGCTCGTGCAGCCGCTCGTCGCCGGCATCTGGACGGCCGACCCGGCCCGGCTGAGCATGGCGGCCGCCTGCCCCGAGTTCCGCGACATGGAGCGAGAGGAGGGCAGCCTCACGGCCGGCGAGCGCCGACGGCTGCGGACGGCCGGCGCCGCCGCCGAGGCCGCCGGCGCCCGCTACGGCCAGTTCGTGGCGCCTGCCGACGGCATGGCGACGCTGCCGGCGGCGCTCGCCGCGCGGCTGGCGGCCGGCGGCGTCGAGTTCCGCACCGACGCCGCCCACGCGCTCGACCGCGACGGCCCGCGGTGGCTGGTGGAACTCGACCGGGGCGAGCGGCTGCGGTCCGCGGGAGTCGTGGTGGCGACGCGGTCGCCGGTGGCGGCGGCCCTCGTGGCCCGCGTCGACGCGGCGCTCGCCGCCGCGCTCGGAACGATCGAATACGCCGGCTCGGCGATCGTGTCGCTGGGATACGCCCGGGCCGACGTGGCGCACCCGCTCGACGCGGCGGGCGTCGTGGTGCCCCGCGGCGCCGGCCCGCGGATCATCGCCGTCAGCTTCTCGAGCGCGAAGTATCCCGGCCGGGCGCCGGCGGGCCACGTCCTGCTGCGGTCGTTCGTGGGAGGGGCCCTCGATCCCGACGCGGCGGCCCTCGACGACGGTCCGCTCGTCGAACTCGTGCGGCGGGAACTCGCCGCCGTGGTCGGCGCGAGCGGCGCTCCGCGGCTGGTGCAGGTCGACCGCTGGGCCGGGGCGATGCCGCAGTATCACGTGGGGCATCTCGACCGCGTGGCCGCGATCGGGGAGCGGCTCGCACGGCTGCCGGGCCTCGCCGTGGCGGGGGCCGCCTACACCGGCGTCGGCATCCCGCAGGTGATCGCGTCGGGCCGGGCCGCGGCCGGGGCGGTAATGGGGGGCGCGACCGGTTGAATCGCGCTACTTCTTCTTGGCGGCGGCCGGGGCGGCGGCCGCGCCTTCGGCGCCTTCGGCGGCCTTCGCCTTCTTCTTCTTCATCGCCATCTTCTGCACCCGCACCTTCGGCAGGCCGATCGGGCTGCGGCCCTCCTGCCAGCGCTCCTGCTCCTTGAGCTTCGCGATCCGCTCGGCCCGGGAGAGCACGTTGCGCGAGCTCGCGCCTCCCTTGCGGACGCGCAGGCTCTTGTCCATCGTCATGGCATGATCCTCGGTAGGTGCGGGAAGATCGTGACTTTAAGACGGCCGGGGGGCCGCATCAAGGGCCACGCCCTTGATGCGGGCGAGAAACGCGTCGAGCGTCTCGGGCCGCCGGGCCGGATCGGCCGCGATGCAGGCCATGATCGCCTCCGCCAGCGGCCCCGGGATGTCGGGCCACCGCTCGCGGATGTCGGCCGGCGGCGAGTCGTGCGAAAGCGCCGCCTTGCCGCTCGTGCCCCGCGGCCACGGGAGGTCGAGCGTGCAGATCTCGTAGGCGGTGACGCCGCAGGAGAAGACGTCGAGCCGCTTGTCGGCCTGCCGCCTCCGCACCACTTCCGGGGCCATGTAGTTGGGCGTGCCGATCCGGTTGCCGGGCTGGAGGAACACCGGCTTGTCGGGCACCGCCAGGCCGAAGTCGATCAGCACGAGCCGGCCGTCGGGCCTGAGGATGAAGTTCCGCGGACAGACGTCGCGGTGCACGAAGCCCGCCCGATGGACCGTGGCCACCGCCGCCGCCGCCTGGCGGACCAGGTCGAGCCGCTTCTGCGGCGGCAGCGCCTTCCGCGCCGAGAGCAGCGCGTGGAGCAGCGTGCCCTCGACGAACTCCTGAACCACGTACGGCCGCCCGTCGCCCGCCACGCCCCAGGCGAGCGTCTTCACGATGTTCGGCCCCGTGACCCGCTGGCCGATCTCCCCCTCCGACGGCTTGCCGAGCCCCTTGTACCGCGCCTCGATCGGCTCGAGCTTCTGCGGATCGATGATCTTCAGCCCGACGACGGCCCCGGTCTGGTGGTCGCGGGCCTTGTAAAACTGCGACATCGTCCCCGAGACGCTCTCCTGCAGCCGCTCGTACCGCTGTTCGAGCCGCACCCGCGGCGAGCCGCCGAAGAGCCGCGCGAAAAAGTCGGTGAGGGTCATCGGCCCGGTGCGCCGCGCGACGGCGGGGTCAGGATTTCTTGAGCGTGGAGAGTTCGGCGTGGGCGGCGGCGAGTTCCTTCTCGATCCGGGGGACGTCGGCCGGGTCGTCGGGTTGCTTCCTGGCCCCGGCCAACTGCTGCTGCAGCTTCGCGATCTTCTGCTGGAGCACCTCGATCCGTTTCTTTTCCTTCTTGTCCATGGCCGCTCCCGTCAGTCGCCGGCGGCCGTGGCCCGCGCCGGCGGCGGCGCGTTCGGCCCGGTGTGCAACTGTCGCATCCAGCCCGAGATCAGCACCACGACGATCCCCAGGGCGAGCGTCACGCCGAGCCACTTCGCCCGGTCGTCGCGCACCCACTGCGTGCCCGCGCCGCGGCCGACCAGGGCGCTCGAGAAGTAGAACATCACCATCGCGATCAGGAACTTCACCCCGAACAGGGCGTGGTAGCTCGTGTCGCGCATCCACGTGCCGCCCCAGAACGCCGGGTCGGCCTTCACGCGGGCGTTGAAGAGGAGGAAGTTGGCCAGGCCGCTCGCCAGGAGCACCGTGATCGCCCCGATCACCCACGGCAGCCAGCGCCGGCGGATGCCGTCGTGGATCCGGTCACGGGTGGCGGCATCGAGTTCGGCGAGTGCCGGCACGAGGCCGAACCGGGCGAATGCGAGGCCTCCGAGCGCCGCGATCGCGGCGAGCACGTGGGCCCAGCGCAGGAGGAGCGTCACGAGGGAGGTGGTGTCCATGCGGTCATCCGGGGCGGTCTCGCGCGGACGCGGGCCACGCGCCTTCCTGGATCGTACCCGCTCCGCGTGGCCGCCGATAGAGTCTGGTAGAGTGCGGCGATGGAGACGTTCGACGACGACCTGCCGCTCTCCCTCGCCGGCGGCACGCCGCACGACCGCTGGATGCGGCTGGCCCTCGACGAGGCCCGGGCCGCCGCCGCCGAGGACGAGGTGCCCGTGGGCGCGATCGTGGTGGCCGCGGGCCGCGTGATCGCCAGCGCCCACAACCAGCGGGAGCAGCTCGAGGACCCGACCGCCCACGCCGAGATGATCGCCCTCACGCAGGCGGCCGCGGCGCTCGGCTCGTGGCGGCTCGAGGGCTGCACGCTCTACGTCACGCTCGAGCCCTGCCCGATGTGCGCCGGGGCGATCCTCCAGGCCCGCGTGCCCGTGGTCGTGTGGGGCGCGCCCGACCCGAAGGCCGGCGCGGTCGAATCGCTCTACAGGCTCTTCGAAGACCCGCGGCTCAACCATCGCGTGGAGCACACCGGCCGCGTCCTGGCCACCGAATGCGGCGCGATCCTCAGCGACTTCTTCCGCGCGAAGCGCGCATAGGACAGGCTTCTGCCCGGCAGCCTTCAAGGAAGGCGCCGGCTTCGGACTCCCCATATCCCGTCGCCGGACGTTCACTGCGCCCATCCATAGGCTCCGTTCACTCGGACTCACTGGCGCTGCGCCATCCTGGCTTCGTCGACCAATTCGCCTACGACGAATCGGTGCCCGAGTAACGCCGGCTCCCGGGACACGGGGAGCCCGAAGCCTCCTCAACTGAAAAAGGGGAGGCGAGGGGTTGCCCCTACCGTTGAGCCGGCTTTAGCGACCAGCGAAGCCATGGATGGCGCAGCGCCAGTCGCTAGGAGTGAGCGCAGCTCGGAGGGCGCAGCGAACGTCCGGCGAGACGGTACGGGGTAACCCCGAGCCGGGTTGGGCGAGTTCAGGCATGACAGGCTGAAGCCTGTCCCACATGGGGGCATGACAGGCTGAAGCCTGTCCTACATGGGGGGCATGACAGGCTGAAGCCTGTCCTACGGGCGCTTGTCGATCGGCACGAAGTCGCGGAGGGTTTCGCCCGAGTAGATCTGGCGCGGGCGGCAGATCTTCTTGGTGGGGGAGTGGTGCATCTCGATCCAGTGGGCGATCCAGCCGGGGAGGCGGCCCATCGCGAACAGCACCGTGAACATCTGCACCGGGATCCCCATGGCACGGTAGATCACGCCGGAGTAGAAGTCGACGTTCGGATACAGCTTCCGCTCGATGAAGTAGTCGTCGGCGAGCGCCACCTCCTCGAGCTGCTGGGCGATGTCGAAGATCGGGTCGTGGCGGGCGATCTTGGCGAGCAGCTTGTCGCAGATTGCCTTGATGAGCTTGGCCCGGGGGTCGTAGTTCTTGTAGACGCGGTGGCCGAAGCCCATCAGGCGGAAGCCGGAGTCTTTCTTCTTGGCGAGGTCGACGTACTTCCGCACGTCGCCGCCGTCGGCCCCGATCTTCTCGAGCATCTCCACGCAGGCCTGGTTGGCCCCGCCGTGGAGCGGGCCCCACAGGGCGCAGATGCCGGCCGAGATGCTCGCGAACAGGTTGGCGTCGCTCGACCCCACCATCCGCACGGTCGAGGTGGAGCAGTTCTGCTCGTGGTCGGCGTGCACGATGAGCAGCGTCTCGAGGGCGTCGGCGAAGTCGGGGTCGACGTGGTATTCCTCGCACGGCACGGCGAACATCATGTGGAGGAAGTTCTCGCAGTAGCCGAGGTCGTTCCGGGGGTACATGAGCGGCTGGCCGCACGACTTCTTGTGGCTGTAGGCGGCGATCGTGGGGAGCTTCGCCAGGAGGCGGTGCACGCTCACCTCGACCTGCCGCGGGTCGCGCACGTCGAGCGAGTCTTGATAAAAGGTGGAGAGGGCGCCGACCACGCTGCCGAGCGTGGCCATCGGGTGGGCGTCGCGCGGGAACCCCGTGTAGAAGTTCCGCATGTCCTCGTGGATCATCGTGTGGTGCGAGAGCGACTTGCGGAACGCGTCGAGTTCGGATGGGTTCGGCAGCGTGCCGTAGATCAGGAGATACGCCACCTCCACGAAGTCGCACTTCTCGGCGAGCACCTCGATCGGGTAGCCGCGATAGCGGAGGATGCCGTTCTCGCCGTCGAGGTAGGTGATGGCGCTCGTGGTGGAGCCCGTGTTCACGAAGCCCTCGTCGAGCGTGATCGCGCCGGTCTGGGCGCGGAGCTTCGCGATGTCGAGGCCGTGCTCCCCCTCGGTGCCGACGACCACGGGAAGATCCAGCGTCTTGCCGTCGATCTCCAGGCGGGCGGTGCCTGCGGATCGCGTGCCGGGCCAGGGGGTCGCGGCGGGGGTGCCGGGGGCGGGCTGCGAAATCGTGGCGCTCATGGCGGCAACACTCCTGAAGGGCTGCCGCGATCGACCTTCGGCAGCGGGGCGACGACTCATCCGCCTGACCGCGGCAGTCTAGCGGGCGGCGGAAAAAAGTCACCCCACGCGCGCAGGCCGGCCGGATGGATCGCCCGGCAGCGGCGTCAGCGCAGCCGGCTCTCGCCCGGCGCTCGGGCCGTGGCGGTGGGCGGCTGGTCGTCGAACACCGTCCAGACCGGCGTCCGTTCCTTGAGTTTGGCCATGTAGTCGTCGATCTCGCGCTTCCGCCGCTCGTCCCCGAGCGACTGCCGGATGCCGACCTGGGCCTCGAGGAAGGGCGTGCGGCCCGCCTCGGTCCGCTCCGTCACGCGGACGATGTGCAACGCCTGGCCGTCTTCGAGGATCGCGCTCAACTGCCCGACGGGCAGCGTGAACACCGCCTCGTCGAGCACGTTCGAGGCCAGGCTCCCCTTCGTCGTCCAGTCGTAGGCGCCGCCGCCCGACGCGGTCGGCCCCTCGGAGCGGGCCTTCGCCACGTCGGCGAAGGGCTTGCCCTCGAGCACGTCATTGCCCATCGCGGCGAGCTTGTTCCAGGCGGCCTGGCGCGGCTGCGTGGGCGTGATCCGCGCCGTCAGCTGCTCGAACTTCGCCTTCGCGGGATAGTCGTAGTCGGAGAGGTGGTTTTCGTACCACGCGATCATGTCGGCGTGCGGGATTTCCTTGTCGCCGGCCACCTTCTGCTGGACCCACTGCTGGGCGAGGGCCCGCTCGAAGAACATTTTCCGCACCCGGTCGAGCGACTGCCCCCGCGACCGTAGGAGCTGCTCGTATTCCGACGCGTTCGTCACCCCGGCGTCCTTGATCATCTTCGGAAGCTGCTGCTCGTCGAACGCGTGGTTCACCTTCTTCTCGATCTCCGGCAGCCGCTCCTCGGGAATCGTGCGGCAGGCGTCGACGTAGACGATCAGCGATTCCACGTGCTGCGGCAGCACCTGCCTGCAGATCTGGAGCTTCAGCTCGCGGACCTGCTCCGGCTTGAGGCCGGGCGACACCTTCGCCAGCCAGGCGAGCGCGCTCGGCGTGAGCAGGTCGCCCTCGAGCACCACCTCGGGGCCGACGCGCGCCACGACCAGCGCCGTCTCGAGCGAACGGGCCTCGGGCCCGGCGTTCGGGGGCGCGGCGGCGGCTCCCGCTACGGGCTCCTGGTGGTCGGCCCGCACCACGCCCTCGTGGGCGGCGTCCACGTCGGGGCCGAAGTCGATCGGCACGATCGGCGCGTCGGGATCGGGGCGGATGCTCGAGAGGACGTGGTTGTCGCTCTTCTTGCCGTCGGGCCTGCGGCCCGGCCAGCCGTCGGGCCGCGAGATGGCCTTCGGCATGTGGGGCACCATCCGCTGGGGGATGATCGAGTTGCTGCCGCCCGGCTGGCCGACGGTGATCGGCCCCTGCGTCGCGTTCGCCGCCCCCTCGTCGAACTGCTGGGCGATCCGCTGCGCGGCGGCGGGCCGCGCCGCGAGCGCGACGGCGAGCCAGAGCAGGGCCCGGGCGACCGCCACGGGGTGCTTCAGGTTACGGCGGCTCTCGCCCGGCTGGTGCATGCACGGCGGCTCTCGAGGGGCGGGAACTATAGGACTCCCCGGAGCCGGGTCGCAAGACCGCCCGCAGGGCCCCACACTGCGGCCCACGCCCCTCCCGAAATCAGACCGTTTCGCCGACCCGGGCCCGCACACGCCTCCGACGTCGCTGCGATCCCACCCCCGCCAGGCCGGCAATTCCCGCGGCCGCAAGCAACAGGCTCGACGGTTCGGGAACCGCCGCCACCATCCCCAATTCCCACGTGACGGCGTTCGCCCCAGCGGTGGGCAAGAGAGCAAAGTCAGGGCTGAAGTTCGACCAGCGATCGTTGAAAGGAGACAGGTATCCCTGCATGCCGGAAAGGTTGGCCAACGTCGCCCAGTACGGATCGTAGAACTGCTGACCCGCGCCCCACGCCTTGTCGAACAGAACCTGCGTCGATTGCTCCCGGGTCAGCGTGTTGAACCATCGCATAGTGCCACCGGGATCCGCGATAAGCGTACCGGCAGATGGGTCGGCCCACATGCCGCTCATGTACGTCCCGCTGCCCAGCAGGCCGGTCGCCATGCTCGCGCTGATCGAGGCGAGGAAGGTCGTATTGATGCCCACTTGCGAGCCGCCGGGGCTGAAGTCACCGGTTCCCACTACTACCGGCCCGCTCGCAAAGTCTCCATTGATAAGGCTTGCGCCCGTCGCGATGGTCAGGTCGGTCCAGTTGCCATTGATGGTGTTGGTGGTGCCCGATTGCCCCGATGCGCCACATGGCAGCGAGGCGCCGTTCGCGGCGATCGTGAGCGTGCCGCCGGTCGCCGTGCCGGCGCTCGGCGAAGCCTGCCAGTTGTTCGCCGCACTGGGAGCCGTGTTGACGCGGATGTCGTGAACCTGGATGCCGTACGCCTGGTCCGAGCCGGTGATGCTGACGTAGCCCGAGTAACCACCGTTGCCCGAGTAGTCGACGTAGTAGCCCTGGATGGTGCCAGACGACACCACCGTCTTCGGCGTGTGGGCCTGCAGATACCCCAGGTAGTCGTTGAAGCTCGGGATGTACTGATACGCCGTCAAGTTGCCGTTGGTGTCCGCCGCCGAGATCCAGTACTTCGATGAGCCGATGGGGCGCACGGCGGCAGGAGTCGCGTCGACCGTCGACACCGGGCTCCAGCCCACGCCGTTGTTCGCGGATGCCGACGGATAGTTGGGATTCGAGGTGCCGCTCGGGCCGACCGGCGCGGGAAGCGCGGCGGTCAAGGCCGACACCACCGTGGCCGCCTGGGTCCCCGCAGGAAATCCGGCGGACGAGGTTCCGCTCGAGTTCACGACACGCAGCATCGTGGGAAACGAAAAGCTATCCTCATAGGAGACGTCGACGTTGTCGTAACTGTTTCCGTTGACGGTCCATTCCGCGAGCGCGTACGGGATGTTTTTCTGGAACTGCTGAGGCTGGCCCGACGTGAACGGGTTCGTGGCGCCCAGTGCAGCCCAGACCCTCGTCCCTACGGACCCGACACCGATTGAAAACGTGCCGTTCTGCACGCTGCTGAGCTGGATCGGCTGCGAAGGCACGACGGCCACCGACGAGCCGCTGGTGTTCGTGTAGGTCACCGCGGTCCCGGTATTGATGAAGTACAGCCAGACCTGGTCGTCCGAATACGAGTTGCCGAAATACGAGGCGCCCGCGTTGAACTTGTTTACGACCTGCAGGCTCGTCGTGACCTGGCCGAACACGGGCTGGGCGATCAAGAAGCATGCCGCGAGCGCCAGCAGTCGAAGGATCGCGGGTCTCATCTGTGCAGGTCCGGAGAACAGTCGGTGTGAAGCATTGGTGACCGGAGTAGGAGACTACCAAGGATCTGAGCCGGTTTCCAGAAAAATGGCGATGACCTCTTCAGGGACCGGGAATACCGGACCCACGCCCTCGGTTCACGATAGTCGCAGCAGCGATCGGACACTCGTCAGGAGCTTGTCCGGATCGGAGACCGTGTCCGGGGAGAGCGGCACGACGGCGGTGTTCCGGTCCACGATCCGCACCTCGCGGCCCTTCTTTCCCGCCGCCTGCCGCAGGCGGTCGATCCGCTCGCTTTCGTGGTGGCCGATCATGATCATCCCCGCCTCGCGGCCGATCGTGTCGATGCCATGGGCCGCAGCGGCCACGCGCAGCCGCGCATAGTCAAGCAGCCGCCGGGCCTCTCCCGGCAGCGGCCCGAACCGGTCGGCGAGCTCGGCGGCGAGGTCGTCGATCTGGCTCTCCTCGGTGGCCCGCGAGAGCCGGCGGTAGACGTCGATCTTCGTGCGGAAGTCGGCGATGTAGTCGCGCGGCAGCCAGGCCTCGCCCGGGAGGTCGATGTTCACCTGCGGCGGCTCGGCCGGCGGCAGGGCCTTGAGCCCGCGCACCGCCTGCTCGAGCAGCCGGCAATAGAGCTCGTAGCCCACCGTGGCGATGTGGCCGCTCTGCTGCGTGCCGAGGAGGTTGCCCGCGCCGCGAATCTCGAGGTCGCGCATCGAAAGCGAGAAGCCCGCCCCCATGCTCGAAAACTCCTGGATCGCGCGGAGCCGGCGGGCCGCCGTGCTCGTGAGGTGCGCCGTCTCGTCGACCAGGAGATAGCAGTAGGCCCGGTGGTGCGAGCGGCCCACGCGGCCGCGCAATTGGTGCAGGTCGGCCAGGCCGTAGGTGTCGGCCTCGTCGATGAAGATCGTGTTGGCGTTCGGGATGTCGAGGCCGCTCTCGATGATCGTGGTGGCGAGCAGGATGTCGGTTCTCCCCGCCACGAAGTCGAGCATCACCTCCTCGAGCTCGCTCTCCGAGAGCCGGCCGTGGCCGATGCCGATCGTCGCCTCGGGCACGATCTGGGCGAGCCGGTGGGCCACCTGATGGATGTCGTGGATCCGGTTGTGCACGAAGAACACCTGCCCGCCCCGGGCCAGTTCCCGGTCGATCGCGGTCTTGATGAGCGGCCCGTTCCAGCGCAGCACGCGGGTCTCGACGGCGATCCGGTTGGCCGGCGGCGTCGTGAGGTTCGAGATATCGCGGATGCCGAGCATCGACATGTGGAGCGTGCGCGGGATCGGCGTGGCGGTCATGGTGAGCACGTCCACGCTCGCCCGCAGCGCCTTGAGCTTTTCCTTCACGTCCACGCCGAACCGTTGCTCCTCGTCCACGACGAGCAGCCCGAGGTTCGCGAAATGGATGTCGCTCTGGGCGAGGCGGTG
>Ga0214923_10006551_pt1 | contig 13039 bp, 10 predicted proteins | sample LL1510_MetaG_FD_177993 | JGI IMG/M metagenome (GOLD analysis project Ga0214923, IMG submission 177993) | Freshwater microbial communities from Lake Lanier, Atlanta, Georgia, United States - LL-1510 | ecosystem: Environmental > Aquatic > Freshwater > Lake | place: USA: Georgia | collected...
ACGGGGCATCTGGTGCTGGTGCTTCATATTGCGGAGGATACGGGGCATCTGGTGCTGGTGCTTCATATTGTGGAGGATACGGGGCATCTGGTGCTGGTGCTTCATATTGTGGAGGATACGGGGCATCTGGTGCTGGTGCTTCATATTGTGGAGAATACGGGGCATCTGGTGCTGGTTCTTCATATTGTGAGGGATACGGGAACGGAGGTGGAGGTGGTGGTGGTGGTAATATAAATTGTTCATATTGTTGAGGATATGGAGGTGGAGGTGGTGGCGGTGGTAATATAAATTGTTCTGGTTGTTCATATTTCTGAGGATATGGAGGTGGTGGCTGGGGTGGTTCATTATATTGAGGTGGTTCTTCGTATTCTTGTAAATTAGACTGTTGTTCAAATTCAGATTGTGGGTTATTTTGTTCTACTATTGCATCTGCACTGGGATATAAACTTCTAAATGCAGTAGATATTTGATCTATAATTTCTTGAATTGAAGATGCTTTAGTAGCTTTATCTATACCAAAATTATCCCATTTAGGATAATTATTAAGTAATAATAATAATAATATAATTGCAGATTTTACATCAGAATATTTATTTCCCTTATAATATGATATTCCTACTTTGTACTTTCCAAGTATAAAATTAGATACATCTATTTTATCATTATTACCAAAATATTGGTTATTATAGAGAGTGTCTATTAAATTAAATATAAATACTCTATCATTATATGTTACTTTATCTACTTTATTTATTTTATCTTTACCTAAACCACCATCTTGGTCTATTTTATTACTATCAGAAACAACCATATTTAACATATCAAATAATGTTTCTATTTTTTCATCAAGCATATCTAAATTATCAATATTTGTTAATTTATTAATTTGTTCTAAAATATCATTTTTTGTTGTGTTATTAATTAATTGATTATCAATTGCATGTTCAAAACTATCAAAAAATAATAATAATTTATTATTTACATCATATTCATTATCATCTTGTAGAGATTCAGTTTCACTATCCAACAATCTTTCTCTAATCTGTAATTTTTTATCATAAGAATCATCTGTTTTATTTATGATTTTATCTAATTTATATTTATAATCATCATATTTCCTATCTAAGATATTTAATTTTTGATTAATAATAACAATTTCATGTTCATTAATATTAGGATTTGTAAATTTAGTATTGAATACATGTATTGATTTAATAATGCTAATTAATTCATGTGTAAATTGTTTAACTTCTTCTGGTATTTCTGGTAATCCTAAAATAATATTTTCTTTTGGTTTTAATTGTTCAACTAAATCAACATATTTTTTACTTAAATTTTGTATTTTTTCTACAACATCTGATTTTGAAACACCACCTATTTGTACTAAATTTTCATCTATAGATAAATCAATAGTATAACCACCAGATTGATTTTTTGATTTTAATAATTTTAATAAATCTCCTAATGTATCACTGGCACCTTTTAATTCTAAATTTGTTTGTAATGCTTTTTGTGTTGCATCATCTAATTTAAATTTTAATCCTTTTCCACCACCAATTTCTCTTATTACACTGTCTTTTTGAATTAATTTAATAGCTTCATCTAATCTTTCTGTTTCTTCTTTTACAATACTATTATATTTCATTTCCAAATCTTTTATAGTTTCAATTAAAATACGTCTTCGAATAATTAAATCTTTAAATGTACGATTAGATTCAGCTCTATTATAATCATCTGTATTTTTAATTATAGTTTTTAATTTGTGATCTATTTTTTTTATTTTTTTAATAATTTTTTTATAATCATGTTTTAATGATCTTAATTCGTCGTCTGATAATTGCGGAGAGTATTCAAATTCGGTTGATATAGTATCACCTCCATAGGTTGGTACTTTATTACCTTTGGTTGATATAGTATCACCTCCATAGGTTGGTACTTTATTACCTTTGGTTGATATAGTATCACCTCCTCCTTTTTTCTTTTCTTCATCATCATCTTTGTCTATTGATTTAGATAATTTTTTTATTTTTTTCTTAGCTTTATCACTAAGATTATCTAAATGTTTTTCAGCATTTTTACTAAGATCATCTAAATATTTTTTTGCATTTTTACTAATATCTTTTTGCACGTTTTTTAATTTATCTTTTATAACCTTTCCATATTTTTCTACTACAGAACTTTTTAATTTACTTGCCTGTGCCATTAGACTTGAAAATATACTACCACCATCTATAGTATCAATTTTATTTAATAATTTACCACCATAATGATTAATAGCATCAACTGTTATATGTTGATGTTGTAATAATTTATCTGCATAGTAATTACTATATTTATCAGTAATATTAATATTTTTATAATAATTTATCATTGGATTTGTATTATTATTTAAATTATTTAAAGATCCACCATATATAATATTTTTATTATCTAATATATTTATATCACTCATACATTTAGTATATTTTTTTTATATTACAATATAACAAATTAATAAATTATAATTAATAATTTATTAATTATTAAAGTACTCATTTTCTGATAATGTTAAATTTGTATTTTTTATATCAATAGGATCTATTATAAAAATATCATCATATACATTATTTATTTTTTCTTCTCTGCTAGGAATAATATATTCAGTATTTTTTTCTGAAAATTGTACATGTCTGTCTTTTTTTATTGGTTGTTCTATATATTTATCATCTATTAATTCAACTGGAGGATTTGTATAATAATTATTTGATTTATATAATACAGTATATAGATAAAAACCAATACCTAATAAAAGTAATATTAATATTATTCTATTCATAAATAATATTAATAATTATTTTATTAATATTAAACGTTTTATAATGTTTCTATATTTACATTTGATTCCTCCTCTTCTTCCTCTTCTTCTTCATCATCATCTTCTTCTTCTCTAAAAAAATCATCTTCTTCTATTTGTTCATCTATATATTTTTCTTTTTTTAATGTATATACCTCATCAGCAGAATAAATTAATAATATATCTCCAACCTCTTTTGATTCAAAATCTCTAACTGCATATAATACATAATCCTTTTTAAACACTTTAGGCAATGATTTTCTTAATCGACATCTAAATTCTATTTTTGTTCCTATTTTTCTAACCATTACCATACTACCTCCTAAAAAAGACATAACTTGACCATATCCTTCATTTTTTTCTTGGACTATAACCAAAGGTCTTTCTGTTTTTATAGAACTATTTTTTTGTTTTTTATGTTTACTACCTCCTGTTGTATTTTTAACCATTTTTTCTATAAATTAATATATTATTTATTTTTTATATCAACTCCATTCATGAGTACACATGGGACATTGTAATTTATTACTTTCGTGATAATGTTGTAGACAATGTGCATGATAACTATGTTGACAATTTGAATTTTTATTTATAATAGACATACATTCAATATTATTATTAAGTTGAGTACATTTAATACAATTATGTCCAATTGGATTATTACATAATAAACAATCATCATTCTTTGTTTTCCATCGTAATTTAGATACAAAAGATATTTCTTGAATCTCCATAATAATTGAAATTATTATTATTACAATTATATAAATAAACACATATAATTTCAATTATTATGGGAAAATTACCTTTTGTTGAAAAATATCGACCTATACATTTATATAATATTGTAGAACAAAAAGATGTAATTATGTCAATTAAAGGAATTTTAGAGAAAAAAGAAATGTTGAATCTTCTTTTTTATGGTCCACCTGGTGTAGGTAAAACAACAATTGCATTAAGTTTAGCTAAACAATTATATGGTGAAAAATACTCTGAATATACATTAGAATTAAATGCATCTGATGAACGTGGTATTAAAATGGTTAGAGAAAAAATTAAAACATTTGCAAAATTATTATGTGATACATCAATATTTCCATTTAAATTAATTATATTAGATGAAGCAGATGCATTAACTAATGATTCTCAATATGCATTAAGACGAATAATTGATGATTATAGTAATTCAACTCGATTTATAATTATTTGTAATTATTTAAATAAATTAATTAATCCAATTATATCTAGATTTAGATCTTTTCAGTTTAAACAAATTTCATTTGAATCCGCAAATATTATATTACAAAAAATCATTAAAAAAGAAAAATTAATTGTAACGAAAGAACAAATTGAAAAAATATATGAAGTTACAAATGGTGATTTACGTAAAATGATTACACAATTACAATATAATTCAATATCATCATTTAAATTTTTACCAACATTATTAGAAAATTATAAACAACCTGAAATTATTCTTCAGAAATTATTAAAAGAAAATATATATCCAGATTACTTATTAATCGAAATATATAATTATGCGCTTGAAAATAATCATTATGAATTATTATTACAATTATCTAATATAGATGGCTGTATTCAAAATGGTGGTCAACCAATTGTCCAATTAATGACAGTATTACAGTATTTATAATTTTTTATATTTAATATATTTATCATCTTCATTTTTATAATATTCAGTTACATGTTTAAAATTGTCATTTTCTAAATCAGTATATGACCATTTTTCAATCTTTCTTTCTTCATTTGAAAAATATACATATTCAATATGATACCCTTTTTTATGTGCTAATAATTGTAAATTTTCCACACAATGTTTGCACGGTTTAGACATGCTAATTAATCCAGTATTACTTATTTTTATTACTAATAAACTTATTTTATATAGTTTTTTATTTTTATCACGTGTTTTTAATTTATTAATTGCAAAATGTTCAGCATGAATTGTAGCACCATTATTTGCTGATAATTTGCCACGATAACAATTATAACCAAAGCTAGCCACATTGTCGACATTCTTTTTTTCTTTCATCGAACACCGCTGATGCATGGACATATGGCTCCGAGGGGTGCCGTATAGCTTGCCTAGACATAATTAACTCTTGAACTAATAACTCCATTTTTATACAGTAATTAGTTATTATTATTAACATTTCTTTAATCAATTTTTTTAATTAATAAAAATTGATTAATTTAATTTATTAAATAAAATACTATTATATAAATAAAAATTGATGTTTTTAGATGATAAAATTGAAAATAATTTCAATAATTTCTATCATTCTAATAACAATAACATAAAAAGTAATAATGAGTATGTTAACAACAACACCAACAACAACACCAATATATTATCAAACAATAGTAAATCGTATTTTGTTACACCAAACACAAATAAATACACATATTCAACAAAATACCGATCAAAAAACATATATCCAAAATCTAAAAATAAATGATTCATCGGATCCTATTTTTTCTAGGATTGTAGATAATGTATCATCAAAATGTAATTTTTGTAATAAAACAGCGTATTATAATGATAATGATAATAAATTATATTGTTGGTTTCATAGAAGTCAATTTGAATAAAAATAATTATTGAAAAATAATAACTTAAAATAATAATACAATATTAATTAAAGAATAATGTCTGCATTTAGAAGATATGATTCAAACTTTATTCAGTCATTACGTCCAAATAAAAATACGATAATTTCAAAAAAATTATCAGAGCATTTTGATTGGATTAATGAATTATTTTTAGCGTCGTCACAATATCAAGAAAATAGAAAGAAAATAAATTATAATCAAATTAACTCTCAAAAATGGAGAAATAACAATATTAATATTGTCAATAGTATTATGTTAATGTTAAATGGATTAGATAAATCAATTTATGATGATGTTGAGAAAAAAATTACAAGTATCGAGATTAAAGATATTAATAATATGAGAAAAATTATTGAAATTTTACATGAAAAAACATGTGAATCGTGGAATTCACCTATTATATTAGATTTATATATAAATATTTTAAGTAAAATTATAAATAATGGGATATGGTATTATAAGGTAGGTGATAAAATTACAGATTACATATGTCCTCGTATAATGTCAGTTAGTATTGCACAAAAAAATTATATGGAAATGTTAGATACATTTTTATCAATTATTGACAATTTTAAAAAAACTAATGATGAGGTAACATATTATAAAGTAAAAAATCAAAAATTTATTGGTAATATGTTATACATAGGAAAGTTATATAATAATAAAATTATTTCAATTGAGATAATTAACAATATCAGTAAAGATATTATAGACAAAGTAAATTCTGATATAACAAATATAGATTTAATTGAATATTTATTAGAATTACTAGATACGTTACAAGATTATCCAAATATGGATGATGTCATAGTTAATTTGAATCATATAGTCAATAAAATATCAAATCGTATTAAATATTTAATAATAAATTTTATAGATTCACAAAAAAATAAAAAAATAGTAGATAATCAAAATATTGAAACTCATGTGAATTTATTAGATACAAAAGAATCGTATAATAATTTAATAATGGAATATTTAATTAATTTTAATGAGAGTAAAATTGACTTATTAGTTGATGATTTTTTAAGTAAATCAAAAATTAATATTGATGGTGAATTAATTTTATCTATATTAAGAAAATATAGTGTACAAAGTGAACATAAATTAATAATTTTATTAAACAAATTATTGGAAAAAAATATAGTAACTAAAGAAATGATAAATACAAAAATAGATTTATATAATAGTAATGGAGAAATAGAGGATATTGCTGAAGAATATCCAATTATTCATAAATTTATAAAAAAAATTACCGTGTAACGTGAAGTACCACCCTAAAAGGAGATACTTAACTTTTATTCGGTACATTCACGCTAGCGCCAAATACTAAAGTAACTCCCGAAGGGAGTGCAAAAAATGAAATATTTATTTTATATAAATAATTAAATACATATATATGTAATATGTCTTTAATTAAACGAGAAAATAAACCGTGGGTTGAAAAACATAGACCACATAAATTATCAGATATTGTACAAGATGATGATATACTTCAAAAATTTAATAATATGTTAAAAGACAAATTTATACCTCATATGTTGGTAGATGGTTTTGCTGGTGTAGGTAAAACAAGTACGATTAAATCATTTGTTAAAGAAATGTACAAAGAAAATTATGATTTATGTGTAAAAGAATTAAATGCATCAGATGATAGAGGATTAGATATTGTATTTGAAAAAATTATTCCATTTTGTAAAAGTATTGCGTATGATACATCAATGGTAAAATTAAATAAAGTAATTATATTTGATGAAGCAGATAATTTAACAAAAAAAGCACAAGAAATTATTAGTAATTTAATTAAAGAATATTCTTTGGATACAAGATTTATTTTTATATGTAATAATCGAACAGATATTGATGAAAAAATTCAATCGAGATGTTTTCCAATATATTTTCCGAGTATTGGATCTAAAATAAATGATTGTTTAAAAAAAATATTAGATAAAGAAAATATAAAATTAAGTTCAAATAAAATAGACACAATTGTAAAATATTCAAATGGTGATATTAGATTAGCAATTAATCTAACTCAAATTGCAACAATTTCAGATTATCCATTAGATTCTGTTTCATTATATACATTTAATCAATATTTAGAAAATATAATTAATAACTTATTTAATACATCTTTTGGAAAAATATATAATGAATATAATAATATTTTAAAATTAGGATTTGATGGTTATGACATTATTCAATTCTTAATTAGGAAAGTAATAAATTCAAATATATCAGAAGATATACGTTTTAAAGCATTAGGTATATTATATCAATCATTTATAATTATAGCAGATGAAATAGAATCAGAGTTACAGATAGTTGCATGTTTAGCTAAATTATCTTCTAATAAATAATTTATAATTCTAATATAATTACATGGATCGATTAATTATATTAGATAATTTGAGAGGTATTGCTTTTTTGTATATGGTATTTCAACATTTATTTTATTTTTATGATGTATCTACTAATTATAAAACATCATATTCTAGTAATGATATAGTTTCAGCATCTGGTGTTATAGCTAGAACATTATTTATATTATTAGCTGGATATTCGGTTTATATGAATTATAAGAAAGATAATAAAATACATTTAAGTAAAAGAGTAAAAAGATCATTAGAAATATTAGGTCATGGATTATTTATAACAGGATTAACATATTTATTATACCATAATAATTTTGTTAGATTTGGTATATTACATTTTCTTGCAGTAGCTACATTATTAATTTCTTTTATTGCACCATATAAAATAATTACAATTATTGTTTTTATTGCAAGTTTAATTATAACATATCCAAAAATAAATCCATTTATAGATACAATTACAGGTGCAAGTCTTCCTGGTCCAATGATGGATTGGTTTCCATTAAATAATTGGATGCCAGTAATATTACTTGGTTTAATTACAAGTCAATATACTGATATAAGTATGTTAAATATACCAATTTTAAAATTTGATAATTTTATAACTGATATTGGTAAAAATAGTTTGAATTTGTATACAATTCATGTAACATTTTTATTAATTTTTTATAATTGTTTAGCTAATGTCTTTTGATTAAATTTAGATTCATTTAAAATTGGATTTTGTTTATTAAACCAAACATAGATAGACATATATGAACATATACCAACATATATATTAAATATAATAACCCAATTTTTATTCAGTAGAATAGATATAGGTTCTGTACTTACTAAACTTATCATTGAATAAAACATTGCACCTATAAAAGATACTGGATATGCAAAATAAAATAAATATTCCCAGATATTTGATGGTTTATAATTACCCTGTGTTTCTGGTTGTTGATACGTTGATCCTGATTGAGACATTGATTCTGTAACTCTAAAAATTGCAGGACTACCTAAACCAACTAAGGTAAATTTTTTATTATTTATAGTTATAGATGCAGGTATTGACATATAATTAGTACCATTAAAACTAATTTGATTTAATTGGTTTCTACTTATAGTATAATTAGTACCATCATGCTGAATATTTATAGTAGAATTAGGAATTAATGATGCTATTACTAAATTATATGAACCCATTGTAGATGGTAATGAAGATAAATCTAATGTTTCTATACCACCTATATTTGTTGTAGTGGATAAATAAATATTATCTGTTGATCCTTTTAAATTTGGATATTTTGAATTATCTGTAATAATTGATTTCAAAAAAGATGGTGCTGGTATTACTACAGATTTTGATTGATTTAATGTAATAGATGCTAGCATATTTAATGCTGTATCTGATGCAGTTACATTATCCATTGAAGTTGTTTTTATATCTTCAAACTTGCTATTTATAAAACTATTTAATTTGTCAGAATCTATATCTGTAGGAGGCTTATTAGGTTGTACTCCTATGATAATTTCAGCAGCAGCACCATTATATGCACATCTAATAATAGTTTTAATTTTATTTTTTCCGTCTGATGGATTGTCAGGAGCTTTAAAAGTATATGTTGAATTTTGAGAATCTATTTCTTTATTTTTATCTTGTTGCCATATTATATTTTTTTTTCCAAATTTATCTATATTAATAGAATTTAAGTATTTAACTTCCCTTATCTCTGTATCTTTTTTTGGTTTATCAATAATAACATTATCCGTCTCTGTATAATATTCATGAATCAATGTAGTTTCTATTTTACTTGCAATTGAAACTGTATCTGTTTCATAATTAATTAAATATACTTTAATTGAAAAATATGAATTACCATAAATTAAATCAGTGAGGGGTACTAATGTTATAAAAGATTTATCTTCTGTTGATTGCTTAACTATTGTATTTGCAGACTGCAACAATATTCCGTATAATTCACGTGATAATTTACTATTATTTAGAAGTCGATTAAATAAATATTGTGCATATTCTGGAGTTGATGGATCTTTGGGTATTTGTGCTTCTAAAGCAAATATTGTATTTTTGTCACTCGCTAAACTAACCAGAGTACCATCCTCACTATATTGAAGAAGTGGCTTAGCAATAAAACCAGCACCATTAGCATGTTCTATCACAGGTTTAACTGTTAATTGAGTATTATAAAATCCTTCATTTTCAATTAATTTATTCTTAAAATTACTAATAAATTTAGGCATAATATATATATATTTATTTATTTTAAATATTTAATTTTATTGCAGAAGATGTTAACATTCTTCCACCATCTACTGAAATTATAGAACCAGTCATAAAACCAGATTTAGTATTATCTGCTAAAAATACTACTAATTCTGATATATCATTTGGTTGACCAATTCTACCAATTGGGTGAGTACTTGCAGAATTTTCATAATATTTATCTGCAGCATCTTGACTCATTCCAGCACCTGTATGAAAATTTGTTTGAATTGTAGCTGGGGCAATACATAATACTCTAATTTTTTTAGGAGCTAATTCTAATGCTAATGATTTTGTCATCATTTCTACACCAGCTTTTGCAATTGAATACGGTCCTAATCCATTTACTGGTCGAGATGCTAATATAGATGAAAAATTAATAATACATGCATTTGGGGACATACATTTTAATGCTGCTTGACTCATAAAATATGCCGAGGTCATATTTAATGTAATCATTTCATTCCATTGATCTAATGTTGTATGTTCAATTGTTTCACCAAATTTTCCACCACCAACATTATTAACTAATAAATCAATATATCCAAAATGCTCTACTACTGAATATATAACATCATCATATTTACTAATTTGCATTACATCTGTTTCAATAAAATGTAATTGTTCTGTAGCTATATCTTTATAAGATAATACTAATTTATCCATATCTCTTCCAGTAACTGCAACATTATAATTATTTTTAATTAAATCTAACACAATTTGTTTACCTATACCACCACTACCGCCTGTTACTAATGCAGTTTTCATTTATATAAAATTATATATAATATGTCTTTATTTGTAAAAATAAATATATAGTATTAATTATGTGGCAAAATAGAGATAAAATATATTTATCAAACCCAGAACCACCACCACCTATTCCACCACCAATATATATTTCTGGATTACCTCCAGATGCCCCGCCTCCAGTTGAATTAGAATTACCAATCCCACCATCAATTCCTCCATCTATTCCTCCGTCTATTCCTCCGTCAACACCATCTATTCCTCCGTCTATTCCTCCGTCAACACTATCAATTCCTCCATCTATTTCTCCGTCTATTCCTCCGTCAACACCATCAATTCCTCCATCTATTCCTCCGTCTATTCCTTTGTCAACACCATCAATTCCTCCATCTATTTCTCCGTCTATTCCTCCGTTAACACCATCAATTCCTCCATCTATTCCTCCGTCTATTCCTCAGTCTATTCCTCCGTCAACACCATCAATTCCTCCATCTGTTCCTCCGTCTATTCCTCCGTCAACACTATCAATTCCTCCATCAATTCCTCCGTCTATTCCACCATCAATTATTCCTTCAATAACACCATCAATTCCTTTGTCAATTCCTCCGTCAATTCCTCCGTCAATAACACTATCTATTCCTCCGTCAACACCATCTATTCCTCTGTCAATTCCACCATCAATCCCACTATCAATTCCTCCGTCAATTCCCCCCGTACAATTAATTACATCTGCACGTCAATTAACAATACCAGAAATACAAAATATTGTACCATCAATAGCACCCTCAATTCCACCATCTATACCGCCATCTATTCCGCCATCAATAGCACCATCTATAGCACGATCAATAACACCCTCAATAGCACCATCTATTCCGCTATCAAAATCAATAACACCCTCTATTCCACCATCAATTCAGCCATCAATCGCATCATCTATTCCACCATCAATTCCGCCATCAATAGCACCATCTATTCCATCATCAATTCCGCCATCAATAGCACCCTTAATAGCACCATCAATTCCGCCATCAATAGCACGATCAATAACACCCTCAATAGCACCATCTATTCCGTCATCAATAGCACCATCTATTCCACCATCAATTCCGACATCAATAGCACCATCAATAGCACGATCAATAACACCCTCTATTCCACCATTAATTCCGCCATCAATAGCACCATCAATTCAACCCACACAATTAATTACATCTGCACGTCAATTAACAATACCAGAAATACAAAATATTATACCATCTATAACACCATCTATTCCACCATCAAAAGCACGATTAATAACACCATCAATTCCTCCATCAATAGCACGATCAATAACCCCCTCTATTCCACCATCAATAGGACCATCAATTCCGCCATCAATTCCACCATCAATAGCACCATCTATTCCGTCATCAATAACACCATCAATAGCACGATCAATAACATCCTCTATTCCACCATCAATAGGACCATCAATTCCGTCATCAATTCCACCATCAATTCCTCCATCAATAGCACGATCAATAACCCCCTCTATTCCACCATCAATAACACCATTAATTCCCCCACCACAATTAATTACATCTGCACGTCAATTAACAATACCAGAAATACAAAATATTGTACCATCTGTAACACCATCAATTCCACCATCAATAGCACGATCAATAACACCCTCTAGACAAAATATTGTACCATCTAAATCAATAACACCCTCTAGACAAAATATTGTACCATCTAAATCAATAACACCCTCTAGACAAAATATTGTACCATCTAAATCAATAATACCACCTATTCCACCATCAAAAGCACGATCAATAACACCCTCAATTCCGCCATCAATAGCACGATCAATAACACCCTTAATTCCACCATCAAAAGCACGATCAATAACACCCTCAATTCCGCCATCAATAGCACGATCAATAACACCCTTAATTCCACCATCAATAGCACGATCAATAACACCCTCTAAATCAATAACACCATCTATTCCGCGATCAATAACACCCTCTAAATCAATAACACCATCAATTCCACCATCAATTCCGTCATCAATAACACCATCAATAACACCATCAATTCCACCATCAATTCCACCATCAATTCCACCATCAATTCCACCATCAATTCCACCATCAATTCCACCATCAATTCCACCATCAATTCCAC